>Ga0335073_10001087_pt1 | contig 35992 bp, 31 predicted proteins | sample Lox_Sample_22_FD_207093 | JGI IMG/M metagenome (GOLD analysis project Ga0335073, IMG submission 207093) | Soil microbial communities from Loxahatchee National Wildlife Refuge, Florida, United States - Lox_Sample_2.2 | ecosystem: Environmental > Terrestrial > Soil > Wetlands | place: USA... | reverse complement strand
CGCGCCGTCGTTGGGCACCTGGATGTACCGCCCGCCGCGGAAGGTGGGGCCGCCCCAGAAGTTCTCCGGGCCGACATGCGGCAGGGACAGCGCGATGCCCTTGTGCCAGACGTGATCGTGCGGGCGATAGATGGTAACGAGGTGGCCGCCGAGCGTCCGGACCGGGTGGAAGTACGGGCGGGGCGACTCAAGCTGCGGATCGTCCGGCCGGTACACGTAGCGGAATAGTTCACGCTCCGCCCACCGGCCGATGACCACGGTGTCACCGTGCTCCAGTGACATCACCATGCCGTATTCCCCCCGTTCATCTGACCGTAGAAGGGCGTGCCCGGCAACAGCCGCCCTGGCGTCACGGACGCCCCGGTGAACGCCGACGCGTAGATGCCGGCCACCAGGGCCATCGTGCAGCGGGCCGCGGCCGGGCCGACCGGCGGCCGACGGCCCGCGGCGAGGGCGGTGAGCACGGCGGCGAACTGGGCGGCGTGCCCGCTGGCTGTGCCGTGCTCGGCGCGCTTCCAGGCACCGAGAACCTGCTCGTCGCACCCGGGTGCCGGGGTGATCCGCCAGTCGTCGTCGCCGTAGCCGTACAGGTGGGTCACCTCCACCGTGGCCCGCTCGAAGTCGAACCGCAGGTAGGACTCCTCCCGCGGGGACAGCACGCTGTTCACCACGCTCGCCACCGCGCCGTTGCGGAAAGTGACGTGCGCGAGCGACAGATCTTCGGTCGCAGTAGCCCGCGCCTGGGTCCTGGCGAGCGCGGATACCTCGGTCCACTCCCCCAGGATGTCGAGCAGCATGTCCATCTGGTGGATGCCGTGCCCCATCGTGGGCCCCCCGCCCTCGGTATCCCACCGGCCGCGCCATGGCACGTCGAAGTACGCCTGGTCACGGAACCACGTCGTGTGGCAGATGGCGACGAGCGGGCGGCCGAGCACGCCGGATGCGGCCAGAGCCCTGAGGCGGCGCTGGCCGGAGCCGAAGCGGTGCTGGAATACCGTGGCGAACCACGGCGGCCCCTGCCCGGCAGGTTCCTCCTCCGCGGGCCCGGACCCGGGGCTACCGCCCTCGGCGGCGGCCAGTTCGTCGAACTCGCGCAGGCTGATGGCCGGAGGCTTCTCGACGAGAACGCTCACCCCGGCACGCAGGCAGCCAAGCGCCAGCGGGTGATGCGTGGCCGGCGGCGTGCACACGTGCACGAGGTCCGGCCGTCCCCGGCCAAGCAGGTCGTCGAGCTCCCGGTAGGTCCCGCGGACGTCGAATTCCGCGCCGAACGATTCCAGTCGGCTGTCGTCGACATCCATGACCGCCACGAGCGCGGCGGCCGGCTCACCCGCGGCTGCCCCGGTCCCCGCGGTGACGGCCGCAAGGGCCCTGGCGTGCACGCGGGCGATGTTCCCCGTGCCCGCGATCGCGACCCGCAGCGGTTCGGCGGGCGTGCCTGGCAGCCCGCCTGCGGCCGGCCGCGCCGGGCCCGACTGCTGCCCCATGCTGACCACACTAACGACGGCGGTGGCAGCCGGCCAGCCCGCGATCCCGGAGCGTCGCGGGCCGGGCGGGTACGGTTGCCGTGTGGACAGCGGTGATGACCTGACCGCCCGGCTGCGGGAGATCTGCCTGGCCCTGCCCGAGGTGACCGAGCGGCCCTCGCACGGCGTGCCGACCTGGTACGTGCGGGACAAAAGGTCGTTCGTGCAACTGTGGGCGCTCGGACACCACGGTGACGACTTTCCCCACCTGTGGTGCGCCGGCCTGCCCGGCGCCCAGGATGCGCTGACCGGCTCGTCGCCTGACCGCTTCTTCCGCCCGCCCTATGTCGGCCATCGCGGCTGGATCGGCATCCGCCTCGACGGCGAGGTCGACTGGGAAGAGCTGGCGGAACTGTGCGCCGACGCCTACCGCGCGGTCGCGCCCGCCAAGCTCGTCGCACTGCTCGACGCGACCTGAGTGCCGGAAAAGCTCAGCAGCTCTCAGCGAATGGCCGGCGCGATGCTGTTTGCGGCGACTTTACCGCCTCTTCGCAATGCCCAGAATTCTTCGGGCGTTACCCAGCGGAAACCAGCATGCTTATCTTCAGGCCCGCCTTCCGCTGCCATAGTTCGATTGACTTCAACTTCAGGACCGTCTTTTGATAGCTGTGCTCGAAAGAGATGGACTTCCCTCGCATAAGCGGCACTTCCCGCTTCGAAGACGTAGCTAAAGCTTCCTATTTTGTCGAGCGGCACACCATTAATGTCGAGTCCCGTCTCTTCCTGAACTTCTCGAATAACTGTTGCCCTTTGCTCCTCTGCCGTTGAACGGCCACTTTGTTTTGTGTCAATTTTTCCACCCGGGAATTCGAGCATGCCAGGGTTCTTTGCCCGAGGATCTTTCTCAAGAAGCAAGATTCTACCCGTTGCGTCTCGTATTTCACATCTGACAGTTTCGGCCTTGTTGACTGGCACAACTTCAGGGCCTCTCGCGGGTTGCGGTAGAGGTACCTCTGTCATTCTTCGCATTTTACGCTCTCGCTGCCGTTTCGCCAGGCGAACTCGACCCGGCCCGATCCGGTGCCCCTCCGGCAAGGGCGGAGGTGTCGTACTGAGAGGCCTGGAGCGTGTAGAGGTCGGCGTACTGGCCGGCCAGGGCCATCAGCCCGGCATGGGTGCCGGACTCGGCGACCTTGCCGTGGGCGAGGACGTAGATGCGGTCGGCCTGCCTGACCGACGCGAGGCGGTGCGTGATGATCAGCACCGTGCGGTCGCGGGCGAGGGTGCGCAGCGACGAGAACAGGGCGTATTCCGCACGCGCGTCGAGGGCGGCGGTCGGCTCGTCCATGATCAGCAGCGGTGCGGTGCGGTAGAACCCGCGCGCGGCGGCGATGCGCTGCCACTGACCACCGGACAGCTCGGCACCGTCCTTGAACTGGCGCGCCAGCAGGGTGTCATAGCCGCGGGCGAGCCCGGTGATCACGGTGTCGGCACCGGAGGCGGCCGCCGCGGACGCGAGCAGGGGCTCGTCGAGCAGCCGCCCCATGATGATGTTGTCCCGCACGGTCAGCGGCCAGTTGCCGTGATCTTGCGCGATGACCGCGATCCGCTCCCGCAGCGGCTCGCCGTCCACGTCCGCGATCGAGATGTCGTCCCAGCGCACGGTCCCCGCCTGGGGCCGGTACAGGCCGGCGAGGATCTTGGCGAGGGTGGTCTTCCCCGATCCGTTCTCCCCCACCAAGGCGACGACCTCGCCGCGGCCGATCTCCACCGACACGTCGCTCAGCGACGGCTCGTCCGCCCCCGGGTAGCTGAAGGTGACGTCGGAAGCGACGATCCTGGCGAACTCCGGCGGCGCGGCGGCCGCGCGCGGCTGCGGGATCCTGGACTGGGCGTCCGCGCAGAAAGCCACGTAGTCGGAGAAATACAGGCCGTCCTCGTAGGTCTGGTTGACCGAGTACATCAGCTGCTGAAGCGACGCGGCCGCCGACCGGAGCGCGAGCACGGCCGTCCCCGCGACGGACAGGGCGAGGATGCCGGTGGCGAGCAGCACGCCGAGCACGGCGTACACCCCGGCGGTGGCCATGCCGCCGAGCGCGCTGCCGACCAGCTTGGTCGTCGTCTGCTGCCGCGCGGCGCGCAGTTCGGTGTTCCGCACGTAGGCGGCCAGCCGGGACACGCGGCCGAGCAGGAAGGCGCGCATGGTGAACGAGCGGAGCTCGGCGGCGGTCCGGCGTTCGGCGATCAGGTCGGCCAGGATGTACTTGCGCCGGTATGAGTCGATCAGCGCGAACCTGGTCAGGTAGCTGATCCTGGCGCTGCGTACCGCCGCCCACGCGCCTGGCAGCTGCGCGAGCAGCAGTACGGCGAGCAGGACGGGCTGGAGCACTCCGACGACCACCGCCGCCGACGCCAGCTGCGCGAACGCGGTGATGAAGTTGATCACGTCGTTGACCAGTGCCGACGCCGAGTACACGCCCCGGTCGCGGGCCCGCTGCATCCGGTCGTGGAAGTCCGGGTCGTCGAAGGCGGCGAGCTCCACCTGGCTGGTGAGGTCGTAGAGCCGCACCTCGACGACTTGGTCCACCTGCGGCTCCAGGCGGCTCTGGGCCCAGCCGGCCGCCGTCGCGACGCCGGAGCGGGCCGCCGTCGCGACCGCGACCAGGATCAGCGACGGCAACGCGGCCCGCACCCGGTGCGGGGTCGGGCCGCCGGCGAACAACGCCTGGAGCACCCCGGTCGTGGCGAACAGCGCGTACCCGCCGAACACGCCGGAGGCGAGGTTGAGCGTTATCGTCGCGGCGGTGTCCCGTCGCGACGCCGACCAGCCGAGGCTCACCGCCTGGCCGATCAGCGCCGGGAACCGGCGGGCGACGTCGGCGAACCTGACGGTGGCCATCCGCTCGTCATAGGCCCGCCAGTAGTTCTTGGTCAGCTCGGCCGTCTCGTGGTCGCTCGCCGTCTCGTCGGTCGCCTGGCCGTCCGGCCGCTGCCGGGCCGCCTGCTCGCGGCCTGACGTCCCGCCCGCCACCGTGCGCCACCCCGCCCAGCGAAGGCGCGCGGACACGCGCCGCCACCCCATCCCCATGCCCTGAGTATCCGTCTGCCACCGAGCCGGGCCAACCGGATATTTCCGGCGTTGCCCGGGGGGCCAGAGGCGGAGACCGGCGGCGGCCCCGCCGATTCCGGCCGAGTCGTGACCGGCTAGCCGACTCGGCCCGGCTGCGCCGCGGGAACCCGGGCCGCCGCGAACAGGGTGGCCCTGCGGTGCCGGAAGCCAAGCTTCTCATACAGCCCGATCGCTGGGTTGGTGGCGACCGCGTGCAGGAACGGGATGTCGCCGCGCGCCCGGATCACCGCGCCGACCGCACGGATCAGCCGGCTGCCGAGCCCGTAGCCGCGCCAGGCATCGTCGGTGCACACCGCGCTGATCTCCGACCAGCCTCCCGGGCGCAGCCGCTCCCCGGCCATCGCGACCAGCCTGCCGTCGCGGCGGATGCCCAGGTAGGTGCCGAGCTCGACGGTGCGCGGCAGGAAGGGGCCGGGCTTGGCGCGTGCGGTGAGGTCGAGCATCTCCGGCACGTCGGCCAGGCCGAGCAGCACCGCCTCGGGGTCGGCGGCGACCTCGAGGCGCTCACCGGTCATCTGCACGCCCTCCCTGGCGGTGACGCGCTCCCAGCCGGCCGCCGGCGGCAGCCGGACGGCGGCCAGCGGCAGCAGGCCCCCGGCCCCGACCAGCCCCGCCGCATCCGCCCAGTCCGCCTCGTCTGGCTCGTCGGGCAGGGCAAGAAACGGGCAGACGTCGGCCTGGTAGCGAAGCACCTTGCCGCGCCGCTCCGCGAAGCGGGCGTGCACCCCGGTCAGCGACGACAGCACCGGGTTGTCGAGCGGATGCGCCACCACACGGCTCCTAACCGTATCTCACTAATAACGATCCGAATAATAGATATTGCGTCTCCGTACTCGCCGCGCCACGCGCGTCATCCCGCCCCTGGCGGACGGGAACGCCCCTGGCTCGCCGGAATTGGCTTGCCTGTGCGGTGACAATGTACGCATGACGGGATCGCACGAGCTGGCGATCGAGCATATCTCGCGGTTCGCGGACGGGGAGCCGGCGGATCCGGCCTGGCGGGTGACGGTGCACTTTCATCCGGACCGGCTCGTGGCCGGGATGCCGATCCTCGACGCCATGGCGCGGGACGGTGTCTACCGGTCGCAGTTCGAGACAGGGACGAGCAACGGCGGGCTGACCGCCTACCCCGGCGGCGACCGGTGGCGGTGGGAAAGCCGGATATTCGGCCGCGTCTACGACGACGGGCCGGCGGCGGGACGGCCCAAGTACGGGGCGCTGAACTTCCGGCGGCGCCTGGTCGGCGGGTCGCCGCGGTTCGGCTCGGCCTACCTCCGGCTGGCGGTACACACGCTGGCCAGGACCACGTTCTGCTATCCGGACAGCTTCCTCGAGCCTGGGCACTTCGGCGTCGCGGACCGGGTGTCGACCCTGGTCGCGATGGCCGTGGGCGACGACAAGGACCCGCTGGACGACTACGTCGAAGCCCACGTGCACGGTGTGGTCGACCTGGCCGCGGATATCGAGGCCCTGGTGCTCGACCCCTGCTACCGGGACACGCCGGTGGCGGACTCCGCCGGACGGCTCGGCTGCCCGGTCGAGTGGCACGGCGGCTTTACGCTCACCACGGACGTGCTTAGCCGCAACGCCGGCTACCGCGGCCCCGAGTTCGTAGAAATCGGCCTGTCGCTCGCCCGCGGCGGCCGGCTCAGTCCGGCCATGATCGGCGACGCGTCCCGCACCGGCCGGTACGACGAGCAGGCGCTCAAGCGGGTCTGGCATTACGTGGCCAGGTTCGGCAGCCCCGAGCTGCGCGGCTAGCCGGCGGCTGGATCATGCGAAGACGCGCACCGGGGCGGGACACCCCGGCACCCGCGTCGCGCCGCGGACGGGGGTCATGGCCGGCTGACCGGGGTCAGGCCGAACCGTTCCTCGGACTCTTGGTCTTGAACTTTCCTTAGACGGTTTCCTCGGCTGAGCCGGAGGCCGTGCTTGCGGCTACGCCGTCGCCCAGGTAGGCGGCGATGACCTTGGGGTCGCGGCGGACCTCCTCCGGGGTGCCCTCCGCGATGACCTTGCCGAATTCGAGGACGACCACGCGGTCGCAGATGCCGAGGACCAAGCCCATGTCGTGCTCGATGAGGAGCATCGACTGGCCCTGGTCGGCGAGGCGGCGCAGGGTGGCGCCGAGTTCCTGCGACTCGGCGGTGTCCAGGCCGGCCGCCGGCTCGTCGAGGCAAAGCAGCTTCGGCTTGGCGGCCAGGGCACGGCCGACGCCGACGAGCTTGCGCTGGCCGGAAGACAGCTGCGAGGGCTCCGCTTCGGCGGCCCAGTCCATGCCGAGCAGGGCGAGGGTCTGCTTCGCGTCGTCCTCGGTGACGCCGCTTTCCCTGGAGGCGACGGTGAGGTTCTCGAAGACACTGAGGTCGTCGAACAGCTCGGTCGACTGCCACGTGCGGGTCAGGCCGGCCCGGGCCCGGTCGTACGGTTGCAGGCCGCGCAGGTCGTGGTCGGCGAGCTGCACCGTGCCGGTCGAGTTCACGAAGCCGGAGATGGCGTCGATCAAGGTCGTCTTGCCCGCGCCGTTCGGGCCGATGAGGCCGACAAGCTCGCCCTCCCTGACGGTCAGCATCACGTCGGACAGGGCGCGGACGCCGCCGAACCGGACGGACAGCTCCTCGACCGTCAAGACATCGGGCTTGGCCGACAGGTCGGGGCGCGCGGTGCGCGGGGTGATCCGCTCCCTGCTCGCCGTGTCCACGTCGGGGGCGTGCACCTGCGGCTTCTTGTGGGTCCTGCGGTAGAAGTCGCCGGCGACGCCGGTGGGGTTCTGCAGCAGGGTGAAGATGAGGATGAGACCGCCGAAGAGCAGGAACCAGTTGCCGGACAGGCCGAACCAGTCCTGCAGCGCGTACGGGATCAGCGCCTGCGCGGTCACCGCGCCGGCGAACACCGCGCCGGAGATGAGGGAGATGCCGCCCGCGTAGGCGAAGGCGATGATCGACAGGGCCGTGAACGGGTCGTAGCGGTCCTGGCTGACCGAGCCGAAGTCGTAGGCATACAAGACCCCGGCGACGCCGGCGATGAAGGCCGCGATGCTGAACGCGTACAGCTTCACCCGGCGCGGGTTGATCGCCGCGGCGGACGCGGCGCGCTCGTTGGAGCGGACCGCGAGCATCTGCTGGCCGAGCTTGCCGCGGCGGATGAATCCGACCCAGACGCACAGCAAGATGACGCAGACGAGGCACACGAAGCCGAAGACCGGGGACGGGACGTTGCCGTCGATGCCGCGGAATCCGGCGTTGGAGCCGAGATCGATGCCGAACCACTTCAGCTCAGGGACCGGTGAGCCGGTCTCGCCGCCGCCCCAGATGGGATTGGTAAAGCCGAAGTTCTCGATCATCACCACGCCCGCGAGGGTGACCACCGCCAGCGAGACGCCGCGGACCCGGACCGCGGAGACGGCCGTGATGATGCCGATGACGACCGCGACCGCGATGCCCGCGAGAGCGGCGACCGGGAACGTGATGCCGAAGTTGACGGCGAAGTGGCTCACGGTGAAGCCGGCCGCGCCGGCCAGGGACAGCTGGATCACCGAGATCTGGCCGACGTACCCGGTGATGACGACGAGGGACAGCGCCATGACCGCGCCGATGAGCGTGTTGATCAGCGCTTGGCGCCAGTCGTAGGGGAACACGATCAGCAGCGCCACGCCGACGACGGCGGCGATCGCCGCGGTGCGCCACAGGTGCTGCGGGCGCGGTGCCTCGGGCAGGCGGCGCTCGACGATCTCGCCGCGGCTGGGGATCCGCGCACCGCGCCAGAACAGGACCGCGATGATGATCAGAAAGGTGAGCAGGTCGGTGACGCCGGGCAGGGCGACGCCATCGGTCTGCGGCCACCACGTCTGCGCCGACGCGTAGTTGATCAGCGAGTACAGGATGCTGATGGCGAACGCGGAGATCGTGGCGGTCCAGAATGAGGTGAAGGACGCGATCAGGGCGGCGGCGAGGGCCGGGATGATCTGCAGCGGCAGCGTCTCGGGGTCAAGCTGGGTGATCGAGGCGGCGAGGATGCCGAAGACGCCGGCCAGCAGCGATGCGAGCAGCGTGTTGGCGAGCGAGATCCGGACCGGGTTGAGGCCGCTGAGCATCGCGGCGGCCTCGTTCTCCGAGGCAGCCCGGGTCGCGAGGCCGAACTTGGTCCACTTGTAGGCGGCCCAGAGCACCGCGGTCACCGCAAGGACGATCCCGGACAGGATGATCACGTTCCAGCCGACGACCGACCCGTCGAAGGTGAAGCCGCTCTGCGGCAGCACCTGGGGCGACGGCTGCGGGGTGGTGCCGAACGCGAGCAGCATGCTGGACTGGGCGATCAGCAGCACGCCGAGCGATGAGACCAGCTTCGCCAGCGGGGAGGCGTTGCGCAGCGGGCGGAAGGTAGTGAACTCCACCAGCGCGCCGCAGGCGACCACGAACAGCAGGCTCAGCGGCAGCGCGGCGACCATCGGCAGCGACGCGATCTTCCCGGCGGTCAGCGTCCAGTACGCATAGCCGCCAAGCATCGCCATCGCGCCGGTCGCCAGGTTGATGATCCCCGACCCTCGGTAGGTCAGCACGACGCTAAGCGAGATGCCCCCGATGAGCGCGCCGGACGCGAGGCCAAGCACGATGAAGAGCAATATTTGTTCCACTGCGCGTTCATTCCTAATGAGCAGGCACCGGGCCGCGAGCACGCCGCCCGAGTCGGGTTATGGTCAGGGACTTATCCGTAAATATTAAGTTTTAGCGCGTTAAACGGGCTCAGCCGCGCTGTCAGCGCTATGGGTCATACCCCCGCAACACGCCGCGCCGCGCCGCGGTCACGGAAACGTGGCCGCGGCGCGGGCGCACGCGAACAGAGGATCAGGAAACCGGCTGCAGCCAGCCGGCGACCTTGGTGAACACGTTCTTGCCCTGGTACTCGAAGAACTGCGCGCGGTCGTTGCAGACCGCGGGAGCGCTCGGGTACTTGCCGCAGGCTAGCGCGGGGGCGCCGAGGGCCTGCGGGCCGGTGAACGCCTTGGCCGCCGACAGCACCGCGGACTGGGTGATGTGCGAGTAGCCGATCTGGTTGAGGATCTTGTCGATGGTCAGGAGTTCGCCGAAGTTGACGATCACCCACGGGTCGGACGCGGTGGAGGGAGCCACCTTGTACTCGCTCATGACGGCCTCGTAGGCCGGCATGCCCGGGTCGGTCGTGTCGCCGTACAGCGACGAGGCGATCGAGTACGTCCACTTGGGGAAGTCGCCGAGGCCCTGGATGACCGTGGTGGACAGGCACAGCGGGGCCGAGACGATCTTCTTGGCGTCGGTGATGCCGTCCGCCGTGAGCGCCTTGGCCAGGTTCACGCAGTCCGTCGCGTCGGCGTACGGGATCACCATGTCAGCGGTGGACGCGTGAGCCGCGGCGAGGACCGAGGTCAGGTTCGTGGTGGAGACCGGGTAGCCCTCCGCGTAGACGGTGACGCCTGCCGACTTGAGGGCCGACTCGATCGCCTCCGCGCCGGGCAGCAGGCCCGGGGTGTCCGGGTAGATCAGGGCCGCGGTCTTGGCGTGCAGGATTTGCGTGGCGTAGGTGCCCATCGGGCCGAGCACGTGCGTGGAGTCACCGAAGAGGATCACCGCGTTGCTCTTCACGGCGTCGAAGGGGGTGACCGCGACGCCGTCGATGATCGGCATCGTGCTGCCGATCGTGTTGAAGAACGACTGCGCGCCCACCGCGACGCCGCCGGTCGCGACCAGCGGCAGCGACTTGTCGGCGAGGAACTGGTCGGCGCAGGTGGTGCCCTGCTCTTCGGTGGTGGTGAAGCAGGTGTCGAGCTTGAGCGGGTGGCCGTCCACGCCACCGAGATGCTGGTTGATGTAGTTGACGGCCAGCTGGGCGCCGGTGGTGGACAGCGCGCCTGGCGGGTTGGCGTCGCCCTGCTCGTTCATGTAGCCGATGGTCACCGGGGCGAGTGAGTTGTTCGCCGCGCCCGCCGTGCCGCCGACGTAAGACTGGTAGTTCGTCACCCCGACGTCGGTCGTTACGCCGCCCGACGGGGTGACAGATGCCGCCGCGGACGGCGTGCTTGCCGCCGCCGTGGAACTTGAGCTTGTGCTCGAACTCGAGCTGGAACTCGAGCTACAGCCGGCCACAGCCAGCGCCGCCGCGGCGAGCGCGGCGACCGCGTAGCCGGTCTTTCTATAGGTAGGCAACTTCATTTCCTCCTGCGTGGTTTCTCTTCTTCGAAAGCCCCCCAGAAAGTGCGAGAGCTAAGCGTGCGCCTTCGCGCCCCAGAGCTGTTCAGAGGCGATCCTTGCGCCCTCGACGAGGGAGGCCAGCTTCGCCCACTGAATCTCCTCGTGCACCCGGTGCATGAACGCCCCCTGCGCGAAACCGCAGTCGGTGCCGCCCATCACCCGCTCCCTGCCGACCACGTTCGCCAGCCGGACGAGGCGCTGGGCGACGAGGTCCGGGTGCTCGACGACGTTGGTGTGGTGGGTGACGACGCCGGGCACGAGGACCTTGTCGTCCGGCAGCGGCACGTCCTCCCAGATCCGCCACTCGTGCTCGTGCCGCGGGTTGGCCTGCTCCATCAGGTAGTACCTGGCGTTCACCGCGAGCACCAGGTCGATCGAGTCGCGCAGCGGCGGATCGTAGGCGTGCGGCCCGTGCCAGCTGCCGAAGCAGATGTGATACCTGATGCGGTCCTCCGGCAGCCCGCGCAGCGCGTGGTTGAGGGCCTCAACCCGCAGCCGCGCCCAGGCGCGGTAGTCTTCCCAGGACTGGCCGCGGGACAGCATCGTGTCCGCCTCGTGCATCAGCACGGCGTCGTCGACCTGGAGAAAGGCACCCGACTCGATGATCGCCTTGTACTCCTCGTGGAGCACGTCGGCGAGCGCGTAGACGAATTCCTCGTCGGTCTTGTAGTACTCGTTGGCCAGCCAGTAGGCCGAAGCGGGCGCGACGACCGGCAGGAACGTCTCGGAGATGTCCTTGCCCGTGCCCTCGAGGGCCACCTTGAAGTTGACCAGGTCGCGCTCGATCGCGGTCCTGTCGTAGCTCATCGGGCCGGTGCACACCCAGGACACCGCGCCGGTCGGGCGCTTGTCTTCCTCCCCGGCGTCCGCCGCGCCGATGGCATCCGCCGCCGGCCCGGACGCCTCCGCCCTGATCCTGATCGTCGCGTCGTGCTCGAGCATGTCAAGTTCACGGTACGCGCCGGGGAAGTTCTGCCGGTCCCTGCTGGCCGGCAGGATCGACGAGAAGTTCCCGTTGAGCGGGCGGGCTTCCAGGCCGCTGGTGCGCTCGTAGAGGTAGGTGATCCAGGTGGACTTGCCCATCTCGCCGTCGTCGATGACGTCGATACCGGTTTCCGCCTGCCTGCGCACGACGTACGCCACGGCCTTGGCCAGAGCCGCCTGGTACTCCACGCCGTCCGTCGACGCACGACCGTGATCGACCGCGGACAGGTACGCAAGCAGTTCCGGCGGGCGGATCAGGCTGCCAGCGTGCGTGACCGGGATTCGCTCCATCGCTTACTCCGAACATGGTGATACCTAGGCGGATACTGTCATCCAAGAAAAGGCCCACCGCCGGCGCTGCGTCAACATAGATTGTTAACGATCGAGATAACAATCGCGTGAAGTGTCCCTAGAGCACACATCCCCGGCTGCCATCTTGGCTGTGACGCCAATCTCATCCGCTGTTCCGCCAAACGCGGGGCGCGAGCGGCGTTTGTGCTGTACAAGGCTGTATGTTGCGGTCAAGAGGTTCGTCCGGCTAACGGCCGGTGAAGGTGGGTTGCAGACACGATGGCGGGCACCGACGCGGTACTCGAACTGAACAAGCTCAGCGTCGCCTACGACCGTGCCCCGGTCGTGCGCGACCTGACGCTCACCGTGCGTAGCGGCGAGGTAGTGGCGCTGCTCGGCGCCAACGGCGCGGGGAAGACAACCACGCTCCGGGCGATCTCCGGCCTGCTGAAGCACGGGGCCGGCGCGGTGCGGCTCGGCGGCTCCGACCTGGCCGGGGTGGCGCCGCCGGCGCGGGCCCGGCTGGGCATCGCGCACGTGCCGTCTGACCGGGGACTGTTCTTCGGGCTGACGGTGGCGGAACACTTCAGGCTGGACGGCCAGGGAAGCCCGGCCGACCTGGACGCCGCGTTCGACCACTTCCCCGCGCTCCGCCCGCTCAAGGACCGGAAGGCCGGGCTGATGTCGGGCGGCGAGCAGCAGATGCTCGCGATCTCCCGCGCGCTCGCCCGCAAGCCGAAGCTGCTGATGCTTGACGAGATGAGCCTCGGCCTTGCCCCGGTCATCGTCGGCCGGCTGCTGCCCGTGGTGCGGGAGTACGCGACGTCCAGCGGGACCGGCGTGCTGCTCGTCGAGCAGCACGTGCAGATGGCACTGAAGATCGCCGACCGCGGCTACGTGCTGTCCCACGGCGAACTGGCCGCCAGCGGCACCGCCGAGGCGCTGAACGGCGACAGCGCGCTGCTCGCCGCAAGCTACCTGGGCGGCGGGGCGGCCGCGTCGTAGCCGCTGACCGGGGTCTAGGCGAAACCCCAGTTGAGCATGGCCGTGGCGTCGGAGGCAGCGGCGGCCAGGGTGGGCGAGTCAAGGTCCGATGAGTCGAGCACGACCCCGATCAGGGTGGTGCTCCCCCGCTTCGCGGCGAACAGCAGGCACTGCCCCGCCGCGCTGGTGTACCCGGTCTTGATGCCGATCGCGCCCGGGTACTTGCCGAGCAGCGGATTGAGGTTGCTCCAGACGTGCGCGCGGTGGCTGCTCGTGGCCGCCACCCGGTAGACGCGCGTCGCCGCGATCACCGCGAACGTCTTGTCGCGCATCGCGGCCCGCCCCAGCGTGATCAGGTCGTGAGCCGTGGAGTAGGTGGAGTACTCGGTCGGGTCAGGCAGCCCGCTGAAATCGGTGAAATGTGTCTTCGTCAGGCCGAGCGCGCGGGCCGTCGCGTTCATCCGGTCGATGAACGCGGTCAGCCCAGGACCGTACGCGGCGGCGAGCGTGTAGGCGGCGTCGCAGCCCGACGGCAGCAGCATCGCGTAGAGCAGCTGAAGGGTGGTGAGCTTCTCCCCCGGCACCAGCCCCGCGGTCGAGGCGTCGTACTCGTTGTCGTAGCCGACGATGCCGTCCGGCACGGTGATGACCCGGTTCAGGTTCAGCCCGGGAGTCGCAAGCACCACGTACGCGGTCATCACCTTGGTGATGGAGCCGATCGGCCGTTCCTGCACCGATGACCGTGACCAGAGGTCGGCACCGGTCGCCGCGTCCGCCAGTTCCGCGAGCCGCGACCCGACGCCCACCGGCCCGGTCCCCCTGGCCGCGACCACCCGGGCGGCGGACTGCACCACCGCGGTGACTCGGGCCGCCTGGGCGGTCGCGGCCGGCGCCGGACGGGCGGCCGCGGCGGCTCGCAACGACCGGGCGGCCGCGGCAGCTCGCAACGGCGCGGCGGCCGCGGCGGCTCGCAACGGCTGGGCGGACACGGTGACCCCGGCCGACGGCCCCGCGGCGGTGGCCGGGAGGGCCGCCTGGACCGCCGCGGCCACCGTAACGACGGTCCCCGCGGCCACGGCAGCAGCGGCCAGCCGGCCGGCGATGCGCATGACGCCTCCACTCGGAACGGGTCAGCTTCGCTGGCACCATCATCCGCCGGACGACGATTCGCGCAATGCCGTTTCCAGGTCCCGCTGTGCCTGCCGCTGCCCGGACGCGCTCACCGGGCGGGCGCGGCGGCGGCATCCGGCGTCGCGGTGAGCGTCGCCGGAAAGGCCGCCAGTGCGTGGAGGATCATCTCGGTGACGGTCTCGAGGGGTATCACGGTGGAATCGATCATGAGGTGGTAGTGGCGCGGGTCGGCCGGGTCGGCGCGGTACAGGCGGCGGACGTAGGCGGTGCGGGCCCGGTCGGCCGCCTCCAGGTGGCGGCGGGCCTGGTCGGGGCTGACCGCCTCGATCGCGGCACCCTGAACGACACGCAGGCCGGGCGGACCGTCAAGCCGCACGTGGAACCCGCGATCCCTGCCAAGCACCACCGCCGCGCCCCGGCCAAGGATCACGCCGGCGCCGTCGGCCGCCAGACGGCGGATGCCTTCCTCGCAGTGCCCGCGCAGGATCTCGTCGTGGTCGCGGGCCGGCCGCGGCGACTGTGTTGGCCCGGCCGGCATCGCCTGGGTGAACGCCGCGAGCAGCCGGTGGGCCGGCGTGAGGTCCGCCTCGTCCGGCGCCAGCGGCTCGGTGCACGGCTCGGGCCCGGCGGTGCCGCCGGAGGTGGTGGTTGCCCGCTGCAGGAAGGGAACACCAAGCCGCTTCGCCAGCGCCGGGGCGACCACGCTGCCGCCGGCGCCGTAGGAGGCGGACACGGTGACCAGCCGGACTCGATCGATGCTCATGTCTCTTGTCTCCTCATCTCTGCCGTTGACGCGGCGGCTGGAACGGCGGCCCCGGCCGGCTCGGCGGTCTTGGGTGCGAGGACACCCGACCGCAGTACCAGCCCGCACACCACCGCCGCGGCGGCGAAGATAGCGGCAGACACCCAGAACGCGACGACGTAGCTGTGCACCGCCGCCCCGGCCTGGGCCGCCAGGCTAGTGCCGTGCGTGACCAGGTAGCTAGACAGCGCGCTGGCGGCGATGGTGTTGAGCAGTGCGGTGCCGATCGAGCCGCCGACCTGCTGGCAGGTGTTGACCATGGCCGATGCCACTCCGGCGTCGGCCCGGTCGGCGCCGTAGGTGGCGGTGTTCAGCCCGCACCCGAACACCAGCCCGAGCCCCGCCCCGATGACGATAAGCGCGGGCAGGACCCAGGCCGCGTAGCTGATGCTCACGCTCAACTGCGAGGCCAGGATCACCATTCCGCCCGCGGCGACGAGCAATCCGGCCGTGATCAGGATGCGGGGTCCGAGGCGGGGCATGAGCAGTTGGCTCGAGCTGGTCGACGACACGATCAGGGCGCCGATCAGGGGCAGGAAAGCCACCCCGGTCACGACCGGCGAGTAACGCAGGATCTCTTCCAGGTAGTAGGTGAGAAAGAGGAAAACTCCGAACAGGCCGATGGCGGACAGTCCGATCGACAGGTAGGCCCCGCCCCTGAACCGGTCGAGGACGATCCGCAGCGGCAGCAGCGGATGGGCCACCCGCCGCTCCGTCAATGCGAACAGGGCAAGCAGGACCACCCCGCCCACCAGCAGGCCGATGGTCGGCGGCGCTCCCCACCCCTTGGTATCAGCCTCCGACAGCCCGTAGACGAAGGCGACCAGCCCCGCAACCACCAGCGCGGTTCCCGGCAGGTCGAGGTGCACGCTGGGGTCGCGACGATCGCGGCTCAGCAGCCGGATCGCGGCCGCCACCGCGATCACGGAGAAGACGACGTTGACGTACAGGCACCAGCGCCAGGACAGGTACTCGGTCAGCACGCCGCCCAGCAGCAGCCCGACCGCACCGCCGGCCCCGGCGATGGCGCCGAAGATGCCGAACGCCTTGCCCCGTTCGGCCGGGTTGCTGAATGTCACCGTCAGCGTGGACAGGGCGGCCGGCGCCAGCATGGCGCCGAACGCACCCTGGATCGCGCGGGCTATCAGCAGCATCGAGAAGCTCTGCGCGGCGCCGCCCAGCGCCGAAGCGCACGCGAAGCCGACCATGCCGATGATCAGCATCCGTTTGCGTCCGACCAGGTCTGACAGCCGTCCGCCGAGCAGCAGCAGTCCGCCGAAGGCGAGCGAGTAGGCGGTCACCACCCACTGCCGGTCGGCGTTGCTGAAGGCTAGGTCACGCTGAGCGGTCGGCAGCGCGATGTTCACCACCGTGGCGTCAAGCACCACCATCAGCTGCCCCAGGCAGACCACGCCCAGGATCAGCCAGCGCCGAGCGGAGCCATCGTCCGCGCCGTCCCGTCGCGCCACCGCCACTGGTGCGGCAGCCCCCTCGGCAATGTTGCCGTCAGCGACCCGCGAAACCACGGGACGCCCCTGGTCCTGTACCATCTGATACCCCCCGTAACGGGCGTACCCAGAAGTCTCACAGCTCAACTGCCGTCTCGTTATTCTCCGGCCGGGACCTTAGCCCCGCCGGTCCCTGGCCGTTCATCCCTACTGCGCCGGGGTCACCTGCCGTGGAGTAGGACCAGGATCTAGGCAAAGGAGGTGGGACCGGTGAAGACGCGGTTCGTAATGGCGGCAGCGGTCGCGGCCGTGTGCGTGGCACTGCTAGCGGGCAAGGACGACATCCGTCGATTCTGGCTGATGCACAACATGTAACAGACGCACCACAGGGAGGGCGGCCGGGTCGGCCTCGCGGTGATGACCGAGGTCATTCCCGGGCCGGGCCGCCGCCGCATCCGGTTCCCTGCTTGTTGCCCTCAGCCTGTCCGCTTCAGGATCCGCAGGTCCAGGAAATGCGCCGAGCAGGAGATGCACGGGTCGTGGTTGCGCACCGCCTGCTCGCACTGCCATGTCAGCTGGTCGAGCGGCAGGTCGAGCCGCGGGCCGGCGAACTCGCGCAGGTCGGCCTCGATGACCCGCTGGTTCTGCGAGGTGGGAGGGACGATCTTCGCGTCGGCGATCGTGCCGTCCGCGGTGATCCGGTACCGGTGGTACAGCAGCCCGCGCGGCGCTTCGGTGCAGCCGTACCCGGTCGCCTCGCGGGGCGGCACCTCAACGCACGGCGGATCGGGCGGCTCGTAACGCTCGATGAGCCGCAGCGCCTCCTCACACGCGTATACCAGTTCGACCGCGCGGACGATAATGCTGCGGAACGGGTCAGCGCACGTGGCGCCGAGGCCGGCCGCGCGGGCGGCGGACGCCGCCGCCTCCGGCAGACGTCCGGAGTTCATGCTGTACCTGGCCATCGGCCCCACCAGGTAGGTCCGGTTCCCTGCCAGCACCGAGTGCAGCGCCGTGGAGTGCGGTACCTGGGACTCGGTGAAGCTCTCGTCGTAGTCGCCGGCCCCGATGTCGAGGCCGCGGCTGGAAACGATCCGGTCGCCCATGACCGGGTACCCGGCGGGGTCGCGCAGCGAGACGAACTCGTAGTCGCGGCTGAAATCCGGGAAGCTGAATCCCGCCACCCAGGCGACCGTGTCCAGTGCCGCCTGACGGGCCCATTCCAGCTCGCCTACGAGCCCGCGCAGGTCGCGGGCATGCGGGGCGCGGTAGAAGCCGCCGACCCGTACGTTGACCGGGTGCACGGAGCGTCCGCCGATCACCTCCATCAGCCGGTTGCCCGCCTTCTTCAGCCGCAGGCCCCGTTTCAGGATCTCGGGATGATCGCGGGCCAGGTGGACGCCGCTTTCGTAGCCGAGGAAGTCCGGCGCGTGCAGCAGGTAGATGTGCAGCACGTGGCTTTCGATCCATTCGCCGCAGTACAGCAGCCTGCGCAGCGCATCAACCGGCTCGGGCACCGTGACGCCGCAGGCGTCCTCGATGGCCCGGCACGCGCTCATCTGATAGGCGACCGGGCAGATCCCGCAGATGCGCGCGGTGATGTCCGGCGGCTCGGTGTACTTGCGGCCGCGCAGCAGGGCCTCGAAGAACCGGGGCGGCTCGTAGATGTCCAGCCTGGCTTCGGTGACCCGACCGTCCTCGGTCACGATCTCGAAGCCGCCCTCGCCCTCGACCCTGGCAAGTCCGGGCACTCTAATGCGCGTCATGGGCCTCGGCCTCCCTGCGGAATGGCTCCGCGCCCGCGTTGAACGCCCGGAAAGCGCGGACCAGGTCGCCTTCGCCCGCGCCAAGCTCGCGCCATCGCGCCGACAGCGCCGCGGTGTTCGGCGTCTCCATCGGCCCGAAGCAGCCGTAACAGCCCCGGGCGAAAGAGGGGCACAGCGCGCCGCAGCCGGCCTGGGTCACCGGGCCGAGGCAGGGCGTCCCGTGCGCCACCATCACGCAGGTGTGCCCGGCGCGCTTGCACTCGATGCACACGCTGTGCCCGCGGATCTTCGGCTTGCGGCCGCGCAGGTATGCCGAGATGACCTCGAGCAGCTGGCGGCGGTCAATCGGGCAGCCGCGCAACTCGAAGTCGACCGGCACGTGATCGGCGATCGCCGTGGACGTGCGCAGCGTCTCGATGTAGGACGGCGTGGCGTACACCAGCGGCGCGAGGTCATCGGAGAAGTTGCGCAGCGCCTGGATGCCGCCCGAGGTCGCGCACGCGCCGATCGTGACGAGGAACCGGGACGCCTGCCGGATTTCGCGGATGCGTTCTGCGTCGTGCGGGGTGGTGATCGATCCCTCGACAAGCGACAGGTCGTACGGCCCCGCCACCACCTCGCGGGACGCCTCGGGGAAACTGGCGACCTGGATCGCGTCGGTCAGTGCGAGCAGCTCGTCCTCGCAGTTGAGCAGCGTGAGCTGGCAGCCGTCGCAGGAGGCGAACTTCCAGACCGCCAGAGTGGGCTTCCCGGTCACAGTTCACGCACCGCCAGCCACCGGGACAGCGGCCGGTAGCAGAACACCGGCCCGTCGCGGCAGACGAGGAACGGCCCGAGCTGGCAGTGCCCGCAAAGCGCCGTCGCGCACTGCATGTCACGCTCCATGGACAGGAACACCCGGTCCTCGGCGAGGCCCGCCGCCAGCAGGGCCCGCACGGTAAACCGCATCATGATTTCCGGGCCCACCGTGAACGCGACCGATGCCTCCGGGTCGAACGCCGCTTTTGGGATGAGGTCGGGCACCACTCCGACGTTGCCGGGCCAGTCGCGGCCCGCCGTGTCCACGGTGACCTCGACGGTCAGGTCTGACCTGCTCCGCCATGCGCCAAGCTCGCCGCTGAACAGCAGGTCGGAGGGGGTGCGCGCGCCGTAAAGCAGGACAAGGCGACCGAACGACTCCCGGTGCGCGAGCACGTGGTAGATGGCGGGGCGCAGCGGCGGCAGGCCGATGCCGCCCGCCACGATCACCACGTCGCCCCCCTCGGCGGCTTGTACCGGCCAGCTCGTGCCGTACGGGCCGCGGACCCCGACCTGGTGGCCAGGCCGCGCCGCGCACAGCGCGTGGGTGACCGCTCCGACGTCGCGGATCGTGTGCAGCACCGGGCCGGCCCGCGACGGGTCCCCGCTGATTGAGATCGGCACCTCGCCGATGCCTGGCACCCGCAGCATGTTGAACTGGCCTGGCTGGAAGCCGAACGGTGCGGGCGGCTCCAGCTCCAGCGTCACCGTGTCGTGCGACTCGCGCCGGCTCGAGGTCACCCGCCAGGCCGGGGATTCCGTCCACGGGCGGTCCGCCGCCGCGTCAGCCAGCGTGTGCATGACCGTACACGTCCAGTATCTGCAGCCGGGTGGCCTGCAGCCGCCGTGTCGCCAGGCTCGCGAACCGCTGCATGAGGTCGTAGCCGAGCCTCGGGTCGGCGTCGCACTTGGCCCTCAGGCACCCGCCGTTCATCTCGATGGCATGCACCTGTCCGACGGCCCGCCCGTCGAACTGCCAGCGGTGCGGGCCGATCAACCAGGAGAAGCCGGCCATCTCCCCCGCGCCGACGCTCTGCACGGTGAGGACCCGGCCGGGCGCCGCGATTTCCAGCGCGACCGCGCCCTCTCGTACCAGGTAGAACGTCTCCGCCGGTGCACCCTCGCGGAACAGGAACTCGCCGTCGGCGAACACGACGTTCCTGGCACACCCCGCGATCAGCGCCAGGTACTGCGGATCCATCCCGGCGAAGAACTCGTGGCGGCGCAGCGCGTGCTCAAGTGTCTGCGGCAATGGCGGCGACCTCCTCGGTGATGTCGATCCCGACCGGGCACCAGGTGATACAGCGCCCGCAGCCCACGCACCCGGAGGTGCCGAACTGGTCGTGCCAGGTGGCCAGCTTGTGTGTCATCCACTGCCGGTACCGGGAGCGGTTCGAGGTGCGCACCGGGCCGCCGTGCAGGTATGAGTGGTCGAGCGTGAAGCACGAATCCCACGACCGCTCCCGTTCTGCGTCGGTTCCTGACAGGTCAGTGACCTCCTCGACGCTGAAGCAGAAGCACGTCGGACATACCATCGTGCAGTTCCCGCAGGCCAGGCAGCGCCCCGCCACGTCGTCCCAGCGCGGGTGCTCCAGGTTGTCGTAGAGCAGGTCCCTCAGGTCCAGGGCGGGCATGCTCCGCCCCATGGCGGCGGTGGTGCGCTCGGTGATCGCGTCCGCGGCGGCGACGTCGCCGGGCGGGGCCGGCGACACTCCGGCCTCGGCCAGCACCTCGGCGCCGCGGGCGGTCCCGGTCTCCACGAGGAACCGGTGCCCGCCGGAGTCAAGCAGTTCGGTCAGCGCCAGGTCAAAGCCCTGCTCCGCTCTCGGCCCCGCCGACATCGACGTGCAGAAACAGGTCCGGGCCGCCTGCCCGCAGTTGACCGCGACGATGAAGGCGCCCTCGCGGTTCGCCGCGTAACCGGGGTCGGCGTGCCGCCCGCCGGTGAAGACCCGGTCTTGGACCGCGATCGCCCGCAGCTCGCACGCCCGGACGCCGATGAACGCGAAACGCTCCGGCGCAGGCGCACCGGGCCCTGCCGGGGCCCCGAGCCTGGCCACCGCCGGGAACAGGTATTTCTTCCACGACTGCGGCCCCACGTTGTAGCCGAACAGCGCCTGGTCATCCCGGCGCCGCAGCCGGTACGTGGCCGCGTCCTGCTCGTCCGTCCACCCGGCTGGCAGGTCGGCCGCCGACGAGATGTCCCCGTAGCAGATCGCTCCGTCTTCGAGCACGGGCCCGATCAGCCGGAACCCCCGGCGCCTGATCGCGTCGAGCAGCCGGTCGAGTTCGTCGCGCAGTAGCACCGCGGGCGTTCCGCGGTCATCCGTGTTCAGGACCATCACGCGCCCCCGCTTCCGTAGGCCGCCGGGAACCGCTCCAGGTCCCCGCTGCGATCTCATCGTAGGCAGGCGTGCCCGCCTGCGCCACGGTCTGCGCCGACACGGTGGCGGTGCGACGCGGCTGGCTCTTGAGCTCCGACCGTCGCGAACCTACCGTTGGAGGTGGAAGGCCAGGGTCAGCGCAGGGAGAACAAGATGCCAGGAATCATCGTCGGTATCGACGGCTCAGCCCATTCCCGCCGTGCCCTTGAGTGGGCCATCAGCGAGGCGGCGTTCAGGCACGCGCCGCTCACCGTGCTCACGGTCCACCAGGCAGTCGTCGGCTACGGGGGCGGCCCAGTCTCGTACCCCGGAGACCGGGACCTCACCGCCCAGGCCCGCGAGGTGGCCCAGAAGGAGACGAACGACATCCTTGACCAGTTTGACGAGGGATCCAGGCCGTCGGTTACTGTCGAGGCGATCAGTGGCCTGCCCGCCGAGGAACTCCTGCGGGCCTCGGCGGACGCGGACATGATCGTCGTCGGCTCCCGGGGGACCGGCGGCTTCTCCCGGCTCCTGATGGGCTCGGTCAGCAGCCAGGTCACTCACCACGCGCACTGCCCGATAGTGATCATCCCGACCGACCGCGTATGAGACCGCCATCCGAGCCGCCGGCGCGGCGACGGGCGGTAAACCGCCTGGCGAGGCGGCCGCGCACGTATCCAGGTTCAGGCCCCTGGTGATCCCGCGCCGGAGTCGCCGGCCGGGATGATGACGACGGGGCAGTGCGCGTAATGGGTGACCTGGCTGCTGACCGAGCCAAGCAGCAGCTTCCTGAAGCCGCCCGCGCCACGGGAGCCGACGACGATCATCTCCGCGTCCGCGGCCGCGCTGAGGATCTCCTCGGCGGGGGCTCCGGGAACGGCAAGCACGGTGACCACGGGCGGCCGCGCTTGTGCGGCGAGCTTGCCGAGCGCGCTGTCAGTCTCGTCCTGGGCCACCTTGCGGGCGTGCTCGGTCAGCTCCGCGTCTCCCGGGTAGACGACAGGAGCGCCCCAGTACTCCGCCAGGGGCTCCTGGACGGTGATCACGGTGAGCGGCGCGTGCCGGAACGCCGCCTCGCTGATGGCCCACTCAAGGGCACGGCGGGAATGGCTGGAGCCGTCGATGCCGACGAGGATTCCTGGCATCTTCTTCTCCTAACGCTCGGCCTCTGTCTTCACTCTTGACGCTAGGCACAACGCCGGTCGCCGGTTCAGGGCCGCACATCCCTGCGCCGCAGGTCTTCGGCCCTGGTGGCGGGGACCAAGGTCGGTCTCCGGCGCGCGGCACGCGGCACGCGCCTTCGCCGCGCGCTGGACGTCCGTGTCACGATGATTGCGGGACCTTGGGCTCTATGCCGCCGAGCGGTGCGGGCTAGCGTTTGAGTTATGCGTGATCTGACGCCGTTGCCGGACCTGGTGCAGGGTGCGGGTCTCACCGGGGCGGCCCGCACTCGCAGGCCGGTGTACGTGGACCTGCTGCCGCCGTGCAACGCGGGCTGCCCGGCGGGCGAGAACATCCAGGCGTGGCTGGCCGCGGCGCGGGACGGGGAGTTCGAGCGGGCCTGGCACCTGCTCACCGACGACAATCCGTTCCCCGCTATTCACGGTCGGGTCTGCTACCACCCGTGCGAGGGCGTGTGCAATCGCGGGGAACTGGATAGCGCCGTCTCCGTCCACGCCGTGGAGAGGTTCCTCGGGGACCTGGCAACGAGGAACCACTGGTCGTTCGGAGTGAAGGAAACCGAGCCAACCGGTAAGCGGGTGCTGGTTGTCGGGGCCGGCCCGAGCGGACTGTCCGCCGCTTACCACCTGGCCCGCCGTGGGCACCAAGTGGAGGTGCGGGACGCGGGCGCCGAGCCGGGCGGGATGATGCGGTACGGCATCCCCGCCTACCGGCTGCCGCGTGACGTGCTGGCCGAGGAGATCAGCCGGATCGAGGCCATGGGCGTGCGGATCACCTGCGGGCACCCGGTGACGGACCTGGAGGCGGAACGTGCGGGCTTCGACGCCACGTTCGTCGCGGTTGGCGCCCACCTGTCCAAGCACGTGGACATCCCGGCGCGGGAGGCCGGGCGGATCATCGACGCGGTGCCGTTCCTGCGGGAGGTCGCGGCCGGCGGGCACCCGGTGCTCGGGCGGCGGGTCGCGGTGTACGGCGGCGGGAACACGGCGATGGACGCCGCGCGCACCGCGAAACGGCTCGGCGCCGGCGACGCGCTGATCGTGTACCGGCGCACCAGGGGCCGCATGCCCGCGCACGAGGAGGAGGCCGCCGAGGCCGAGCGCGAGGGCGTCACGATCAACTGGCTGCGCACGATCACCGCGTTCGACGGACCGCAGATGACGGTCGAGGTCATGGAGCTTGACGAGTCCGGCTACCCGCGGCCGACCGGGAGGATGGAGACCCTCGCCGCCGACACGCTGATCCTCGCGCTCGGCCAGGACGCCGACACCCGGTTCCTGCGCGCGGTGCCCGGGGTGGAGTTCAAGCCGGACGGCACGGTGCTCGTGGGCCCGGACATGATGACCGGCTGCCCGGGCGTGTTCGCCGGCGGCGACATGGTGCCGGCCGAGCGGACGGTCACCGTCGGCACCGGGCACGGCAGGAAGGCCGCCCGGCACATCGACGCCTACCTGCGCGGCGGCCGCTACACGCCGCCGCCGAAGCACGAGCAAGCTGACTTCGGGTTGCTGCATCCGTGGTACTTCAGCGACGCGCTCGCTTCCGAGCAGCCAGAACGGTCTGTGGTGACCCGGGTCGCGGACTTCGCAGAAGTCACCGGGGGGCTGACCGAGCGGGAGGCGGTCTACGAGGCGTCCCGCTGCCTGTCCTGCGGCAACTGCTTCGAGTGCGACGCGTGCGCCGCCGCCTGCCCGGAGGACGCGGTCATCAAGCTGGGCCTCGGGCACCGCTACGAGTTCGATTACGACCGGTGCACCGGCTGCTCCGCCTGCTATGAGCAGTGCCCGGTGCACGCTATCGAGATGGTCCCGGAGGAGAGCTGATGACCCGCGTGACGATCGACGGTAACGAGGCCGCCGTCTCCGCCGCCTACCGGCTGAACGACGTGTGCTGCATCTACCCGATCACCCCCTCCTCCCCGATGGCCGAGCTGGCCGACGAGTGGTCGAGCAAGGGACGGCCGAACGTGTGGGGCGGCGTGCCGACGGTTGTGGAGATGCAGAGCGAGGGCGGCGCGGCGGGCGCGCTGCACGGGGCCCTCCAGGGCGGGTCGCTGACCACCACGTTCACCGCGTCTCAGGGCCTGCTGCTGATGATCCCGAACATGTACAAGATCGCCGGGGAGCTGACACCCGCGGTGTTCCACGTGGCGGCGCGGTCGCTCGCGGCGCAGGGGCTGTCGATCTTCGGCGACCACTCGGACGTGATGGCCGTGCGGCAGACCGGGTTCGCGATGCTGTGCTCGGCGAGCGTGCAGGAGGCCCACGACCTGGCGGCGGTGGCGCAGGCGGCGTCACTGGCGACGCGGGTGCCGTTCGTGCACTTCTTCGACGGGTTCCGCACCTCGCACGAGCTGAACGAATGCGAGCTGCTCTCCGATTCTGACCTGCGCGAACTCGTGTCCTATGACCTGGTGCGGGCGCACCGGTCGCGGGCGTTGAGCCCGGAGCACCCCGTGGTTCGCGGCACGGCGCAGAACCCGGACGTGTACTTCCAGGCGCGGGAGACGGTGAACCCGTTCTACGCGGCGGTGCCCGCGGCGGTTGAGGCGGCGATGTCCTCGCTGGCTTCCCTGTCTGGCCGGCGGTACCGGCTGGTGTCCTACCACGGTCATCCTGAGGCCGAGCGGGTGATCGTGATCATGGGGTCAGGGGCGGAGACGGCGGCCGCCACGGCCGGGTACCTGGCGGCCCGCGGTGAGCGGGTAGGCGTGGTGCAATTGCGCCTGTTCCGGCCGTTCCCCGCGGCGGCGCTGCTGGCCGCGCTGCCGGCGACGGCGGCGCGGATCGCGGTGCTCGACCGGACCAAGGAGCCAGGCTCGCTGGGCGAGCCGCTGTTCCTCGATGTGCTCGCCACGCTCGCGGAAGCCTCGGCGTCGCCGGCGGACCCGGGCCGCCGGCTGCCGCTGGTGACCGGCGGCCGGTACGGGCTGTCGTCGAAGGAGTTCACGCCGGGGATGGTCGCGGGCATCTTCGCCGAGCTCGCTCAGTCGGCGCCGCGCCCGCGGTTCACCATCGGGATCAACGACGACGTTTCGGGATCGAGCCTGCCGTACGACGACGGCCTCGACATCGAGGACCCGGCGACAACCCGGGCGGTGTTCTTCGGCCTGGGCTCGGACGGGACGGTGAGCGCGAACAAGAACAGCATCAAGATCCTCGGCGACGCCGGGCAGCACGCCCAGGGATACTTCGTCTACGACTCCAAGAAGTCCGGTTCTGAGACCGTCTCCCACCTGAGGTTCGGGCCGGATCCCGTCAGCGCGCCGTACCTGATCCGGCGCGCCGGGTTCGTCGGCGTGCACCAGGCGCGGCTGATTGGCCGGGCCGAGGTGCTTGACCGCGCGGCGCCCGGCGCGGTGGTGCTGCTTAACACGCCGGTGCGGCGGGAGGCGGTGTGGGACTCGCTGCCCGCGCTTGCCCGGTCGCAGATCCAGGCGAAGAAGCTCACGCTGTACGTGATCGACGCCGGCGCGGTGGCCCGGGAGGCTGGCCTGGGCGGCCGGGTGAATACCGTGCTGCAGACCTGCTTCTTCGCGATCTCCGGCGTGCTGCCGGCCGCCGAGGCGATCCCGGCGATCAAGAAGGCGATCGCGAAGAGCTACGGGCGGCGCGGGCCGGACATGCTGGCACGGAACAACGCGGCCGTGGACGCGGCGGTGGCCGGGCTGCACCGGGTGGAGGTCCCGCCGGCCGGAGTGCCGTCAGCCGAGGTGACGGACGCGCAGTCCCCCGTTCCCGCGGAGGCTCGCGAGTTCGTGCGCACGGTGACGGCGGCGATGCTGGCGGGCCGCGGTGACGAGCTGCCGGTCAGCGCGCTGCCGGCGGACGGCACGTATCCGACGGGCACCTCCCGGTACGAGAAGCGCAACATCTCCGACCTGGTCGCCGTGTGGGACCCGGAGCTGTGCATCCAGTGCGGCAACTGCTCGTTCGTCTGTCCGCACAGCGTCATCCGGTCGACCTTCTATCCGGACGGCCTGCTTGACGGAGCGCCGGAGGGGTTCGAGGCGGTGCCGCTGGACTCGCGCGGGCTGCCGGACAGCAGCTTCACGCTGCAGGTATACGCCGAGGACTGCACCGGGTGCGGGCTGTGCGTGGAGGCCTGCCCGGTGCCGGTGCGCGGCGCCGCCCCGTCCGGGTCCGCGGACGCCGGGGCGGCGCCGCACAAGGCGATCAACCTCGGCCCCTACGACCAGGACCAGGTGCGGCGGAATGTGGCGTTTTTCGAGACGCTGCCGCTCGCCGACCGGTCCCGGGTGGACTTCGGCACGGTCAGGGGCGCGCAGTTCCTCCAGCCGCTGTTCGAGTTCTCCGGGGCGTGCGCCGGGTGCGGGGAGACGCCGTACTTGCGGCTGCTGTCCCAGCTGTTCGGCGACCGGCTGATGGTCGCGAACGCGACCGGCTGCTCGTCGATCTACGGCGGCAACCTGCCGACGACGCCGTGGACGACGAACCGCGAGGGCCGCGGCCCCGCCTGGTCGAACTCGCTGTTCGAGGACAACGCGGAGTTCGGGCTCGGGTTCCGGCTCGCTGCCGACCAGCAGCTCACACTGGCCAGGACCCGGCTGCGCGAGCTGCGGGACGCGGTCGGGGCGGACCTGGCGGACGAGATCCTCGCGGCCACGCAGCGGCGCGAGTCGGAGTACGCGGCGCAGCGGGTGCGGGTCACCGAGCTGACCAAGAGACTCGTGGCGCTTGACGCGGAGAACCCATCCGTTCGGGATCTGCTGAGCGTCGCCGACCACCTGGTACGCCGCAGCGTGTGGATCGTCGGCGGCGACGGCTGGGCCTACGACATCGGCGCGGGCGGACTCGATCACGTGCTCGCCAGCGGCCGGGACGTGAACGTCCTTGTGCTCGACACCGAGGTGTACTCCAACACCGGCGGGCAGGCGTCGAAGGCGACGCCGCTCGGCGCGGTCGCCAAGTTCGCCGCGGCAGGCAAGCGGGTGCCGAAGAAGGACCTGGCGTTGCAGGCGATCGCCTACGGCAGCGTCTACGTGGCGCGGGTGGCGATGGGCGCCGACCCGCAGCAGACCCTGCGCGCACTGCGCGAGGCCGAGGCCTATGACGGGCCGTCCCTGATCATCGCCTACAGCCACTGCATCGCGCACGGCATCGAGAAGGACGGCCAGCTGCTACGCAACGGGATGGACCAGCAGTACCGCGCGGTGGCCAGCGGCTACTGGCCGCTGATCCGCTACGACCCGGTTACCCGGGCGTTCCTGCTCGACTCGCCGCGGCCGCGGCTGCCGCTGTCCGCCTACACCGGGCAGGAGCTGCGGTTCCGGATCCTCGCCAGGACCGACCCGGACGAGGCCGCCAAGCTCGCCGAGCTGGCCCAGCAGGAAATACGCCAGCGCTGGACGACCTACGAGGAAATGGCGGCGCGTGGGCCCGAGCGGTACCCCGCGGCGGACGGGAGCGAGTGATGGACCTGAGCACCAGCTATCTCGGCCTGAACCTGCGCAACCCGCTCATCGCATCGGCTGGCCCGCTGACGTCCACCGCCGACGGCGTACGGAGGCTCGCGGACGCCGGCGTCGGCGCGGTCGTGCTCCCGTCGCTTTTCGAAGAGCGGCTCAGGCACGACGCCGACCGGGACTCCTTCCTCGCCTCGGCTGGCACGGACTCCTACCCAGAAGCGCTCAGTTACATGCCCGAGGCCGCGTTCGACCCGTGGCCTCACCAGTACCTCCGCCTGATCACGCAGGCCGTGAACGCGGCAGGTGCCGGCGTCCCGGTGATCGCGTCACTGAACGGGGTCTCACCGGGCGGCTGGACGGAGTTCGCGGCAGCCATGCAGGAGGCGGGAGCCGCCGCGATCGAGCTGAACATCTACTACCTGCCCGGCGACCCGCTGATCCCGGCACGCGATGCCGAACGCCGCTACACGGAGATCCTCGTCTCGGTCAAGTCCGCGGTGCGGATCCCCGTCGCGGTCAAGATCGGGCCGTACTTCAGCTCCCCCGGGGAGATGGCCGCCGTGCTCGACCAGGCCGGCGCGGACGGGCTGGTGCTGTTCAACCGGTTCATGCAGACCGGTATCGACCCGGAAACGTTCACGGTCTCGACCGGGTTCCGGCTGTCGTCGCCGGGCGAGGCGTCGCTCCCCCGCGCCTGGATCAGCCTGCTGCGCGGAAAGGTGCGCTGCTCGCTGGCCGCGACGACCGGTGTGGAGACGCCCGGTGACGTCGCTGCGTACCTGCTGGCGGGCGCGGACGTGGTGATGACCACCTCCGCGCTGCTGCGGCACGGCCCGGGCTACGCGGCCGAACTGCTCGACGGGCTGGCAAGCTGGATGCACCGCAAGGGCTTCGCGAGCGTCGCCGAACCGCGCGGCCTGCTGTCGGCCGAGGCCGGCCTCGCGGTTCCCGGCCGGGCCGGCTACCTGTCAGCGATCGAGCAGGCGACTCACGCCTTCGGCGGGGCCGCGGTGATCTGAGGTCAGCTCTTTTCCGGGACAATCGCGACGGGGCCGTGGGCGTGGTTAAGCACCGCATGCTGGACCGCGCCGATGGCCGGGCCGGTGTCGCGTCCGCTGTGCCTGGCGAGCACGACGAGATCCGCGCGGGCCGCGTAGCTTGCGAGCACCCGGCCGGGGTGACCGTGCACCACGTCCTCCCGCACTGGCACACCGGGGTACTTCTCCCGCCATCTCCGCAGAGTCTCCGCCAGGTTCCTGGTGGCGTCCGCCGAGATCTCCTCAGGCTCAGCCAGGTGGTGCGACGTCCGTGCTGCCCCGTGGCCGCCGAATGCCGAGGGGAAGCAGTACCAGGCGTGGACCGCGACCAGCGTCGCGCCGCGCAGCGCCGCTTCCTCGAACGCGAACGGCAGCATCACGGAGGTGTCGTGGGGTTCGCGGATGCCGACCACAACCTCACGGTGCACGGCGCCGGTCTCCTCCCGGACCACGACGACCGGGCAGGACGCGTGCATGGCCGCGTACCTGCTGACCGAGCCGAGCAGCATGGCGGCGAACCCGCCCGCGCCGCGGGCGCCCACGACAAGCATCAGCGCGCCCGAGCCGCTGCCGGTAACCGCAAGCGCCGGCGGGCCGGTCAGCAGGTCGGCATCGATGAGCAGGTCGGGAGCGACTTCGCCGCACCGCGTGATGGCTTCACCGAGCGCACGGCGAGGTACGCTCCCCAGCACCTTGGCGACCGTCTGCGGGGCCGCGTCGTACGCGTACATGCTCGGCGGCATGGCCGGCGCCGACACGATACGCAGTGGCGACCCGTGCCGCCTTGCTTCCATGGCGGCCCATTCCGCCGCGCGCAGCGACTCCTCCGATCCGTCGACGCCGACCACGACAGGCCTCGTTGCCATGACGCCTCCTCACCCACTCAGCCGGCTTGCCTACAGCTGGCTGCCCACGAGGGCAGCCAGGTCGGCAAGGCGGGCGGTGTAGCCCCACTCGTTGTCGTACCAGCCGAAGACCTTGACCAGCGTGTCGGCGGCCTGGGTGAGCGCGGCGTCGAACACGCACGACGCCGGGTCGCCGATGATGTCGCGGGACACGATCGGGTCGGTGCTGTAACGCAGGATGCCCGCCAGCGGCCCGGAGGCCGCCGCGGCGAACGCGTCGTTGACCGCCTGGGAGGTGACCTGGGTGCCGACCACGACCGCCAGGTCCGTGAGCGAACCGTCCTCCACCGGTACGCGGACGGCGACCCCGTCCAGCTTCCCGGCAACCGCGGGGATAACCTCGCCGGTGGCGCGGGCCGCGCCGGTCGTGGTCGGCACGATGCTCAGCGCCGCCGACCGCGCGCGCCGCAGGTCCTTGTGCGGCCCGTCGAGCAGCATCTGGTCGCCGGTGTAGGCGTGCACCGTGGTCATGAACCCGCGCTCCACGCCGAACGCCTCGTACAGCACCTTGACCATCGGTGCCACGCAGTTCGTGGTGCACGACGCGTTGGAGATCACGTCGTGCCGCTGCGGGTCGTAGTCGCCCTCGTTGACACCGAGCACGACGGTCAGGTCGACGCCCTTGCCGGGCGCGGAGATCAGCACCTTACGCGCCCCGCCCTTCAGGTGCGCGGCCGCGGCGTCACGGGTGCGGAACTTGCCGGTGGACTCGATGACGATGTCCGCGCCAAGGGCGGCCCAGTCGATCAGCGCGGGATCCCGCTGTGACAGCACCGCGATCCGCGTGTCGCCCGGGATCAGCGTGTGGTCGTCGAATTCCACCTTCCGGCCAAGCCGTCCATAGGTGGAGTCGAACTCCAGCAGGTGGGCCAGCGTCCTGGCATCGGTGATGTCGTTGACCGCCACCACCTCCAGGTCCGCGCGGTCAAGAGCCAGCCGGGTAAACGCGCGTCCGATCCGGCCGAAGCCGTTGATCCCGATCCTCGTCGCCATCTCGTTCCTCCTCCGTGAATGCTCTATTTCAGACTGGTCCCGCTGCGGGTTGACGGGTAGCCGCGATGGTCCCTGGCCCCCGGGACCTTCGGCCCGCGACAGGGCGAAGGTCCCGGGAAACTGGGAGCTAATGCCCATCCGCCGCCCGGTCTGATCCCGGTCGTGACGAATGCCGGTGTACGCGCGGGACCTCAGTCCCTGCCACCGGTCATGACCTGGGCGGAGACTAAAGGCATGTTCAGGAAGCGTGTACCCGAACGTGAGGCTGTTCCGGTCGAGCAGCCCATGTTCGCCGCCCCGTCTGTTCCGCCGACGGCCTGCTGCTGTCCGGCCCGGCCGGCCGTGCGGGTCATCATGCCGCCGACAGCGTCCAGGGCGCATCCGGTGGACCTGTGGCTATGCGGCCATCATTACCGCGCATCCCTTCAGGCGCTGCTCGCGGCCGGGGCGACCGTGGAAGAGCTCACCGTGAACGTTGCCGATCAGGGCCAGGTCTGTCACGCGGCTGCCGCGGCGCAGGAGCGACGATGACAGCACAGGAAAAGCGGATAGTCGTCGGGGTCGACGGCTCGGACTCATCGAAGGCAGCGTTGCGCTGGGCGATCCGCCAGGCACGGCTGACCGGCAGTCCGGTTGACGCGGTGACGGCGTGGCGAATGCCCGCCACCTACGGCCTGGCGCCCGTCGGCGGCGAGGGTATCGACTTCGAGGGCGATGCGAGAAGAGCCCTGGCCGCCGCGCTCAACGAGGTGAGCGGCCTGGATCCGGACGTGCCAGTGCACCCCCTGGTTACCGAGGGACGGGCCGGCGAGGTGCTGGTGCGCGCCGCCAAGGGAGCGGACCTGCTCGTCGTCGGCTGCCGGGGGCACGGCGAATTCGCGTCAGCCCTCCTCGGGTCGGTCAGCCTTTACTGCGCACTGCACGCCGCCTGCCCGGTCCTTGTCCTGCGGGACGGCCGCGAGCACCACCCGGCAGTTGCCTGAGGCGGGGAAGGCGGTCAGGCCGACGGGACAGTGGCGACCGGGCCCTGCGCATGGCTCAGGACCGCCTGCCTGACGGCGCCCGGCCCTGGCAGTCCGGTGTGCCTGGCGTGCCGTCCGATCACCACGAGGTCGGCCCGCGCGGACAGGCCGACAAGCGCCCGGGCGGGATGCCCGTGGACGAAGTCCTGGGTGACCTTGACGTCCGGGTACTTGCTCCGCCAGCTGTCGAGCAGTGCCCCGAACTGCTTGCGGGTCTCTTCCTCGGCGCGGCGCAGGCCCGGCGCCGTGCGCGGCTCTCCCGCCCGTGACACGGCGGCCTCCAGCGTGTCCCAGCCGTGCACGGCTGTGAGGCTGGCCTTCCTGAGGGCGGCCTCCTCGAACGCGAACGTAAGGGCGTCGGCACAGTCGTCCAGGTCACCGAGGCCTACGCCCACGTGAAGATGCGGGGACGGGGGGACGTCGCGCACGACCACGACCGGGCAGGACGCGTGGGTGGCGGCGTACCGGCACACTGAACCGAGCACCAGCGCGGTGAACGACCCCGCGCCGCGGGAACCGACGACGAGCATCTGCGCGCCCGACCCGCTGTCGGCTACCGCCTCAGCGGGCGCGCCGGTTAGCACGTCGGTGTCCACCAGCAGGCCGGGAGCGGCCGTGGCGGCGCGGGCGGCAGCGGCGGCGAGGGCCTGGTCGCGATTCTCTCGCAGAACGTCGGCCACCGTGTCGTAGTCGGACTCGCGATGCCTGACGACCATCCTTGGCAGCAGCGCCGCGGCGGACACGATCCGCAGCGGGGCGCCGCGAAGCGCCGATTCCGTCGCGGCCCATTCGACCGCCCGCAGTGAGTACTCAGAGCCGTCTGTTGCGGCCACGATCGGCTTGGCGGTCATCGCTGGTCCTCCTTGTGCGTCTCGGCTGCGCCGGGGCAGGACGACTTATTCGCCCCGCGTTCATCGTGACCGCGCATGGCCGGCGCGGGCAAGAGTTACCGACCTGGCGGTTCCGGAGCCAGGGTCACCTCACGGTGAACGCTGGCCGTGCCGCTGCCGACGGCCAGATGACCCGGACGACGGGAACGAAGACGGCCCCGCGGGGCCTTTCAGCTCTAGCCGCCGCGGCTACGCCGGACGTGCGCTGGCGGGCCAGCTCGCTGGCGATCCCGTCGGCGACGGAGTCGGTCATGGCCTCGCTGCCCGGCGGGCACACCGGCCGGCTGCCTGATTGCGCTGCTGGCGTTGCCTTCCCGCGCACCGGCACCGGCAGAGCGAGCTGACGACGCCGATTAACGTCCGCACGCGTCGTGAGCCTAGGCCTCGATCCGGCGGCCGCTGATCTCGTAGGGGACGATGCGCACATAGGTCTCGCGCTCGCCGCCCGGCCATGGCACAACGCCGACGGCTTCCCGTACGCGACGCAATTCACCTGGCTGGAGGATACGGTGCGCTGGTCCGCGCACCAGGACGCTCCAGCCCTGGCCCAGTGCCTCGTCGATGTGGTCGACCTCGAACGCGACCTTGTCGTCACCGTGTGCCCCGATCACGGTGCCCGCCCCGGTCCGGAAGACAATGGTGCCCGCTACCACGGCGAAGTTGACCGGCAGCACCACCGGGCAGACGGCTGTGCTGAACGCGATCCGGCCGACACCGCCTGGCGCTATCAGGCGACGGCACTGAGCGGGGAAGAGCTTCGTGACAACCGGGTGGACACCGAGCCCGCCGTGTCCAGGCGGCACCTCCGCGCCGCCCCCGAGCAGCGCGGCAGGTGTCGTCCGCAGCGCGGCGGCGAGCTTGCGCATCATGGCGGGACGCGGAATAGACGGGAAGTTCTCCAGGTACTCGAGGTACCGCACGCTCATCCCGGCACGCTGGGCCACTTGCGCTCTGGTCAGCCGCAGTTCCGCCCGGCGCTGCGCCACCCGCCTGCTCAGGTCACCAGGATCGGGCGGCGAGGGCCAGCTCTGGTAGGTGCCCGGTTGCTGACTCGCTGATATGTCCCTCATAGTCATCGGCCTCGCGGCGCAGGCACTGGCACTGGCCGTGGGCCAGGCCAGGAAACGCCGCTTCACCTCCTCAGTTGCCTCGGCAGGGCCGGGCAGGTGCCCCGCACTGGCGAGCCTTGCCTAGCGGCAGCCAGCCGGCAGCGGCCGAAGGTCCCTGGATTCGCTGCCCGACGGCCCAGGCGGACGGCCGTGACCGGCGGGACGCTTGCTGTGTCAGGGACAATCGTGGCCTGTGCGGCTGTCCGGTGAGGAGGTGCGATGTCTGTCAGACCGATCGTGGTAGGCGTGGACGGGTCGGAGGAGTCACTGCGGGCTGTGGAGTGGGCGGCCAGGGAGGCGGAGCGGCGCCGGTCGCCGTTGCGTATCGTGTCAGCGCTCGCCATGCCGCCGCGCACGTCTCCCCATGACTGTCCGGCGATGACCGCCAACGTGCTGCGCGGGTTCGCAGGGCGGGCGCTCGGCGGGGCAGCGAGCCGGGCAGAGAAAATCGCACCGCGGCTTCGCGTAGACGCGGACCTGCTGTCAGGTCCGCCGATGCTAGCCGTACCCGAGGCAGGTTCCGGAGCGGCCATGCTCGTGGTAGGTGCCCGCGGGACAGGCGGGCTCGGCGCGGCGGGCCTGGGTTCCGTCTGCAGGCACGCCGTGATCGACGCTCCGTGCCCGGTGGTCGTGGTACGGGACGAGCCCACGGCTGCCGGTCTTCCTGTTGTGGTCGGCATCCGTGACCCGGAGAACGCGAGCCAGGCGCTGGCATTCGCTTTCGAGGAGGCCGCGCTGCGCCATACCGAACTGGTCGCCGTGCACACCTGCATGCCGCTCGCGCCGCTAACCGGGTCGGGACCTGACAGCTCGGCCGTGACGGGTGACCCGGAAGAGATTTGCGTGCAGGCCGCCAGCCAGCTCGGCCAGGCCCTGGACCGCTGGCAGCAGAAGTACCCCGGCGTGCGTATCCGCCAAGACGTCATCAGCGGCTACCCGGTGCGGGTGCTCTGCAGCTACTGCGCCCGCGCGGACCTCGTCGTGCTCGGCAGGCACGACAACCCCGGGGCAGCGGTCCGCACCATCGGATGCATCCACTACGACGTGCTCAATCACGGCCGCGGTCCGATCGCGATCATTCCTTCGACTACTGATGCGCGGGATGTAACTGACGGTTGGCGTCGGCCCTGGCGATAACGGCTCGATGAAGATTCGCCGCGGCGGACGCCCGCGTGCCGTGCGCACGGGGCAGTACCGCCGCCTGGGCGGGTGCGGCCGGATGGCCTGGCCCGCGCGCCGTCCGCGGCACGGGCGGCGTGTCTGGCCGAAGACCTGATCCAGGACGGACCACTCAGGCGGCGGTTGTCGCTGACGGTCACGCACGCTCGGCGGGCGGGACGATGAGGACCGGGCAGTGGGCGTGCTGTACGACCTGGCTCGCGGTCGAGCCCATCACCAGCCGGGTAAAGCCGCCGGCGCCGCGTGAGCCCAGCACGACCATGTCGGCGTCCCGGCTTCCGTTCACCAGTTCCTCGACCGGGAAGCCGTGGACCGCCTTGACCGTGACCGACTCGGGATGGGGCCCGTCCAGCCCGGCCAGTACCTGGTCGGCTTCGGCCTGGGCCGCCTTCTGAGCCTGATCCGTCCGGGCCGCGTCGTCCGAGAACAGGGCGACGCCGCCGTAGTAGCCCCGGACCGCCTCGTGCACGGTAAGCACGGTAAGCGTCGCGTGCCTGATCGCCGCTTCCTTCATCGCCCATTCCAGTGCGCGCTGGGAATGGCCGGAACCGTCGACGCCGACGATAATTCCCGACATCTCAGACCTCCTTGTCAAGATGTATCCGAATTTGATTTCGGTATACATCGCGAAATATCCTCGTTGTTTACGTTAGCCAGCCATAAATCACCCGATCAGGGTCGTCCGGGCTGCCCGTCGGGGACCTTGGTCCTAACCAGGCTCGCCGGACCTGCCTCGGGCGAACGTGAGACACGGCCCCGGCCCGGCGGACAGGATGACGGTGCTGTTCGGCACCGACGGGGAAATGAATCAATCCCACCCGCCCGGTTAGACAGGGAACGCGGCAACCCGCCACGGC
>Ga0335073_10001086_pt1 | contig 36022 bp, 29 predicted proteins | sample Lox_Sample_22_FD_207093 | JGI IMG/M metagenome (GOLD analysis project Ga0335073, IMG submission 207093) | Soil microbial communities from Loxahatchee National Wildlife Refuge, Florida, United States - Lox_Sample_2.2 | ecosystem: Environmental > Terrestrial > Soil > Wetlands | place: USA... | reverse complement strand
TTGTTCCGGAGGGTCGTGCTTCTCCCGGAAACTCCGGCGATTCGCCCAGGCTTCCAGAAGCGTTCCGTCCACGGTGAAATGTTCATCGGAAAGCAGATTCTGCTTGGCCGCTTGCCCCAGCACGGCGCCAAAAAAAGCTTCCGCAATCTTCCCGTCCAACCGCCGCTGGCGATTCTTGGTGAACACCGTCACGTCCCACACGGCATCATCCACGTTGAGTCCCACAAACCAACGAAACAACAAATTGTAATTAAGCTCTTCCATCAGCAGCCGCTCGCTGCGCACGCTGTAAAACATCTGCAGCAGCAGCGCCCGCAGCAACTTCTCCGGCGCAATCGATGGCCGCCCGTACCGCGAATACAGCTCCGCAAACTTCGGCGAAAGCTCCGGCAACGCCGCGTCGGTCATCGCGCCAATGCGCCGCAACGGATGGTCCGCTGGCACGCGCTTCTCCGTCGAAATATAGCTGAACATCCCTTCCTGCTGCTCGTCGTGTCCTCGCATGTCCCTTAGACGCACCGATCATTCCAACCGGCACACCCCCACACCTTTTTTCCGCAAACTGTGAAGCCTGTGCTACAGACGGCGCCGTAGAGCTTGTGCTACTGGATTTGTTTTTTTAGGTCGGCCAGGAGGTTTAGGGCGTCCAGGGGTTTTAGTTCGTCGAGGTTGGCGGATTTCAGGCGGTCGATTACGGCGCGATCTAAGGCAGTGAACAGTACGGTTTGGGCGCTGTTGCCGTTGTGGCCTTCGGTCGCACCGGGAGTTAGCGTTTCGCTGAGTTCGTGTTCGCTTTGTTCGTGGCGTTTTAGGACTTCGCGGGCGCGTTCGATGACGGCGCGAGGGAGGCCGGCTAAGCGCGCTACTTCGATGCCGTAACTTTTGTCGGCGCTGCCGGGCTCGACTTTGCGAAGGAAGATAATTTCGCTGGGAGTTTCTTTAACGCTGACGTGAACGTTTTTCACCGCGGGGAGCAGGTCGGCGAGTTCGGTGAGTTCGTGATAGTGGGTGGCGAAGAGGGTGCGGGCGCGAGTGTTCTTCTGGAGATGCTCGACGACGGCCCAGGCGATGGAGAGGCCGTCGAAGGTGGCGGTGCCGCGGCCGACTTCGTCGAGGAGGACGAGGCTGGAAGGGGTGGCGTGATTGAGGATGGCGGCGACTTCACTCATTTCCACGAGAAAAGTGGAACGGCCACGGGCGAGATTATCGCTGGCGCCGATGCGGGTGAAAATGCGGTCGGTAAGAGGGAGCTTGGCCTGACGCGCGGCAACGTAGCAACCCATCTGGGCCATGAGGACGAGGAGCGCGGACTGGCGGAGGTAAGTGGACTTGCCGCCCATGTTGGGGCCGGTGATGAGAAGAAGTTGCTGACGCCCGGGTTCGAAGCAAAGATCGTTGGGAACGAAACGCTCACCTTTTTGCTTCAGCAATTCTTCGATGACGGGATGACGGCCGCCGATGATGAGGAGTTCGCCGGTGTTGTTGAATTCGGGGCGAACGTAATTGCGGTCGGCAGCGAGCTTGGCGAAAGAGGCGAGGACGTCGAGCTGGGCGATAGCGGCGGCAGTGCGGCGGAGGCGGGAAGCATTGGCGGCGATGCTGGAGCGAACGTCGATGAAGAGTTGGCGCTCGATTTCGTTGATGCGTTCGTCGGCGGCGAGGATTTTGCGTTCGTATTCTTTGAGTTCGGGAGAAGTGAAACGCTCGGCGTTGACGAGGGTTTGCTTGCGCTCGTAATCGGCGGGAGCGAGATGGAGATTGGGTTTGGAAATTTCAATGTAGTAGCCGAAGACCTGGTTGTAGCGGATTTTGAGGGAGTTGATGGAGGTGCGCTTGCGCTCGCGCTCTTCCATGGAGGCGATGATCTGCTTGGAGTGCAGGCTGAGGTCGCGGAGTTCGTCGAGTTCGGGGTGATAGCCGGTGCGGATGATGCCAGGCTCGGTGGCGACAGCGGGAGGTTCGTCGGCGATAGATTTATCGAGAAGATCGCGGACGTCGGCGAGTTCGTCGATTTGGCCGTGGAGCTCGTGAAGCAGGCCGGGTCGCGCTTCGGGGGAGGATTTTGCGGGCACGCGGTCGACGGTAAATTCGCGAATGACAGGAAGCTGGGCGAGAGATTTGCGAAGGGCGACGAGTTCGCGAGGCATGGCCTGGCCGAGGGTGATGCGGCTGGTGATGCGCTCGAGGTCCTGGATGTGGCGAAGTTCCTTGCGGATTTCGCCGCGAATGACGGTTTGTTTCAGGAGATGCTCGACGGCATCGAGGCGAGCTTCGATGGCGTCTTGATCGAGGAGCGGGCGTAGAAGCCAGGAGCGCAGGAGGCGCGCGCCCATGCCAGTGACGGTGGAATCGAGCGCGGCGATCAGGGTGGTGGGACCGGAGGACTTGGCTTCTTCGGTGAAGATGGGAGCGAGGAGTTCGAGATTGCGGACGGAGACGGGGTCGAGGACGAGCGCGTCGTGCTGCTGATAATAACGGATGCGATCAAGATGCTGGAGAGCTTCGACGCTGGGAGCATCGTCACCGCGGGCGGCATTTTCGCGAAGGTAATGAACGACGGCACCGGCGGCACAGAGGGCTTGGAGATGGGAATCGAGGCCGAAGCCAGTGAGTTCAGCGACGCCGAATTGTTCGCGGAGAAGACGCTCGGCGTAGTCGCGGTGGAAGATCCAGTCTTCGAGGCGGGTTTCCACACCGCCAGCGCCGTCGAGAAGCGTGTTTTTGGCGGTTTCAAAAAGCTGCTGAGGGCGAGGAAGAAGAGTTTCGCGGGGATGGAGGAGTTGGAGTTCGTCGCGAAGATCGTCTTCGGCGCGCGGGCCCTGGAATTCAGTGGCGAGAAATTCTCCGGTGGAAAGGTCGACGAGGGCGAGGCCGATGTGGTTGCCGTTGCGGCCGGAAGTGTCTTGGGCAACGGCGGCGAGGAAATTATTTTCGCGGGCGTCGAGGACGGCAACGTCGGTGGCGGTGCCGGGGGTGATGACGCGAGAAACTTCGCGGCGCACGAGTTTCTTGCCGGGGCCGGGCTGCTCCATCTGTTCGCAGATGGCGACTTTGAAGCCGGCGCGGATAAGGCGGGCGATGTAACCGTCAGCGGCGTGATAAGGGACGCCGCACATGGGGATGGGCTGGCCCTTTTCGCGATTGCGGGAAGTGAGGGTGATGCGGAGTTCGCGAGCGGCGATGATGGCGTCTTCGTAGAAGAGTTCGTAGAAGTCACCGAGACGGAAGAGCAGCAGGGCATGAGGGTAGCGAGCCTTCACGGTGTTGTATTGCTGCATCAGGGGTGTGGTGGCTTCGGGCATGAAAAAAGTTAACCGTCTCCAGTCGACAGTTTGCAGTTGGGAGTAAGAAAGGGCGAGAGTGGAAGAGTGGAAGAGAAAAGCAGATCCGTCGCTCGGAATGACCTTGGATTGGTGAGGGTGCGGGTTGCGGCCCGGCTGAAGCCGGGTGCCGGCGAGTTATTGGCAGGGACCCCACATGCAAAGGGGGCATATGGGGCACCCGGCGAAGAGGGGCTCGCGCGAAGGGCACGCTCGGGGCGGTCTAAAGACCGGCTAGTACACAGGCAAGAGAACAGCGGAGAGGCGGCATCGGGGGCATGCGAAATAGGGACACAGGCTAAACAGCTTGCGGAAAAAGTCGAAAAGCAATTCCCCAGGGGCCGAAGCCCAATTGATTGCCAAGAGTTTATGTCGGAGCTAAAGCTCCGACCCCCGGTGCCGAACACCTTTTCCGCGGGCTGTAAAGCCTGTGCTACTTGTGCTACTGGGAGTCGCGGATGGAAGCGGGGGGTCATGGGTGGAGGTTTAGTTCGCGGAGGATGAAAGCGTAGTCGAAGGCGATTTCGCGGAGGAAATCGTAGCGGCCGGAGGCGCCGCCGTGGCCTGCACCCATGTTGGTTTTGAGGAGGAGGGTGTTGGAGTCGGTTTTCATGTTGCGAAGTTTGGCGACGTATTTGGCGGCTTCCCAATACATGACCTGGGAATCGTTCCAGGCGGTTTTGACTAGCATGCGCGGGTAGGGTTTGTGGTCGACATTGGTGTAGGGACAATACTGCTTCATATAGAAGTAGTCGTCGTGGAGTTGGGGATTGCCCCATTCTTCATATTCGCCGACGGTGAGAGGAAGAGAAGGATCGAGCATGGTGTTGAGCACGTCGACGAAGGGGACGTGGCTGACGACGATGTGGAATTTGTCGGGAGCCATGTTGGCGACGGCGCCCATCAGCAAGCCGCCGGCGCTGCCGCCTTCAATGACGAGAAGGTGATGTGATGTGTAGCGCTTGGCGACGAGAAATTCGGCGCACGAGATGAAGTCGGTGAAGGTGTTCATCTTTTTGTGCATGCGGCCGGAGTCGTGCCAAGGCTTGCCGAGTTCGCCACCACCGCGGATGTGCGCGATGGCATACATGAAGCCGCGGTCGAGAAGGCTGAGGCGATTGGAACTGAAGGCGATGGGCATGGACAGGCCGTAGCTGCCGTAGCCGTAGAGCAGAAGAGGGGCGTTGGCGTCGCGGAGAATGTCTTTGTGGCGGACGAGGGAGATGGGGATGAGCGTGCCATCGGCAGCTTTGGCGTGAAGACGCTCGCTGACGTAATTGGCAGTGTCGAAATCACCGAGAACAGGCTGACGTTTTTTGAGGACCCACTTGGTGGTGGAAAGTTCGTAATCGTAGACGGAGCGCGGAGTGACCAAGGATTCGTACTGGAAGCGCAGAGTTTCCTGGTCGAATTCGAGATTGGTGCCGAGGGCGGCGTTGTAGGCGGGCTCGGAGAAGCTGAGACGCTTGGAAGCGCCGAGAGCAGTGGGAGCTTCGAGCATGAGATCGACGATGCGGAGGTGAGGGAGACCATCTTCGCGCTCGGTGAGAACGAGGTGGGAGCGAAAGGCTTCGAGTCCCGCAAGCATGACGCCGGGACGGTTGGGGATGACCTCGCGCCATTGTTCGGCGGCGGGATTGCGAATGGGAGCGGTGACGAGGCGATAGGTGCGGCCGCCGCTGTTGGTGCGAATGAAGAAGACGCCGCCGGCGGGATCGCTGGAGTTACCGGGATGATGATCGAGGTAATACTCGTGATCGTCCTGACGAGGTTCGACAAGTTGAAAGGCGCCGAAGGGAGAATCGGCGCGGAGAAAGCGGACTTCGCTGGTGGTGTGACTGTTGATGACTAAGAAGAGGTAGGCGCCGCTGCGGCTGCGCTCGACGTCCATGCGGAAGCGCTCGTCTTTTTCTTCGAGGAGGAGGTCGTCGGGAATGGGGGAATAAGCAGAAGTGTGGGTGTCACCCGCAGACTGGTCGGGGAAAACGTGGCGCCAGAGTTGATTGGAACGCTTGGTGACTTCGTCTTCGGTGACGTAGAAGAGGGTGCGATTATCCATGGCCCAGGCGGCGGAGGTGACGCGTTGGACGCGGAGTGGAAGGGGCGAGTTGTTGCGAAGATCTTTGACCTGGAGGAGATATTGGCGGTAGCCGGTGGTGTCGGTGGCGTAGGCGAGGAACTGGTCGTCGTCGCTGACTTCGAAAATGGCGAGAGACATAAAGGTGTGGCCGAGGGCCATTTCGTTGAGGTCGAGAAGGACTTGTTCTTGGCCGGGAGCACCGGGGGGCGAGGCGGGGCTGGCGCCCTCTTCGACCATGCCTTCGGGAGCGGGCTCGATGGCGGTGCGACGTTCGAAAGCCTCTTCACCAAATTCGTGGCGGAGTTCGGCGCGGAGTTCCTGGAGGACCTGATCGTCGCCCCAATGGGCGCGATCGGAAGAGTTGTTGGAGGCAGCAGGCGCGGCGCCAGGGCCGGTGAGGATTTTTTTGCGGCAGTAGATGGGGTACTGCTTGCCCTCTTCGGTGCGGGAGTAATATTCGAAGCCGCGGAGGCGGTAGGGGACGCTCAGGTCGGTTTGCTGAATGCGTCCGAGCATTTCCTGGTAGAGAGATTCCTGGAGGGCTGCGGTGCCGAGCATGTCGGTGTCGGAATAGGCGTTTTCGGCGTCGAGATAGGCGCGGACGCGTGGATCTTTTTTGTTTTTCATCCAGGCATAGTGATCGACGCGGCGATCGTCGTGGATGACGTGCTCGACCGGGTCGCGGTCGGCTAAGGGTGCGTGCATCTTGGATCCGCCTGAGCTGCCCACGGCTGCACCTCGAGTGGTGTTGCGGCCAAACCTGGGAGGGGTGAGGCCATCAAAATGAGAATCGAAACCCATGGATGTGTTCCCGCGTGCCCTTGTGTGCCGCTGAAGTTGCTGCCCATTGCGCAAAACCCTGAAGCTGGTGCGACAAAACCGAGGAGCAAGAACAGGACGGCGAGCGCGATTCGGGAATCGCGGTTCCTGCTGAAGGAGTTGTCGGAATCTCGTGCACCTGAGCCGGCCGACCGGGTCGGACGACGAAGTAACCCCCAAAGGAACGATCAGGCTCCCTGGCACCAACTCTACCGGAGGTTATCGTATCGTAGGGGCGCGATGCAATGCACGAGGGAAGGCTGAGGAAAAGTGGGAGGCAGGGGCGAGGGACCGGAGAGCAGCGGGGCACCGGGGTGTGCTTGGAGGATTGAGGCTTACTTGTAGTGGACTCTAAACCCGCACCCTTAAAAGCGAAGGGTGGGGCACCCGGCTTGGGTGACCTGAGTTTAAGTGAGAGGCGAAGCACAGGAACCCCAGATGCAAAGGCGGCATGTGGGCACCCGGAGTGCCTGTGCTACCGCGGCGGTGCTAGGAAAAAAATGGGGCAGGGAGTGGTATGCTGGCGGGGCTATGGCGGCGGAGATTGAGATCAAGTTGAGGATTGGCGAGCCGAAACGGTTTCTGAAAACGCTGGCGAAGGTGGGAGCCAAGGCGGTGGCTGGGCGTGTGCATGAGATGAATCTTTTGTTTGATACGCCGGATGGCGGTCTGGCGAAGCATGGGCAGTTGCTGCGGATTCGGACGGAGACGCCTGCGGCGGTAAAAGGGACACGAAAAACGAAAAAGAAAGTGAAGGCGACTGGCGATGGCGCGGGAGAACGGTACCTTTTGACGTTTAAGTCGCCGCCGGAACAGATGGCGATTGGGCCGGCGACCCCGGTGGCGGACCGTCGGCATAAGGTTAGGGAGGAGTTGGAGACGCTGCTGGTGGATGCGGAGATGGTGAAACGAATTTTTGAGGGATTGGGGCTGCGCGGATGGTTCCGGTATGAGAAGTACCGGACGCCGTATAAGTTTGGGGCGCGGGAGAAATGGGCGAAGAATTTGGTGATCGATTACGACGAGACGCCGATTGGGACGTTCGTGGAGCTGGAAGGGCCGCCAGAGGCAATTGATGAGGCGGCGCGGCGGTTGGGGTATGGGACGCGGGAGTTTATTACGAAGAATTATTTGGTGCTGTATTTGGAGGATTGCAGGCGCAGGGAAGTGACGCCGGCACATATGTTGTTTTAACGGCAGTGGCGAGTGGCGAAAGGCCAAGAGTGCAGTTCGTTGGGGGGCAAGGCACGGGGGAAAACGACGGTCTGCTAGGGAGAAGGTGGGAAACCCAAGAGCACGGGCAGGAGTGCCTGTGCCACACAGTCGGCGGCCGGTACAACGAGTGGAAAATGAAACAATTTTAGGAGAATCAGTGGTTTGTGCTTGACATGAAGTGTGAGCGAGGTTTATTCCTACATTCGGAGTTGCATTTTTCTCTGATGAGCGCGTCAAGCGAACTCGAACCTCACCCTAGTGGCGTTGGGATGAGGGGCCGCGTACGGATCGCTCCGCCGGAAAGCTGGTCGGCTCGGGCGCTAGAGGTCTGGGTGGGCGCAGCGGATGGGGCGAAGTCGCGCGGGCGATGGTGCGCGTGGAGGGAAATGACTCTCGGGTAGGAAAGGTGCCATTTCGTTTTGTGGGTCTACCCGCGATGGTTTTCGCCGTTCGCGGGTTTTTTGTTTGTGGGAGAGAGGGAGTAGGGATAGAGAGCGGCGATCAGGGACGAGGGGTGGGCGGTAAGAGAAGAAGAGCTACTGGAAAGGAGGGACGCGATGCTGTATGCGACGGAGTTGATGGGAGCGGGGGCGTATGACTCGGCTTCAAATTATGTGGGAAAAGTGCGGGAATTTTTTATTGAGCCGGCGGAACAGCCGAATCGCGTGTCGCACTTTCTGATATCGCGGGGGAGATTTCAACCACTGGTGGCGCGGTACGACCAGGTTGCCAAGGTCATGCCGGGACGGTTGTACCTGAACGTGAACGAGCGAGCGTTGGAGGCGTACCAGCCGAATGAGAGTTGGCTGGCGGTGCAAAAGGATTTGCTGGACCAGCAGATCATCGATACGTCGGGACGCAAAGTGGTGCGGGTGAATGATGTGGATTTGAACGAAGTGGCGACGAATGAGCACGTGGAGCTGCGCGTGGCGCAGGTGGATGTGGGCGTGCCGGGGGCGTTGCGAAGGCTGCTGCAGGGATTGGCGCCGTCGGCGGTGGTGCGCAAATTGGAAAGCAAGCTGCCGCAACGCGCGATTCGGTGGGAGTTCGTGAACTTGATCGAGCCGGACCCGCTGCGGCGAGTGAAATTGCGGATCACGCACGAGAAGTTGGAGGACCTGCACCCGGCGGATCTGGCGGAAATGATGGAGGAATTGTCGGCGGCAGAGCGGCAGGGAATTATCGCGTCGCTGGACGAGGAGACCGCGGCGGCGGTGTTGGCGGAGTTGGATGAACGGTTGACGACGCAGATTGTGGAGAGACTGGATCCGGAGAAAGCCGCGGACATTATTGAAGAGATGGCACCGGACGCGGCGGCGGACTTGCTGGCGGATTTGCCGCGGGAAACGTCGGAAGAAGTGCTGGAAGAGATGCCGAATCAGGAAGCGCATGACGTGCGGGAACTGCTGGCGTTTGATCCGGCGACGGCGGGCGGGATGATGAACACGGAGTTCGCGTTCGTGGGCGAATCGATCACGCGGGACGAAATGCTGGAGTGGCTGCGGAAACAGGAATTCAACCTGGAGCAGTTGGACACGATTGTGATTGTGGACAAGTTGGGACATTTTGCCGGGACCGTGCCGATTGCGCGGATCTTGCTGGCGGCTCCGGAACAGGCGATGAGGGAGTTGAAGACGGAGCCGTTGGTGTCGATTACGTCGGATGCGCATGAGAAGGACGTGTTTGAGTTGTTCGATAAATATAATTTGCGGATGTTGACGGTGTTGGATGCGCAGAATCATCCGATTGGGGTGGTGACAGTGGATGATGTGGTGTCGCGGTTGGTGAGTGGATAGGGGAAGAGTTTAAGAGTGTAAGAGTGCAAGAGGGTGCGGCACCCGGCAGAAGACGGCCGTGCGAGTTCGGAGCCAAGACGCAGAGATTCGAAGAGGGATTCCTCGCTGCGCAGACTTCGGTCGGAATCACGGTTGGTTTTTTTATTGGGGTGGCGTAAAGACAAGGCGAAACGAGGCTGCCGGGAAACCACGAGACGACGGGGAGCATGACACTTTCGGATATTAATCTGTTTATTGACCGGCTGCGGGGCGGAGTGTTCCGGTTCTTTTCGCGGGGCACGGGCTGGCGGCATCGTGTGTTTTTGTTTCTGGCGGTGATCGGGCCGGGAATTATCACGTCGAACGTGGACAACGATGCGGGCGGAATTGGGACGTACACGCAGGCAGGTTCGGCGTACGGATATTCGTTGCTGTGGTCACTGGTGCCGATGACGATTGCGCTGTACGTGACCATGGAAATGTGCGCGCGGATGGGGGTGATCACCGGCAAAGGATTGTCGGACCTGATTCGCGAGGAGTTTGGGTTCCGGTCGACGTTCTTCGTGATGATTACGGGATTTTTAGTGGATTTGGCGAACGTGGTGGCGGAATTTGCGGGGGTGGCGGCGTCGGCGGAAATTTTTGGAGTGAGCAAATATATCGCGGTGCCGCTGGCGGCGCTGGTGGTGTGGGTGCTGGTGCTGAAGGGCACGTACCGGCAAGTGGAAGTGGTGTTCCTGATCGCGTGCGCGTTTTACCTGACGTATTTTTTCTCGGCGGTGTTTTCAAAACCGGATTGGCTGCTGGCGGCGCGGATGACGGTGGTGCCGAACCTGCATCTGGACACGGGATATTTGATTACGTTGACGGCGCTGGTGGGAACGACGATTGCGCCGTGGCAGTTCTTTTATATCCAGGCGGGATTCGTGGAGAAGAAGGTGGGGCCGCGGCAGTATCCGCAGGCGCGGATGGATGTGCTGCTGGGGAGCATTTCGTGCATGGTGATTGTGTTCTTCATTATTATTTGCACGGCGGCGACGCTGCACGCGAACGGGCAAACGAATATTACGGACGCAGCGGAGGCGGCGAAGGCGCTGGTGCCGTTGGCGGGGAAGTGGGCGGCGTTGACGTTTGCGTTTGGGCTGCTGAATGCGTCGTTATTTGCGGCGACGATTCTGCCGCTGTCGACGGCACACGTGATTTGCGAAGGGTTGGGATTCGAGGCGGGGATCGACAATAAGTTTCGGGAAGCGCCGGCGTTTTATTGGCTGTACACGATGCTGATTGTGATTGGGGCGGCGGTGGTGATGCTGCCGAACGCGCCGTTGTGGAAGATCTTGATTTTTTCGCAAGTGGGAAATGGAATCTGGCTACCGATTGTGACGATATTTATTTTGTTGCTGGTGAACCGGAAAGATTTGATGGGGGAGCACACGAATGGGTTTTTCTTTAATCTGGTGGCGTGGGTGACGGCGATTGCGATGATTGTATTGACGCTGGTGCTGGTGGGACAGGCGTTTTATCAGGCGTTTCATCCGCCTGTGGCCGGGTAGCTAAGACGAAATTCGCGATTGGATACTCGATATACGCAAGCGGGCTTGGAGATTTCCCGGCGTGGATCGAACCCGCAGGGATCGCCGGGATGCGGGATGGGAAACAAGGGGGGAGCGGGGAATTGCGTTGGCTGGGGTGGTCGTGTTAACTTTGCGGCGTAAAGGGCTAACGAAGGTAGAAGTGAAATTCCAGTGACAACCACGCACGCGCATTCCATTTTCCCCGAAACTCTTGGACCGGTGACCGCCGAAGAGGCGCGGTTGCTGGAACGGCTGGACCTGCACCGGCTGCCCCGGCACATCGCCATCATCATGGATGGAAATGGAAGGTGGGCGCAGAAACGGCATCTGCCGCGTGTGGCGGGGCATCGCATGGGAACGAAAACGGCGCGGATGGCGATTGAGACGTGCGCGCGGCTGAAGATTGAGGCGCTGACGCTGTACGCGTTTTCGGTGGAGAATTGGCGGCGGCCAAAAACGGAGATTGAGTTCCTGATGCAGTTGCTGCGGGAATACATCCGCAAAGAGATGCCGCTGCTGCAGAGGAACAATATCCGGATGCGGTTTCTGGGTCGCGGGGATGAATTGCCCCTGGCGGTGCAACGGGATACGCGCGAGGCGACGGAAGAGTTGGCGAAGAATACCGGGATGGTGCTGAACATCGCGGTGAATTATGGCGGGCGGGCCGAGATTGTGGATGCCATGAATGCGATCCTACAGGAGAGGAATGGGCACCAGCCGCCGAAGCCGGTGACGGAAGAGGATTTGGCGCGTCACTTATATACGGCGGATTTGCCGGACCCGGATTTGTTGATCCGCACGAGCGGGGAGATGCGGGTGAGTAATTTCTTGTTGTGGCAGATTGCGTATGCGGAGATTTTTGTAACGGAGACGTTGTGGCCGGATTTTAATCGCGCGCGGCTGTTGGAAGCGTTGCTGGATTATCAGAAGAGGGAGCGAAGGTATGGGGCGATTGCGCCGGTGGGGGTGGCGCGGTGAAAGGGAGTGGCGAGTGAAGGCGTAATCGGTGGCCGGTAATCAGAGATCAGTAATCGGGGAATTTGTTGGGAGGCTCGCTTTGTGGCGAGCTTTTTTTGTTTACGGAAGTGGAGAGGTGCAGGCAAGGCGCTTGGATGGAAGAGGGATCCCTCGCTGCACTCGGGATGACAAGTTTTTCTTTGTGAGAACCCGTAGACAAGAAGCAAAGGGGAATGCCTCACGCCTGAAGGCGTGAGCTACAGGATTTCGGCGCACAGACCGCGCAGGCAGCGGGGGTATGTGGGAGACCCAGCAACCCAAGAGCGCAGGCAGGAGTGCCAGTGCCACGGGAAGAGTTGAGAATATCTGCTATGCTTTTTAGCCATGACAGGGACGCGAGTTCTGACGGCTTTAGTGCTGATTCCGATTGTTCTGGCAGTAGTTCTTCTGACTCCAACTTGGGTAGTGGCGATCGCGCTGGCGTTCATCATGATTCTGGCGCTGTGGGAATATTTTGCGCTGGGGGAGGCGATTGGGCATCGGGCGTATCGATTGTGGACGGTGTTTTGTGCACTGGTGCTGATTTTCGCCCAAGTGTTGGAGACATTACGCGGACGCATTGGCGTTGACGTCGGGGGCCGGGTTTTGCCGGCATCGGCATCGCCGGAATCGGTGTTTTTTCTTTTTGTGTTGGGGTTGACGGTGCTGACGTTGTTTACGCGGCGGCCGTTGGTGGAATCGTTGCCGGCGGCGGGGATTTCGTCCAGCGCGTTGCTGTTAGTGGCGTTTCCGTTGTCGTATGCGGTGCGGTTGCACGGGATTGTGCCGAATGGGAAGTGGCTGCTGCTGTTTGCGTTGGCGATTACCTGGGCAGCAGACACGACGGCGTATTTTGTGGGGCGGGCGATGGGGAAGCATGCGTTGGCGCCGCACATTTCGCCGAAGAAGACGTGGGAAGGATCTATTGGCGGGATTGTGGGGTCGTTGATTATTGGGTATGTGGCGAGATATTTTTTGCCGACGATTCCGGTGGGACATTTGTTAGGGATGGCGTTTGTGGGGAATGTGGCGGGGCAGATGGGGGATTTGCTGGAGTCAGCGTATAAGAGAAGCGCGGGAGTGAAAGATTCGGGATCGTTGTTGCCAGGGCATGGGGGAGTGTTGGACCGGATCGACGCCTTGATCCTATGCTTTCCGGTGGTTTGGTATTATTTAGTTTTGGTGAGGGTATGAGAGGCAGTGGCGGGCATTTCCATCCTCATCTCTGTGAACTCCGCGGCTCTTTGTGGTCTCTGCGGTAAGTTTTTAGCTTTTGTTGAGCGTGGGAGAAGCCCCATATGCTAGGGACAGCGGCATAAAGCCGCTGCTACATGAGGATATGAAGAAGATCGCGATATTGGGATGCACGGGGTCGATTGGGCGGCAGACGATTGCGGTGGTGGAGGCACTGCCGCAGCAGTTCGCCGTGGTGGCGCTGGCCGCCGGGAATAATTTGAAGGAACTGGTGCCGCAGATTGAGAAGCATGTGCCGGAAGTGGTGTCGGTGGCCACAGCCGAATTGGCTGGGGAATTGGCGGGCATTCTGCGCGAGCAGAAGCTGGAGAAATTGCCGGAGATTCATCACGGAAGTGAAGGGATGATGGCGGTGGCCGCGCATCCTAGTGCGGACATCGTGCTCTCGGCGGCGGTGGGCGTGGTGGGATTGGAAGCAACGTATGAAGCAGTGAAGTTGGGGCGGACGGTGGCGCTGTCGAATAAGGAAGTGCTGGTGGCGGCGGGCGAGTTGGTGATGACGGCGGCGAAGGTGAGCGGGAAAGAGTTGCTGCCGGTGGATTCGGAACACAATGCGGTGCACCAGTGTTTGCGGGCGGGGAAGCGGTCGCACATGGTGGACAGCGCGTTGTATCCAGAAGTGCGGCGGATTGTGCTGACGGCGTCGGGCGGGCCGTTCCGGAAGACACCGCTGGCGAAATTGAAAGATGTGAGCGTGGAGCAGGCGCTGGCGCACCCGAACTGGAAGATGGGGAACCGGATCACGATTGATTCGGCGACGATGATGAATAAAGGATTTGAGGTGATTGAGGCGCGCTGGCTGTTTGATCTGAAGCCGGAGCAGATTGACGTGATCATTCACCCGCAATCGGTGATTCATTCGTTCGTGGAGTTTGTGGACGGGGCGGTGCTGGCGCAGTTGGCGCCGCCGGATATGCGGATGCCGATTCAGTATGCGTTGACGTATCCGGACCGCGTGGAGTCGCAACAGGTGCAGTTGGATTGGGCGGGGTTGCGGAAATTGGATTTTGAGAAGGCGTCGACGCGGAGGTTTCCGTGTTTGCGATTGGCGCGAGAGGCGATGAAGAAGGGCGGGGCGCTGCCGTGCGCGTTGAATGCGGCGGATGAAGTGGCGGTGGCGGCATTTTTGGAGGGAAGATTGCCATTTTTGGGGATACCGGAAGTGGTGGGGAAGGTGTTGGAAAAGACGGCGCGGGGGAAGTTTGCGTCGATTGGGGATGTGTTGGCGTGCGATGCGGAGGCGCGGAGAGTGGCGCGGGAGGCGGTGGAGTTGGAGAGTTTGAAGGGTACACGGGCAAGAGTTTAAGGGTTTAAGAGTGGGAGAGTTTAAGAGTTGAAGAGAAACCCAAGAGCCCACGTGAGCACAGGCAGGAGTGCCTGTGCCACGACTGACGGGTCTAAAGACCCGCGGCTACGGAATTGGCGTGGGGCGCATCTAAAGGTAGGCTGATTCAGGTGGAGTGGAACGGCCTCACCCCTGAAGGGGTGAGCTCCATTGCGGTTGGGGCACAGGGATTGCGATGTGCCAGCGGGATCGTAGGAATCTGCTAAAATAGTATTTTTGACGGAGTTGCCTGCTCGAATGAATACCATCATCGGAATGATATTGGTTTTGGGAGTGCTGATCCTCGTACACGAGTGGGGGCACTTCATCGCGGCGCGCTTTTTCGGGGTGCGCGTGGACGTTTTCTCGATTGGATTTGGGCCGCGGCTGTTTGGGATCAAGCGCGGGGCGACGGATTACCGGGTGAGCGCACTGCCGCTGGGCGGGTATGTGCGGATGGCCGGGCAAGACATTACGGACATTGATTCGGGCGACCAGAAACCGACGGGCGCGCCAGACGAGTTGATGTCGAAGAAGCGGTGGCAGCGGGCGATTATTTGCTTCGCGGGGCCGATTGTGAACCTGGTTTTCCCGATATTTTTGCTGACGGGATACTTCGTGCTGAAGGGTGAGCCACTGCCGAAGTACGAGAAGGAACCGCTGACGGTGGTGGACCTGCAGAAAGATTCACCGCTGGCGCAAGCGGGGGTGGTGCGTGGAGACCGGATCGTGTCGGTGAATGGAATCGCGAATCCGACGTGGGAGACGGCGCAGAATCTGATCGATAAGGCACCGAACGGGCAAAGCTACCAGTTGGTGGTGAACCACGATGGCGCGGATCGCACGGTGAATGTGAGTTCGGCGGGGATGAAGATGCCGGATTTGATTTTTGGATTTCCGCCAGATGCGCCGGCGGTGGTGGATCAGGTGGACGCGAGTAAGCCCGCGTATGCGGCGGGAGTGAAACCGGGGGACCAGGTGGTGTCGGTGGACGGGCGGGACGTGGTGACGTGGGCGGCGTTTGTGAGCGCGATTCAGGAAGGCGATGGCAAGCCCGTGAATTTAGTGGTGAAGCGGGACGGAAAGTTGGTGAATCTGTCGGTGACGCCACAGCGCGGAAAAAATGAATTGGGCGAGAGCGCGTGGCTGGTGGGCATTGTGCGGAAGGCGCCGAGCAAGCCGGAAGTGTATTACCGGTCGGTGGGGTTTGGGCAGGCGTTCCAACAGGCGAGCACGGTGACATGGCACGGCACGCAGATGGTGGTGGACGTGGTGGACCGGTTGATTACCGGGAAGACCTCGCCGAAGGAATTGCAGAGTATTGTGGGCATTTCTGCGCTGGCGGGGAAGGCCGTGGAAGCGGGGTCGTTCGCGGTGGTGCAGTTGATGGCGGTGCTCAGCGTGAATTTGGGGATATTGAATTTGCTGCCGATCCCGATATTGGATGGCGGGCAGATTTTGCTGCTGTCGCTGGAAGGGATTCGGCGGCGGGATTTCAGTTTGGCGTTCAAGGAACGGTTTATCCAGGTGGGATTGGTGTTTCTGTTGGCGCTGATCGTGTATGTGACGTATAACGACGTGGCGCGGATGTTTGTGCATCACTCGTAGGAAGACGTAATCCGTAATCAGAGAGGGCTCGCCGTTTGGCGGGCCTTTTTTGTTTTTGTGGGAAGGGGTTGGGAGGGGGAGAGGGATGCGTAGCAGGACGCAAGGATCGAAGAGGGATCCCTCACTGCGTTCGGGATGACTTTTTGGGTGAAGATTGAGATGTGGCGGAACCCAAGAGCACAGGCGGGAGTGATTGTGCCACTGCTGACGGGTTTAAAGAGCCGCGGGTACAAAGAGGAACGGGCGAAAGATTGTGGCGCCGGTGGGTGAAGTGAGAGCAGGGTTAGGCTAGAATCGATTTATGGTGGCTACACCGGTTAGGTTGGATGCGGTTCCTTCGATCGATCCCGCTAGTGGAAAAATTTGGAGAAGGTTTGAGCGAACACCGCCGCTGCTGGTGCCGCAATTGTTGGCGAAGGCGCGGGCGGCGCAGGCGGAGTGGGCGAAGGTGCCGATACGCGAGCGGTGCGCGCGGGTGGGGGTGCTGAAGGAGAAGATTTTTGCGGGGCGCGAGACGCTGGTGGATGCGGTGGTGCGCGAGTCGGGGAAGCCGCGAGTGGAGGCGAAGTTCGCAGACGTGTTCGTGTCGCTGGACACCGCGGAATATTTCGCGAAATACGGCCCAGCGCTGCTGAAGGCGGAGAAGGTGCCGCATCACAGCACGGCGGCGAAGCTGAAATCGGGCGAGTTGCTGTACGAGCCGCTGGGAGTGCTGGCGATAATCAGTTCATGGAATTATCCGCTGGCGATTCCGATGAGCCAGATGATTGCGGCGGTGGCCGCAGGGAATGGCGTGCTGTGCAAGACGAGTGACTTCACGCCGGAATGCGGGGAGTTGATCGGAAAATTGTTTGGCGAGGCGGGCTTTCCCGAAGGGCTGGTAACGATTCTGCAGGGCAGCGGGGATGTGGGGCAGGCGCTGATTGATGCGCATCCGGACAAAGTTTTTTTTACCGGGAGCGTGTTCACGGGGAGGCACGTGGCGGAAGCGTGCGCGCGGGAATTGATTCCAAGCGTGCTGGAATTGGGCGGGAAAGACGCGATGCTGGTGCTGGCCGACGCGGACATGAAAGTGACGACGAGCGCGGCGGTGTGGGGAAGTTTCACGAATTGCGGGCAAGTGTGCCTGTCGATGGAACGAGTGTTTGTGGAGTCGGCGGCGAGCGAGGAGTTTTTGCGGGGCTGCGTGGAGAAGACGCAAAAATTGCGGCTGGGACCGGGAAGCGATCCGCAGACGGATGTGGGACCGTTGATCCGGCCACAGCATGTGCAGCGGATGAGCGAATTGATCGCGGATGCAGTGCAACGCGGGGCGAAGGTGTTGTGCGGGGGGCGCGCGCGGCCGGATTTGGGGCCAAACTTTTTTGAGCCGACGGTGCTGACGGAAGTGGACGCGTCGATGCAGTTGTTTCGCGACGAGACGTTTGGGCCGATCCTGGCGGTGCAAGTGGTGAAAAATGCGGAAGAGGCCGTGCGACTGGCGAATGATACGGAATTTGCGCTGGCGGCGAGCGTGTGGACGCGGGATATGGCGCGGGGAAAATCGCTGGCGAAGGAGTTACGCGCGGGCACGGTGATGGTGAATGACGCGTTGTGCGGGTTTGCGATTGCGGAAGCGCCGCACGGGGGGACGGGCGCGAGCGGCTGGGGGCGCACACACGGGATCGCGGGATTGCTGGAGATGGTGCATCTGAAATACTTGGATGTGGACCGTCTGCCGGGAATGGAGAAGCCGTGGTGGTACCGGTATGGGGAGGAGTTGGAGAAGGCCGCGGATGCGTTTTTGAAGTTTGAGTTTGGGGGAGGATTGGGAAGGTTCCGGCATTTGCGAGGAGCGGCGAAGACGATGTTTCGGGATCGGAGATTGGGGTAAAGCGCGAGGAAAGAAGATAACGCAGAGACGCTGAGGGCGCAGAGAATTGGAGTCAAGACGCGGGGGATCGAAGAGGGATCCCTCACTACGTTCGGGAATTGGGGATGGCACGAGTAGGTCGTGCAAGTAAGAAGAGATTAGGAGGAGAGAAACAGTGGCTGAGGAAACTGGAAAAACAGTGGGTGGTGCGGGTACGGAAGCGGCGGCGACGGCGAATGGCGCAGCAAAGACGACGGCTGTGGCAAGTGCGGAAGTTGCGGCTCCTCCGGCGGAAGAGAAGACGGAGTTGAAGGTGAAGACGCGGAAGCCGAAGCAGCGGGCTTGCGATGAGAAGGATGCGAAGGGGAAGTTGTGCATGGGGCACTTGAAGAGATGGTTCGAGTATCCGGAGGAAGTGGAGAAGTTGGTGGGGAAGGGCGCGGAAGTGTATCGGTGCGAGTTTTGTAAGGTGATTTACCGGCCGGATCCGAAGCAGTTGCCGAATAGTTTTACGGTGAGGTATTAGAGGCAGTGGTGAGTGGCGAGTGGCGAGTGAAGAACCTCAAGCGAGAGTAAAAGCAGTCCCTCGCTAGCGCTCGGGATGACAGTATTTTATTTGCATTGGGAGACACCCCACTCGCAAAGGCGGCCCGTGGGGCACCTTTGACTTCTCGCGCAAAAGGCGCTCGAAGTGACGGGTCTAAAGACCCGCCGCTACATGGGTAGCACACCGGAATGGGTGGCTGTGCCACACTTGGGGTGGAAGGCTAGGAGGTCGCTCCGCCGTGTCTGGGAATGAATTGATTTACGATTGGAACTCGGCTGGTGCCGTGCCCATCCCCCCAGGGACACCGGTGCTGGTGAACGATGAGACGCTGCGGGATGGGCTGCAGAATCCGTCGATTGTTGATCCCTCCATAGAAGACAAAATCGAAATTTTACATTTGATGGAAGTGCTGGGCATTGATTCGGCGAATATCGGTCTGCCGGGAGCGGGGCCGCGGGCGGCGAGCGATGTGGAAGCGTTGGCGCGGGAAATCCGCGACCGGAGGATGAGGATTAAGCCGAATTGCGCGGCGCGGACGGTGGAAGCGGATATCCGGCCGATCGTAGAAATTTCGCAGAAAGTGGGAGTGCCGATCGAGGCAGCAACGTTTTTAGGGTCGAGCCCGATCCGAAGATTGGTGGAGGACTGGACGGTCGATCACCTGGAACGGACAACGGAAGCGGCGGTGAAGTTCGCGGTGTCGCATGGATTGCCGTCGATGTACGTGACGGAAGATACGGTGCGGACGGATCCAGAGACGGTGAAGCGGCTGTACACGACGGCGATCCGAAGTGGGGCGAAGGCGATTGTGTTGTGCGATACGGTGGGGCACGCGACGCCGGAAGGTGCGTACAACCTGGTGAAATTTGTGATGGAGGAGGTGGTGAAGCCGTCGGGGGAGGAGATCCGCGTGGACTGGCACGGGCACCGGGATCGCGGATTGGCGATCGCGAATTCGTTGGCGGCGATTGCGGGGGGAGCGCGGCAGATTCATGGAGTGGCACTGTCGTTGGGGGAGCGCGTGGGAAATACGCCGATGGAGTTGCTGCTGGTAAATCTGAAGCTGCTGGGATTGCGGAAGAATGATTTGACGTATCTGAAGGCGTATTGCGAGAAGATCGCGAAGGCTACGCACACGACGATACCGCCGAATTATCCGGTGTTTGGACGCGATGCGTTTCGGACGGCGACGGGAGTGCATGCGGCAGCGATTGTGAAGGCGTTGCGGAATCATGACCGGATGTTGGCCGATGCGGTGTATAGCGGAGTGCCGGCGCATTTGGTGGGGTTGGAGCAGGTGGTGGAAATTGGGCCGATGAGCGGGAAGTCGAATGTGGTGTATTGGCTGGCGCGACATGGGATCGCGGAGACGGATGAATTGGTGAGCCGGATTTTTGAGGCGGCGAAGAAGTCGACGCGGGTCTTGACCGAGGAAGAGGTGAGGGGAATTGTGAACGGCAGTGGCGAGTGGGGAGTGGGGAGTGAGAAGAAAAGCGAAAATAGAAATTAGATCGTAAGAGAGCCCAAGAGCACAGGCAGGAGTGCCTGTGGAACTGGGGGAGGAGTTAGGTGGCAAGACGTGCGGACCCCACGTGCAAAGGCGGCCCGTGGGGCACCCGGCGGAGCCCTTCGGGACTCAGGGTAAACAATGCAGCGCCGCTACGAGGAAAATGGCAATGGGCGCGGGGGGACTGTACTTTGTGCCAGTGAAACGAGTGGCGGTTTGCGTTATTCTTCTGGCTATGCCGATGCGATCCCCGAGTGTGCCGGCGAAGGTGCGCGCGATACGACAGAACGCGCTTGCGGAACAGCCGCAGGTGCGAGAAGCGCTGGACTGGCTGGGTCATCATCTGGACTGGACCACGGCGCAGCAGATCCGGTTGACGGAAATACCGGCTCCTTCCTTTCAAGAAGAAAAACGAGCGCAGGCGGTGAAGGAAATTTTGTCCGCGGAAGGGTTAGCGGTGTATACGGACAAAGTGGGGAACGTGATTGGGGAGTTGCGCGGGGCAGATGACAAAGAAATGGTGATGCTGTCGGCGCACCTGGATACGGTTTTTCCGGAAAACACGCCGATCAATGTGAGACGCGAAGGGGACCGGTTGGTTGCGCCGGGGATTTCGGATAACGGGACGGGATTGGCGGGATTGCTGGCGGTGGCGCGCGCGCTGCACGTAGCGAAAATCCGGCCGGAGCGGACGATATTGTTTGCGGCGAATGTGGGAGAAGAAGGAGAAGGGAACCTGCGGGGGATGCGCGCGCTGGTGGATGAGTATGGGAAGAAATTGAAAGCGGTGATCGTGCTGGATGGATCGGGGATAGATTATGTGACGACGAAGGCGCTAGCGTCGCGGAGGGAAGAGGTAGTGATTACCGGGCCGGGCGGGCATAGCTGGTCGGATTTCGGGATGCCGAACCCGATCAATGCGCTGGTGCGCGGATCGGTGCGATTCATCAATACGAAAGTGCCGGCATCGCCGCGAACGACGTTTAATCTGGGACAGGTGGAAGGCGGAACGTCGGTGAACTCGATACCGTACGAAGCGAGGCTGAAGGTGGATCTGCGGTCGGAAGACGAGGAAGAGATTGCGCGGCTGGAGAATGCGTTGCGCGAGTGCATAGCGGCAGGCGTGAAAGACGAGATGGACAATGCGCGGGAACGCACACGGGGCAAGTTGGAATGGAAGATTAATTTGATTGGGAGCCGTCCGGGCGGGGAACTGGCCGGGAATTCGGCGCTGCTGGCGTCGTTGAACGCGGCGGACGATGCGATTGGGAATAAATCGAGGAACGAGCGATCGTCGACGGACGCGAACATACCGCTGTCGGTGGGGATAGAGGCGATTTCGATTGGCGCGGGAGGAAATGGCGGGGGAGCACACTCGTTGCAGGAGTGGTATGAGCCGACGGGGCGAGAATTGGGATTGAAGCGAGTGATGTTGACGTTGCTGGGGGTAGCGGGGCTGGCACAATGAAGAGTAGGCCGCGGCTGATGTGGCTCGGCGTGATGGTGATAACGGTTGTGGTTGGTTGGAGTTGGAGCGGGGCGTCCCTTCCTGTATTCGCGCAAGCGAAAAAAACGGCTGCGGATTCGACGACGTATTATCTGCACGGGCGCATTTATACAAATGATCCGAAAGCACCGTGGGCGGAAGCGTTGGCGGTGCGAGACGAGAAAATTTATTGCGTGGGGACGCTGTCGCATGTGCTGCTGGATTGCGGAGGAGCGCAGGCGAGCGAAGTAGTGCAGTTGCACGGGCATTTTGTGATGCCAGGATTTAATGATGCGCACAGTCATCTGGGGAGCGCGGGAAAAGACAAACTGAATCTGAAACTGAACAGTGCGGCGTCGGTGGACGATGTGCTGAAGATGGTGAAGGCGGAATCGAGCAAGAAACAGAGCGGGGAGTGGATTGTCGGCAGCGGGTGGGACCAATCGAAGTGGCCGGAGCAGCGGTATCCGACGCGATTGGAGTTGGATCAGGCGGCGCCAGGGTATCCGGTGTATCTGGAACATGTTTCCGGGCACATTGCGGTGGCAAACTCGCTGGCGTTGAAGCACGCGGAGATTACGCCGGACACAGCGGACCCGGCGGGAGGAAAAATCGGACGGTTTGAGGACGGCGAGCCGAATGGGTTGTTGCAGGAAAACGCGATGGACGTGGTGGAGCAGCGAATTCCGGATCCATCGGCGGCGGACCGGCGCAAAGGAATAGAGATGGTGCTGGAGGAGTTGGCGCAGAATGGCGTGACTTCGGCGCAGGATTTTTCGGACTGGGAAGATTTTCGGGTGTACAGCGATTTGAAGCTGGAAAAGAAATTGACAGTGCGAATTACGGAGTGGCTGCCGTTTGAATTGTCGGTGGACGAATTGCAGAACCGGCGGGCGGAAGGCGGAACAACCGATCCATGGCTCAGGACGGGAGCGCTGAAAGGATTTCTGGATGGGGCGTTGGGGACGCATACGGCGGCACTGCTGGCGCCATACTCGGATGATCCGTCGACGAGCGGGATACTGCGGATGACGCCGGAGAACGTGAAGGCGCTGGCGATCGAGCGGGACCGGCTGGGATTCCAGATTGCGTTTCACGCGATTGGAGATAAGGCGAACCGGGTGGCGCTGGATACGTTTGAATCGCTGGTGCGGGTGAATTCACCGCGGGACCGGCGCGACCGGATCGAACATGCACAAGTGGTGGCGCCGGAGGATATGGAGCGGTTTGCGACTTTGCAGGTGATTGCGTCGATGCAGCCGTCTCACGAGATGAATGATTTGCGTTGGGCGGAGGCGCGGCTGGGGCCGGAACGATCGAAGGGCGCGTACGCGTGGAAGTCGCTGCAGAAAGCGGGAGCGATGCTGGCGTTTGGGACGGATTATCCGGTGGAGCCGATCAATCCGCTGCGCGGGTTGTATGGATGCGTGACGCGGCAGACAGCGGAAGGGACGCCGGCGGGGGGATGGGAGCCGCAGGAGAAATTACCGCTGGCGGATTGCATCCGGGCGTACACGTCGGGGTCGGCGTACGCGGAATTTATGGAAGGGAAGAAGGGGGAGTTGAAGGCCGGGGAGTATGCGGATTTTGTGGTGCTGTCGGAAGATTTGACGAAGGTGGCGCCGGCGGAAATGTTGAAGACGGAAGTGCTGCAGACGGTGGTGGGGGGAAAGAGGGTGTACACGAAGCAGTGACGAATGGTTAGTGGCGAGTGGCGAGAAAAGAAGGATCGCTTCGCCGCCGACGGACAGAGCAAACGCTCGCGATGCATTCGGGATGACATTTTTTAGGCAGGGAAAGCGCAAGCGGCGCGTTGGTGGGGATGATCGAATGGGAGAGGGGCAGCGTGCTGAGGCAGAGCATAGGCAAGAGTGGCTGTGGCACATTTCGTTATTGTGGGGGCGCGTGCTATCTTGCTCTCATGAGGGGGAATTTCGTTTATGTCCGTGAATAAGGTGATTTTGGTGGGGCGTCTCGGTCGGGATCCGGAGACGCGGTACACTTCGGGCGGTCAGGCGGTGGCAAATTTTTCTGTGGCTACTGACGAATCGTATAAGGACCGCAACGGGGAGCGGCAAAAGCGCACCGAGTGGCACAAGATTGTGGTCTGGGGGAAGCAGGCAGAGATTGCGCAGCAGTATCTGAAGAAAGGTTCGCTGGTTTTTATCGAAGGACGGATTCAATCGCGAGAATGGCAGGACAAAGAAGGGCAGAAGCGCACGTCGTTCGAAATTGTGGCGACCAATTTCCGGATGTTGGGTGGACGCGGGGAGGGCATGGCGGCTGGCGCTGGAGCAGGTGCTCCGGGTGCGGGACGGTCGGATGAGTTTGAACATGCTGGGCCGTCGGAGGAGTTTGGGTCAGGGGCGCCGGAGATTAATGACGAGGATATTCCGTTTTAGTGGGGCACCTACGGCGCTGCGTGTGCCTGATATGCGGACCCAGCGCTGACGCGCTGGGCTAACGTGTGCCGCGCCGGTGGCGCTGGTTTGGGCAAGACGTCAGCGGTTGAGATCCTTTTGGCCGTTGGGATAAGGGAGATTCATCGCCTGCTGTACCTCGCATTGCAGACTCGCTCGGAATAACACCTTTTGCGGACGTTGTTCCTCGCCGCATCCACCTCTGGGTATTTTTCGTTTTTGCTTTTCGCGTTTCTTCTCTAACATCTCGCACATGAACATTCGAGATTTTCGGCGGATTGCGCTCTCGTTTGCTGGGGCGGAGGAGTCGTCGCACATGGGGGCGGCGGATTTTCGCGTCGGCGGACATATTTTTGCGACGCTGGCGTCCGCGAAGCAGGGATATGGAAACGTGAAATTGACGGTGGAACAGCAGCAGGCGTTTGTGGCAGAACTGCCGGAGGTGTTCTTGCCGATTGCGGGAGGTTGGGGAAGGACGGGGATGACGCACGTGCGGTTGGCGGCGGCGTCGGAAGATGTTTTGACTGGGGCGCTGGAGGCGGCGTATCGGTTGCGGGTGGCGAGGAATAAAGGTGGGAAAAGCAAAGTGTCGGGTAAAGGCGGCCGGAAGGGTGCAGGACGAAAAAGGTCGTAACTGGATGGCATGGTTCCTCGCGAGTCTTCAGGGGCTGAAGCCCCCACCTCCTGAAAGAAGTTTTTGGGCAGAGTGTAATAGTTGGCCGGCAGGTAGGTTTGCCCTTGTAAATCGAAGAGGGATTCCTCGCAGCGAAGACTCCACTCGGAATGACGAAGTTGTTTGTTGTTGCTGGGCGGGATGACCCCGGTCTACGCAGGGAACTTGGGCACATCGGTATGTAAGGCTGTCGAGAATGGGGAATGGAGAGAGGAACCCAAGAGCACCGGCAGGAGTGCCGGTGCCACTGAATTTGCGGGGAATTTTGGTAGTGATAAACTGGTGGAATCACTATGACACCCACTACGTTGTATGAAAAAACCTGGAATTCGCACCTTGTTTATGAGGAGCCGGGAAAGCCTGCGCTCATCTATATTGACCGGCACTTGATTCATGAGGGGACGTCGCCGCAGGCGTTTGCCGGACTGAAGGCGGAAGGGCGGAAAGTGCGTCGGCCGGACTTGACGTTTGCGGTGATGGACCATTCGGTGCCGACGAAGGATCGGCTGCTGCCGATTGTGGATCAGGACGCGAAGGCGCAGTTCGATGCGCTGGAAGCGAATTGCCGCGAGACGGGTGTGCGTCTGTTTGATATGCACAGCCAGAATCAAGGCATTGTGCACATTATCGGGCCGGAGTTGGGGATTACGCAGCCGGGGCAGACGATTGTTTGCGGGGACAGCCACACGTCGACGCACGGAGCGTTTGGGACGCTGGCATTTGGGATTGGCACGAGCGAAGTGGAGCACGTGCTGGCGACGCAGTGCCTGGTGCAGAGTAAGTCGAAGACGCTGCACATTCTGGTGAATGGAAAGCGGCCGAAAGGCGTGACCGCGAAGGACATTATCCTGGCGATCATCGGGAAAATTGGGATAGGCGGCGGGACGGGCCATGTGGCGGAGTATGGCGGCGAAGCGATCCGCGAGCTGTCGATGGACGGGCGGATGACGGTTTGCAACATGACGATTGAAGGGGGGGCGCGCGCGGGGATGGTGGCGCCGGACGAAACAACATTTGCGTATCTGGAAGGGCGCGCGTTTGTGCCGCGGGGAAAGGAATTTCAGGAGGCGGTGGAGCGGTGGAAGCAGCTGAAGTCGGATGCGGGCGCGAAATTTGATATGACCATTGAATTGCAGGCGGAGCAGATTGCGCCGCAAGTGACGTGGGGGACGAATCCGGGGATGGTGACGAGCGTGACGGAACGGGTGCCGGATCCGCACAGCTTCCAGGATCCGAACGATCAGAAAGCGACCGAGAGCGCGCTGAAGTATATGGGACTAAAGCCGGGCACACCGATCGTGGATATTGCGGTGGACCGCGTGTTTATTGGGTCGTGCACGAATTCGCGGTTGGACGATTTGCGGGCGGCGGCGCAGTTGGTGGCGGGGAAGCATGTGGCGAAGAACATCAAGCAGGCGTTGATTGTGCCGGGCTCGCGTGGGATCAAGACGCAGGCGGAGAAGGAAGGCTTGGACAAGATTTTCTCCGAGGCGGGATTCGAGTGGCGGGATGCGGGTTGCAGTATGTGCATTGGGATGAATGCAGATGTATTGCCTCCGCATGAGCGGAGCGCGAGCACGTCGAACCGGAATTTTGAGGGACGGCAGGGGCGGGATAGCCGGACGCATCTGGTGAGTCCGGTGATGGCGGCCGCGGCGGCGATCGCGGGACATTTTGTGGATGTGCGGGAGTTTGATGTGGCGAAGGTGGAGTAGAAGACAGCCTATCAAGCCGGCCCGTAGATGCAACGGTATTGTTATTACCTGGCGAGATAGAGCGGCTCTCGGCGGCTGGTGATATGGACTTGCTTGGGCGGCACGGCTGAGAAGTCGGATCTTCAGGGGCTAAAGCCCCCAGCTTCTAAAGAAGCATGTTTGCTTGTTGTGAAGTGGTGGCCCGACGTGCAAAAAAGTTTATCGGAGACGAAAGCCTGACTACAGAGCTCTGACTCCTGAGGACACGCAATGAAACCGTTTATTACGCACAGTGGGTTGGTGGGGCCGATGGACCGCGTGAATGTGGACACGGACCAGATGGTGCCGAAACAGTTTTTGAAGGCGCTGACGCGGCAGGGATTTGGGCGGATTCTTTTTTATGATTGGCGGTACTTGCAGCCGGGGGAACGTCCGAATCCGGAGTTTGTGCTGAACTTCCCGAGGTATAAGGGCGCATCGGTGCTGCTGGCGCGGACAAATTTCGGTTGCGGATCGAGCCGGGAGCATGCGCCTTGGGCGATTGGAGATTATGGGTTTCGGGCGATCATCGCGCCGAGTTACGCGGACATTTTTTATAACAATTGTTTCAAGAATGGGATTCTGCCGGCGATTTTGAGTGAAGCGGAAGTGGAAGAGTTGTTCAAGCGGACGGAGAAAGAGGAAGGGTATTCGTTGTCGATCGATTTGCCGGAGCAGACGATTTCGGATAAGCACGGGCTGGTTTATAAATTTGAGATTGCGCCGGCGCGGAAGGAAGTGTTGTTGAAGGGGCTGGATGATATTGGGACGTCGTTGATGCACGCGGACGCGATAGATGCGTATGAGAAGGGGCATCGGGGGACGGCGACGATGTTTGCGCCGGTGGATGTGAAGTATTACTCCAAGGGGCAGTAAGCGGAGAGCGTCGAGGCCGGGTAAGCGCAGTTGCCGCGGTTCAGAAGCGGCTGCGGTGGCACAATGCGATTGTGCTGGAAGTGGAAGCTAAACCCGCACCCTTGGAAACCCGCAGACACAGGCTGAAGCCTGTGCTATTTGATTACCATTGGCGCCACCAGGGACGGAAGTAGACGCGGCCGTCGAAGATGGGTTCGGGGGCTTCGGGGGCTGCCGGTTCCGCTAGTAATTCCGCTAATAAAATGCCGAAGATCACCAGGTACGCACCAAGCCAGGAGCGTGGGCGGAGGCGCTCGTGCAGAACCACGAAGGAGGTAATCACGGCAAAGACGGGTTCGAGCGCGAATAAGATCGCGGCGTGTCCTGGTTCGGTGAATTGCTGGGCCCAGAGTTGGACGGTGAAGGCCACGGCGGTGGCGAAGACGGCGCAGATCAGAATGGACCAGAAGAGGGGCCAGCCCCAATCGAAGCGCGCGGGTTGATAGTGGGTGAGGCCGGCGAAGGCGGTGAGCGGCCAGGACATTACGGCGCAGCCTGCGACTTGAATGAGGCTGAGTGCGGAGACGGAGTGCTCCTGGGAATATTCGCCGACGAGAATAATGTGGACAGCGTAGAATCCGGCGGCGATGAGCGTGAGGACATCGCCGCGATTGAGATAGCGCAGGCCCTCGACGGGGACGGTTAGAAAATAGAGGCCGAGCAGCGCAGCGAAGGCCCCGGCGTAGATCCATTTGGTGAGGGTGCGTCCCCAAAAGACGGCGAGGAGGAGCGGGACGAGCACCACGCTGGAGCCGGTGACGAAGCCGGAATTGATGGCGGTGGTGTATTGCAGGCCGGCGGTTTGAAAGCAGTAGCCGGAGAACATGAAGAAGGCGAGACGCATGCCGGGGAAAATTTCGCCGCGTTCGATTTTGGGGAGGACGCGAGGGCGGAAGATGGCCATCAAGACGGCGGCAATGGTGAAACGGACGGCGAGGAAGAGAAAGGGGGAGGAGTGGTCGAGGCCGGTTTTTACGACGACGAAAGTGACGCCCCAGATGAGGGAGCAGAAGGCGAGAGAGAGGTCAGCTTGCAGCTTGCGGTCCATGTTATGAGTTGTGGGCGCGAGTCATTGTAGAAGCAGAATGACTTATTGTATTCGGGATCGGGAAAAGCGGGAGAGATTACTAATTGCGCGAGCCTGCGGCAGGTGGGCAAAAGGCGCGATGGAAAACCACAGGCCGGTACGCGGACTGCGTCTGGAATGACGTGGGGTTGTTAAACCCAAGAAAAAAGCAGGTTCCTGGGGCAAAAACAGCCCTCGGAATGACAATATAGGTTTTCTTTGCAAATTGTGGGGCTGGCGGCAGGAAAGGCACGCAGGCTAAAGCTGCGCTACTGGGGGTCGGCTTGACTCGCGGTGGGAGTCCTGCAATTCTCGCGTCATGACGCTTGGCCGCCCATTGGTCATACTGTCCCTGCTGCTTTCCGTGTGCGTTCTGCGCGCGGCTTCCAAAGATACTTGGATTGAGGTGCAATCGCCGCACTTTACGGTGATTTCGAATGCGGGGGATAAAGAAGCGCGGAAAGTGGCGGACCAGTTCGAGGAATTCCGCGAAGTGTTTCATACGACGTTTCCGAACTGGCGATTGGACCTGGGCAAGCCGCTGATTATTTTCGCGGTGCGCAATGAAGATTCGTTGCGGGTGCTGCTGCCGGCGTACTGGGAAGAAAAAGATCGCGCGCATCCCGCGGGAATTTACATTGCGGGAGAAGACCGGCATTACGTGGCGCTGCGCACGAATGTCGAAATAGAAAATCCGTACCAGGTGGTCTACCACGAGTATACCCACGCGATTCTGAATCTGAATTTCCGGGACCTGCCGGTGTGGCTGAACGAAGGCTTAGCGGAATTTTACGCAAATTCCATCATTGAAGAAAAAGACGTGGAGATCGGGCGGCCCGCTCCGTATCACCTGCAGATCCTGCAAACGGAGCGGCTGATACCGGTGGATGTGCTGCTGGCGGCGACGCAAGGATCCAAGTATTACAACGAAGCGAACCACGCTTCGATGTTCTACGCGGAGTCGTGGGCCATCACGCATTACCTGATGATGGATCCGGAGGCGCGGAAACGGGAATTGATGAAACATTTTCTGGCGGAGTTGGACGCGACGGGCGACTCGGTTGCCGCCGCGGAGAAAACGCTGGGCAATCTGAAGGCCTTTGGCGCTGCCATGGATGCTTACGCGCGGCAGCGTAGTTTTTTTGTAGGCAAGATTCCGTCGAATATCCATTCGGACGCGAAGAACTACACGAGCCGGGAACTTGACGCGGGGGAATTGGAGGCTGAGCGGGCGCTGTTTTACGTACACACGCGGCGTCCCAAGGAAGCGGGCGCAGCGGTGGAAGAAGCGCTGAAGGACGATCCGAAATTGCCGCTGGCATATGAAGCGGAGGGATTCCTGGCATATTCGCAATTGCAGTTTCAAGCCGCGGAGACGGCATTTCGGCGCGCGATTGAGTTAGGTTCGACGAGTTTTTTCCCGTACTACTTTATCGGGAAGGCGGAACTGCGGGACGCGCTGCCGGTGCCGGAAGACGCGGAAAAAGCGGCGGCCACGCTGGAAAAAGCGGTGCAGATCAATCCGCAGTTCGCGCCGGCGTATTCGACGCTGGCGACGGTGTATTCGATGAACGCGGCGACGTATGAGAAGGCGTACGCGGACGGAAGAAAAGCGATCACGCTGGAGCCGGGGAACCTGACGTACGCGGTGAACTACGGATACATTTTGGTGAACACGGGGAAATTGGCGGACGCTAAAGTGCTGGCTTTGCGAATCCAGCAGGCGGCGAAGACGCCGATGGATCAGGACAACGCGCAGGTGCTGGTGAATGTGATTGCGGAGCGGGAGCGGGAGCAGCAACCGGTGGCGGGGGACGAGCAGAGAAGTGCGGTTACGGTTACGCCTAAGGCGGTGATGCCGCCTGAAGCTGCGGGAGATCCGGGCGGGACCGCTGCGGGTGAAGGAAGCGGAAGCGCGGCGGCGCCTGTGGTTGCGAATGCGCACGCGGGGGAATCGGAATACGCGGTGGAAGGCCTGGTGGCGTCGTGCGATTGCGGAGCGGGGCCGGGGAAGCTGGTGCTGTCGGTGGGGAAGTCGACGATGCGTTTTCGATTTGGGAGTTTTGCGGGACTGCAGGTGCTTAGTACGGCGAAGCAGGATTCGGGGAACGCGCCGGGTTGTGCGAATTGGAAGGGGCGGCGGGTGCGGGTGTATTTCTACAGGGTGAAAGAAGCAGGGTGGATGGGGGATTTGAATACGATTCAGTTTTTGTAATTCGAGATTCAAAACCAAGAGGCACAGGCAAGAGTGCCTGTGCCACTGGAAAAGCAAAAGACAAACGCTTAACGCAGAGGCGCAGAGGAGCCGCAGAGGGCGCGGAACGTGCGTGTGGGATCGGGCTGCGAGTTCGTGGTGGCGGGTTGGTTATTTGCCGGTGAAGCGGTTGGAGGCGCTGAGGTCGGATTGGGACAAGGCGCGGGCGTCAAGTTTGCCTTGGTGGGACGGGTCGAGACGGTGGAATTCGGCTTCCATATATTTCATGTAGGTTTGCTCGGTGACCATGCCGTGGCTGTCGGTGTCCATGAAGAGGAGGAGTTCTTTGACGTTTTGTTCGCCGAGAGCGAGGCGGTCTTGGGATTTGGGGACGGAAGATTTTTGAGCGGCGGCGGTGCCAAGAACGGTGATGATGACGAGAAGGACGAGAGCGGAAAGGATGAGTTTTCGCTTGGAGGAGAAGTTGCGCATCAGGGACTCCTTGGCGATGACGTTCCGGGGATGAAGGGAATGTACAACGTTGCAGGATGGAACGATTACGCAAAAAACGGATGACGGGCATCGGGATTTTTGGGGATGGCGGTAAGACCTGACGGCCGGGAGAAAGAGGAAGATGGAAAATGGGGAAACCCAAGAGGCACAGGGAAGAGTGCGTGTGCCACTGGGTGAGGGTGGGCACGCGTGGACATTCGACGCGGGGGTGGGGCTGCGGAACACAGGCTAAAGCCTGTGCTACAGTGGCGGTTCCAGGATTGGTGAAGGAGATTCCGTGAACAAGAGGATGAAAATAAGAGCGGGTGTGGTGGTGTGTTTGGTGGTGGCGATGGCGCAGGTTGCCGGTTCGCGGGCGAATGTTACGGACCAGGGAAGCGCGGGCGGGGCGGTGGGGATATTTGAAGGAAGCGGGGACGTGGGAAATGTGGAGGCGAGGCTGAAGGGAGGGGTTGTATATGACGCGGTAAAGGGAACGTATACGGTGTCGGGCAGCGGGGAGAATATGTGGTTAGGGTCGGATGCGTTTCAGTTTGTGTGGAAGCGGGCGAGCGGGGATGTAGAGATTTCGGCGGACATTTCGTTTTTGGGAGAAGGGAAGAATCCGCACCGGAAGGCGGTGGTGATGGTGCGGCAGAGTCTGGATGCGGATTCGGCGTATGCGGATGTCGCGCTGCATGGAGTGGGATTGACGTCGCTGCAATTTCGGGAGGAGAAGGGAGCGACGACGCAGGAAGTGCAGGCGAACGTGAACGCGCCGAAAAAGATTCGGCTGGTGAAGCGCGGGGGGTATTACACGATGTGGGTGGCGGGAGCGGATGGAAAGTTAGTGATGGCGGGGGCGAGTCCGCGGATTGAGATGAAGGAGCCATTTTATGTGGGGATTGGGATGTGCAGTCATGACAAGGAGGTGATGGAGAAAGCGGTGTTTTCGGAGGTGAGCGTGAAGGAGATTCGGGTGGAGGGTAAGGGTGTTCAGGGACCAGAGACCAGTGATCAGGAAGCGCAAAACCAAACCAATTCTTCGGGGGCTAAAGCCCAATTCGCTGGAGGCAAAAATGTCGGAGCTGGAGCTCCGCCCCCCGATGCCGTAAGGAATGGAAAGGCGAAGAAAGCGACGGGTGATCAGGGACCAGAGACCAGTGATCAGGAAGCGCAAAACCAAACCAATTCTTCAGGGGCTAAAGCCCAATTCGCTGGAGGCAAAAATGTCGGAGCTGGAGCTCCGCCCCCCGATGCCGTAAGGAATGGAAAGGCGAAGAAAGCGACGGGTGATCAGGGACCAGAGACCAGTGATCAGGAAGCGCAAAACCAAACCAATTCTTCAGGGGCTAAAGCCCAATTCGCTGGAGGCAAAAATGTCGGAGCTGAAGCTCCGCCCCCCGATGCCGTAACGAATGGAAAGGCGAAGAAAGCGACAGGTGATCAGAGACCAGAGACCAGTGATCAGGAAGCGCAAAGCTGGAATGCGCAGTGGTACGGCATTTGGGCAGGTGGATCGGCCAGCAAGGCACGAGACCGGCGGTGTCAAGACGCGATGATTGAGGAAGAAGGAACGGAAAAGAGCACAGGCTGAACAGCTTGCGGAAAAAGTCGAAAAGCAATTCCTCAGGGGCTGAAGCCCAATTGATTGCCAAGCAGTTATGTCGGAGCTAAAGCTCCGACCCCCCGTGCCGAACACATTTTTCCGCAAACTGTGAAGCCTGTGGTACGGGAAGGTGTACCCGCGTGGGAATTGGGTGCGTCACAAAGTTAGTAAGGGGTTTATGGATGGTGCTGGAGGTTGTGCCATGCGATGCGCCCCCTGGTTGCTGTGCTGCTTGGTGGTTTCCCTCCTGAGTGTTCCGGTAGTAGCTCAAGAAAATGCAAATGAAGCGATGGATGAGATAGCGCCGGAGATGGCGTGGGTGAGCTATGCGCAAGGGGCGGTGAAATTCTCGCCGGGAAAAAACGGCGAGGAAAAGCTGGGGAAGGAATGGCTGGAGGCGAATCGCGGGCAGGTGATGGAAGTGGGATACACGCTGGCCACAGAAGAGGGAAGAGCGGAGATTGAGTTTGAAGATGGGTCGGTGGTGTTTCTGGGGGAGCATTCGGTGCTGGGGTTCGACCGGTTGTGGACGCAAGGGGAAATGATGGAGACGGAGTTGACGGTGCTGACCGGGACGGTGACGGTGTGGCACACGGCGTCGACGGACAAGCCGGCGCTGGTGACGAAGGAGTTGCTGCTGTATACGCCGACGACGCGGATGCGTTTTGCGGGAAACGCGGTGACGACGGTGGAGTGCGCGCTGGATGGAATTGGTGTGAAGGAGATGGAAGGCGAGTTGAATTTTTATTATGGAGAGTGGCCGACGACGCTGCAGGCGGGAGAGCAGGTGGCGGTGCTGAAGGACCGGCTGGTTTGGCTAACGGAGAATAGCGCGAGCGGAGAAGAAAACGAGTGGAAGAAATTGGCGGGGAGCCCGGTGGGGCAGGCGCAAGTGACAGAGAGTGCCGCGAAGGGTGATCTGGATGGGTGGGATGCGTGGGTGGACCAGCGCATTACCACGCGACGGGCGTTGATTGCGGAAGGATTGAAAGAGAGCGGGATGCAGGAAGCGATTCCGGGTTTGGCAGAAATGGTGGCGGGCGGAAAATTCTTTGATTGCGCGCCGTATGGGAAATGTTGGAAAGCGAATGAGGCGGGAGCACCCGGTGAGGAGAAAGCAGCGTTGAAACCGGCGGTGGCGAATGGGCGAGTGGGTGGAGCGCGGATGGTGCTGGCATCGGCGTGGGTAACGCTGGCGCAAGGACAGTCGACGGCTGGTAACGCAACAACAAAAAGGAGTGTGGTGGTTAATCCCACGATGTTGCGGCGTTGCCCGATGCAGACGTGGTGGCTCCAACAACAAGGAGGCGCGTCGCAGGGCGGCGTAATTTATGGGCCGTGCTTTGCGGGGAGTTGGACAGACGCGCAGTGGGATCCGTGTCACCGGTGGCTGCTGAATCCGTGGTACTCAGCGGCGGATTGTTTTACGTATCCCACGGTGTGGGTGGCGGGACGGCGGCATCATCACCCCTGCCATTTCGTGAAAACGAAGCACGGAATTGGGATTGTGCCGCGACACCCGAACGATAAGCCGGGGCGGGCTCCGGTAAATGCAAAGAATGGCGTGATGGTGCTGGCAATGGCGAAGGGGCATCTGCAGTCAGGGGTGGAGCCGATACCGAGTCATGGATTGACGATGGAATCGCATATGCCGGGGGAAATACTGCGCAGCGTGCAGCACGAAGTGGAGACGGCGCCGCGGGTGGAGCGTCCGATGATTCAGGCGAAGATGGCGGAATCATTTTTGCCGAAGGGGTTGGCGCCGGAGGAGCATGGAGTCGCGGCGAAGAATGTGACGGCAATTCGGTTTGATTATCATTCAGGGAATTTTGTTGGGCAGCCGCGCGGGACGGCGGGAGTGGTCGGCGGCGGTGGGCATGGCGTGGTGGTGGGGCATGTGGGTGGGGGTGGTGGAGGCGGAGGATTTCATGGTGGTGGAGGAGGTGGTAGTGCGAGTGGTGGAGGAGGCGGGGGACATTCGGGAGGCGGCGGGTCGGGTGGAGGAAGTAGTGGTGGAGGCGGCGGCGGACATCACTGAGAGAGGCAGCCGACAGCCGTACGTCGGCAGTCGATGGCCGGCAATTGGGATGACGATGCGAAGTAGGAGGCAAGACGCGATGAGCCCACATGCAAAGGCGGCATGCGGGCACCCGGCGGCAGGACGAAGAGGGATCCCTCAGGGCGTTCGGGATGACAGGCTATTTTTTGCGAAGGAGAGAACCACGAGGGAGGGAAGCGGGGAGTGAGGCGGGGAGTGAGGCCTGGAGCGAGGCGCGGGGGGGAGTGGAGTTAATGGGTGGTGGAGGCGGAGACGGCTACGCCCATGTCCTTGAGTTTGGCGCGGGCGCGGCGTTCTTCTTCGGTGCCGGGGTAGCGCTTGACGACTTCGCGAAGCTCCTTGACGCCGGCATTTTTCTGGCCTAGCTCGAGAAGAGCCAAGCCCTTCTTGAAGTGCGCGGATTGAATCTTGAAACTTTTGGGATAGTTGTTGATGACCTTGTCGTATTGCGTGACGGCGCCCTGATAATCCTTTTGGGCGTAGGCAATTTCGCCGAGCCAATACTGTGCGTTGGAAGCCAGGTCGGTGTCGCCGTAGTACTTCAGATAATCGGAAAATTCGGAGTGAGCGAGGTCGTACTTGCCGCTGGTGAGGTCGCGGAGACCGTTGGAGTAAAGGGTGTCGGCGGAAGGCGGAGGACCGGCCGGACCCGCGGGAACTGCAGCTGCACCCGGACCAGGAGCAGTGTTGCCGCCGGTGGGAGCGCCACCCGGAGTGATGGGAGCGCCGCCGGAGAGACGCGCGTCAATATTCTGGACGGAGTTCTGGAGGTCGACGAGCTGCTGGTTGAGTTTGCCGATGCGCGATTTGATTTCCTCGAGATTGTCGGAGAGGCCCTGGACTTGAGTGGACATGGTATCGAGACGCGTGCCGGAATTGGCTTGAACGTCCTGAACGGATTTTTGGAGGCTGGACATGGTGCTGTTGAGCTTGTTGACGGAGTCGGAGGATTGTTCGATCAGGGTTTTCTGGACGGCGTGGTCCTGAGTCATTTGGGTCTGGAGATCCTTTTGACCCTGGAGGAGCGTGGTGACGTCGCGCTGCAATTCGATGATCTCGCGAGCGACGGCTTGGACAGGCTTGGGGCCGATCAAACTGCCGGCAATCGCGCTGGCGAGCATGGTGCCGGCAAAGAAAAGGATGTTACGAGTGCGCATGAAAAAACCTCCAGAGTGGGAGAGCGAGATCCCAAATTACCAATGTAACGGGAGAGGAGGAATGGAGCAAGTGGGAGGAGAGGAAAAAGCAGAGGCGAGTGACGAGTGGGCCTTCCTGCGTCAGGGCAAGCGAGTGCGAGACATTTGAAATTTACAGTTTTCAGTTGCCAGTGGTCAGTTGGGGAAGACAAAAGCCAAGATACACGCGCACCTGCGTTGGTTGCTGCGCTTGTTGCTGGAAGTGGACTCTAACCCAAGTTCCGCAGTTTGAAGAATAAATACCTGTGTTTTCAACACGGACATGCCCGAGTCTTCACTACACTTGGGCCATTTCCAGCGAGTTGGGG
>Ga0335073_10001085_pt1 | contig 36033 bp, 37 predicted proteins | sample Lox_Sample_22_FD_207093 | JGI IMG/M metagenome (GOLD analysis project Ga0335073, IMG submission 207093) | Soil microbial communities from Loxahatchee National Wildlife Refuge, Florida, United States - Lox_Sample_2.2 | ecosystem: Environmental > Terrestrial > Soil > Wetlands | place: USA... | reverse complement strand
GCAATCGCATTGACACGGCAGAGCGCCGCCATGGACTTCCTGCTCGGCCTGGTCAAGGCCGACTCGATTGGCGCTGACATGGCCGTCGAAGCTGTGCTGCGCTCAATGCCGTCCGACGAAGTCGTACGGCAACTCAAAGCGTTGGTCGCTGGCAATACCCGCTTGGAGCGTGCTTATGCCGCGAACGCTACTGAGCGACGGTGAGCTCGATCGGGGTCGACGCATCTACACGATAACCGGCTGGCGGGTTCTGGCTCACCACCGTTCCGGGCGTCACCGGCGGCTGGGGGGCCTGTGTGTCGGTGGGGCTGGCTATCGAGGGAACGCCTACCGGAACTGTCTTAACCGGAGCAAGCTTGAGCCCGGCGTGGGAGATCGCAGCTGCCGCCACTGAATACGATTGGCCGGTGAAGTCCGGCATCACCATCCCAGTGGTCACTTCCAAAGGCAGGGCCGCAATCAGCAGGCTGACCATAGGGCTCTCGACGCCTGCAGCGTCCGGAGCAGGATTCTGTGCGATCACAGCGCCCGGCGGACCGTAGGCGTAAGGCATTTCCGCCGTTGGTCCGACCTCGAGCCCCATGCGGCGGACCTGGATCGAAGCCAGCCGCTGATTTGATCCGGTCAGGTTTGGAATAGCGACCCGCTGCGGACCAACGCTCTCCGTCAGCCGAACATGCCATTCTCGCCGGACGACAGTTCCCGGCGAAGGCGACTGGCTGAGGATGCGCCCCGCCGGTATCTCGACGCTGTAAAAGTGGTTCTCCACACTGAGATTCAGTCCCAGTGCCGCAGCCTTATCCGTAGCCTCGGCCACCGTCAGGCCCTTGAAGCTGGGAACCGTCACTTCGGCGCCGTGAATTGCAAAGTGCATGGTCATGATGGCGGAGAGCATCGCGATCACCGCGAGGCCCAGCACGACCACCGCAAATTTGAAGGCTCGAAACACGATCAGCCCGCCTCGCCCGCGTATTCGATGGAGTAATCGATTTTGGCCGCCTTCTCCAGCATGAGCGAAACAGAGCAGTACTTGGTCTTTGAGAGCGACACCGCATCTTCGGCGGCTTTCTTCGTAACATTTCCGGCGATGCGATACACGAGGTGAATATGCGTGAAGATGCGCGGCGGAGCCGGTGCCTGCTCAGCTGTTGCGGAAACGGTAAGACCGGTAATCGGCTCCCGCTTCTTCTCCAGGATGCTGACCACGTCGACTGACGTGCAACCGCACAGCGCGGCGAGCACAGCTTCCATGGGAGAAAGCCCATCGGCATGCTCTTTTGTAGCGTCGAAAACAATGCTGTGACCGCTCTCCGAGCGGCCTTCGAAGATGGCTCCCTTTTTCCACACCGCGCTGGCAATCATGGATCGCTCCTCAGTGATGATGGTTATCTGTGGCCGGTTCCGGATGGATGAGCACGCGGTGCACATCCGGGCATTCCAACTTGAATCGATCCTCGAGCTCGGTGATTACCTCGTGAACGCGTTGCATCGGCATCTCGTCGGGCAGTGTGCAGTGGCACGAGAGTTGAAGCTTATCGCCCATCCGCCCGGTCACGACTTCATGAATATCGATTATCTCCGGAAGGCCCGCCGCAGCATGCCGCAGGCGCTTTTCCAGCTTGCGGTCGCGGTCCAGCCGTTGCGGACTTTCGATCGTGGCTGGCTCGCTCTCGATGTGCGTCAGCACCGACGAGACCTGGGGCAGTTCCTGGCGAATCTCGTCTTCGATGCGGCGAACAAAATCATGCGCCTGCCGCAGCGGCATCGTTTCTTTGACCTCGATGTGCTGCTCCACTCGCATCTGCCCATCGAACGACTGAACGCTCACGTCATGCAACAACACATTATTTCGTGAAGCAACGGCTCGCACCTTGTCGAAAATGCTTTCCTCGCCCGGCGAACGCGGCACCGTGTGAATCACCACGTCCGCGCCGGGAAGAATGCGCTGTACAGCCGCCGTTGCGTCTCTCACCAGATCTTCGGTTCGCTGAAAGGTAAGTTGCCGCGAAAGCGAGAGGGTGAAATCCGCAAAATACTTCCCACCGGAACGCCGCATGCGGGCCTGGTCAACGGACAGCACTCCGTCCGTGCCCTTCAATTCCCATAACACTTGTCTGCTTATTTCCTGGGGAACAGCATCGGTCAGTGCGCCAATCGTTCGCCATGCCAGCCGCCACGCAAAGTGAAGGATGAACAGGGAAACCACAATGGCCGCCACCGGATCGGCGAAGCGCAGCCATTGGAGCCCCACGTTTCTTCCCGCCTCCGAGCTTCCTACCCACGACGCTCCCAGCCCGATCAGAACTGCGACACTCGACCAGATATCCGACGAGAAGTGCAGCGCGTTCGCTGCCAGCGCATCGCTGTGGTAGCGTTCAGCCACCGTCTTCAGCTTGCGCGAACGGGTGAAATCGACGGCGATTGAGAGTAGCAGCACCAGAAACGGCCACACCGAATGCCGTACTGTGACAGGATGAACGAAGATGCGAATGATGGCTTCGGTGGTAATCCACACACTCGACGCCAGCATCAAAAAAGTCTCGACAAAGCCGGACAGGTTTTCTACCTTGCCGTGCCCATAAGGATGGTTCTCGTCCGCAGGTTTATCCGACACCCGTACCGAGAAAAATGTGAGTCCTGCCCCGATCAGGTCGACGCCGGAATGCGCGGCATCCGAAAGCATGCCCAGCGACCCGGTGAGGAAGCCCACGACAAACTTGAGCGTAGTAATTGCGCATGCAGCGGCAACCGAAAGGATCGCGGCGGATCGCTTTTCAGCGCTCGCATTCGGCGCAGTATGCTGGGTCGCAACCTGGCTCATCGCATCATTCAGCCTACACGCGCCTAGGGTTTGATGCCACGATACAAACCGGCGATTCCGAAGGTGTAAGGCGTCCACGATACCTGCGTAAAACCGGCCTCGCGCATCATCTCCAGCATCCGCGGCGGTGCCGGGAAGCGCTCAACCGATGACGGCAGATAAGCATAGGCCTTTCCCATACCCGAAAGCCGGGCTCCGATCGCCGGCAGCACCCGGCGAAAGTAAAAAGCGTAGGCCTTGCCTATCGCCCCACCGGGCTCGCTGAAGTCGAGAATGCCCAGCTCTCCTCCGCGCCGCAGCACGCGATGAAACTCCCGCAGGCCCGCATCGTAGTTCGCCAGGTTGCGAAATCCAAAAGCGCTGGTAATCAGGTCGAGCGATTCCGAAGCCAGTGGGAGGTGCAGCGCATCGGCCTCAATCGCCACCACGTTGCGATCGCGAAATTTCTCCGCGCCGCGCGCGAGCATGGCATGTGAAAAATCCGCCGCCAGAACTGGCCGGGCATTCCCGGAACGATGACGCAGCAGAGCCAGCGTCATATCTCCGGTTCCGCAGCAGACGTCCAGCACCGCCGACTCCCGGCTTGAGAGGATACCGCGAAACCGCCGCGCCGTTCGCCACCACCACCAGCGATCCACGTTGCACGACAGGACATGATTCAGCAGGTCGTACCTCGGTGCGATGCTGTCGAACATCTGCTGGACCGCGGCCGACGAACTCTGCTCGTCGAATGCTCCGGCAGGGCGCGCTCCATCCGCCGGGTGGGTTTCAGAAGAGATCGCAGGCCCGTTCAAGGTTTCGCCTCGCCGAGGATCTTCTCCATCGCCCCAATCATCTCCGTCTCGGTTACATTTTCGACGACCACGGTGTTGCCGATCCCAGAGCAGAGAACAAAGCGGCGCGTTGCCCCCTTGTTTTTCTTATCGTGCCCGGCGGCGGCCAGCAGATCGGGGACCCGTGCCCGGAAGCGCGGCAGAGGCCCATACGCGTGGATTGTCTCCTCGATGCGCATTGCATCCTTCTTCGCAATCATCGCGCGCGTGCGGCTGATGTGCAGCGCCGCGAGCATACCCCACGCGACCGCTTCGCCATGCAGAAGCTTTTTGTATCCCGTTGCCGCCTCGATCGCATGGCCGATGGTGTGGCCAAAGTTCAGAATCATGCGCAGACCCGATTCGCGTTCGTCGATGCCGACCACCTCCGCTTTCATCCGCACCGAGGCGCTGATGACACCCTTGAGAGCATCCAGGTCACAACCGAGGATCGCCTCCCGCTCACGCTCCAGAAATCGAAACAGGCCGGCGTCGCGGATAATTCCCGCCTTAATGCTTTCGAAGAGCCCTGCGCGAAGCTCGCGTGCCGGCAGCGTCTTCAGCAGCGCAACATCGGCAATTACTGCGCGCGGATGATGAAAGCTCCCGACAAGATTTTTGCCGACAGTTAGATTCACACCCGTCTTGCCGCCTACCGAAGAGTCAACCTGCGCGAGCAGCGTTGTCGGCATCTGAATGTAGTCGATGCCCCGCATATAGATCGCCGCCAGGAAGCCTCCCACATCACCGATGATGCCGCCGCCGAAGGCAATCAGCAGCGACGATCGGTCCGCTCCTGCGGCTGCCAGTTCTGTCGACAGCCGATCCACCTCCGACATCCTCTTGTGAGTCTCGCCCGCCGGAAGAAACAGCACCGACGGCTGCTGCGCGGAAGGAAAGGCTTGGAACATCTGCCGCCCCCACAGAGCCCAGATCTCCGGCGACGTAAGGACAAAAATCCGCTGCTCTGGGGCGCGTTTTACCTTGCGCAGGTGGTACTCAAAATGAGTGGCCAGATTGCAGCCGACGTACACCGGATATTCGGCGGACGCTGTCTTGACATGAATGGCGCGCACGATATGTTCATCGTATCGGAGTGGCGCTCACAGTGTGAACCCTTTGCCCAGGCTGCGTCGTCTAAGAAAGTTACGCAGCATGGTAGCCTCAAACGTTATGGCCACAGCCACAGAAACCGACTATCTGATCGTAGGCGCGGGCATCGCCGGTCTGCGCGCTGCCATCGGACTCGCGGAAGCCGGCCGCGTCCTCGTCGTGACAAAGGAAGCTCTCGGCGAATCGAACACCAACTACGCGCAGGGAGGCATCGCTGTCGCCCTCGGCGGTGAAGAGGATGTCTCGCTGCACCTCGAGGATACTGTCGCCGCGGGTGATGGTCTCGTCGATCGCGACGCGGCGCGCGTTCTCGTGGACGAAGGCCCCTTGCGCGTGGAAGAGCTGTTGCGTTGGGGAACCGGCTTTGACCGCGAACAGGGCAAGCTGATGCTCACCCGCGAAGGCGCGCACAGCCGCAACCGCATTCTTCACGCCAACGGCGATGCCACCGGAGCAGAAATCGGCCGATCGCTCCTGGCGCACGCCCGCAAACACAGGAACATCACGCTGCTGGAATGGACCACCAGCGCGGACCTCATCGTCGAAGGGGGCGCCGTTGTCGGCGCATGGTTGCTCGAGCGTGAGCAGCACCTGCATGCAGTCCATGCTGGCGCTGTGCTGCTGGCCAGCGGAGGAGCGGGTCAGGTTTACAGCGATACCACCAACCCCGCCGTGGCCACCGGAGACGGAATCGCCATGGCCTACCGTGCCGGCGCGGAGATCGCCGACATGGAGTTTTACCAGTTCCACCCGACAGCGCTCAGCTTGCCTGGTGCCCCGCGCTTCCTGCTGTCGGAAGCTCTGCGCGGCGAAGGCGCATACCTCCGCAATGCCCGGGGCGAGCGCTTCATGGAGCACTACCACCCGCTGCTCGAACTCGCGCCGCGAGACGTCGTCGCACGTGCCATAACCCGCGAAGGCGTCGGCCCCGGCGGAGAGCAACTCCCCGTGTACCTCGACATGCGCCACGTCACCGGCATTGACTTGACCAGGCGTTTCCCTGGAATCTCCCGTTTTCTGGCCTCGCACGGCCTCGATCTCTCGCGCGATCTCATCCCGGTTCGCCCAGCCGCGCATTACCTGATGGGCGGTGTGAAAACAGATGTGGACGGGCGCACTTCGCTTGAGCGCCTTTATGCGGCCGGTGAGGCTGCATGCACCGGAGTGCACGGCGCCAACCGCCTTGCCAGCAACTCGCTACTCGAAGGGCTGGTCTTCGGTGCCCGCGCCGGGGCTGCCATGCGCGAAACTCGTACAGTACCAACTCGAACACTAACAGCACCTCCGCCGCTCGCCCCTCACCCTTCTTACAACATCGACACGTTGCTTCAGGAAGTGCAGCGCGGTATGTGGCAGAATGCCGGTCTACTGCGGGACGGACGCGGATTAGACATCATGAAGAAGTTCCTCGCAGGAGTGCGCGCAGAAATTGCGCCCAGCCGCGGCTCTATCGAACTGGCCAACCTGCACACGATCGCAGGATTGATCGTCAACTCTGCTCTGGCTCGCGAAGAAAGCCGCGGGGCGCACTACAGAAATGATTTTCCCCGTCGCGACGACGCTCACTTTGCGCAGCATTCGGTGGTGCGCAGTGGTGAGATCTTCCTTGAGCCTATGCGGATGTCGGCTTTGGTTCGGTAAGCCGGCTGGCAACAGTGAAGACCGCCAGCACCGTAACGATAAAGGCCAGGGACCACGTCACGGGAATGTCAAACCACCGGTTCGTCAGCATCTTGATTCCAACGAAGGCAAGAATCACCGCCAGTCCGTAGTGGAGAAGTCTCAGCTTGTCGAGCGCGCTCGATAGCGCGAAGTACAACGACCGCAGACCGAGAATTGCGAAGATGTTCGACGTGTAGACGATAAAAATATCCCGTGTAATGGCCAGTACGGCGGGAATGGAATCAAGCGCAAACACCAGGTCGGTCGCTTCCACCGCCAGAATAATCAGCAGAAACGGCGACCATGCGAGCCGCTTGTGCCCCACGTCACCAACGAATCGTTGCTGAAGCCACTGCACCGCCTTCGATGGCGACCCTCCGCTGGCCTTGTGTCGCAGCAGCCGAACCGCCGCAATCAGGAGAAATGCGCCGAAGACGAACTCCAGCCACTCAAACCTGTGCAGCAACGAAGCGCCGACGAAAATAAACACCGCCCGCATCACAATCGCGCCTAGGACGCCCCAAAGTAGAACTCGTCTCTGCTGATCGATATCCAACCCGAGTGAGCGAAACATGATCAGGAATACGAAGAGGTTGTCGATGCTCATCGATCCCTCGACCAGATACCCTGACAGGAACTCCAGCGCGGGCTGTTTTCCTTGTGTCTGGGAGAGCAGGAGAGCGAAACAGAAAGCTAGTGCCGCAAGTACTCCTGTCCAGCTCCACGCCGCTCGGACGGATACGGTCTTGCTTCGTTGCAGTACGGCTAGGTCGACGAAAAGCAGGACCGCCACAACAACGTGAAAGGCAATCCAGAACTCGATCGATGCGCCTGCGAACACTCGCTCTAACATTGGCTAATGTTGGTTCAACAGCCGGATGGTTTCGAGAAAGACGTTGCCGGCAATGGTCAGGCTCTTCGCGCTCAGCTTGTCCATCGTGTCCTGGGCGGTGTGATGATAGGAATTCTGCGGCCCGTAATCCAGATCGATCACATCCGCTGATGGCACTCCGCGTTGCATAAATGGCAGATGGTCGTCTTCGACCTGCTCGCTCTGTGCAAAGAAATACGATTGATAGCCCAGCTTCGTCGCAGCCTTCTTCACCACGTCCAGCACCCATGGCGTCGAGTTCAGATCGCGCTGTATATCCAGGTCCTTGTCTCCGATCATATCCGCCAGCAGAAACGCCTTGACGCTCTTGAGCGTCCCATCGTTCTGCCATCTCGCGGCCAGATGCCGGCTGCCATAGAGCGAATCGGATCGCGACCACTCGTGAATGGCTTCTTCGCCGTCGAAAAAGACCAGCCACACGCTGTAACCGTCAAGCGTCCGCCCTCGCAGGTGATTTGCCAGCTCCATCAGCAGGCCCGTCGTCGCACCGCCATCGTTCGCGCCTACGAAATTGATATTGCGCAGCGGATAATTCGTCTCGTAGTGCGTGCCTATGACGATCACGCCATTCTTTTTCCCGTTAAAGCGGACGATAAAGTTGTGCATTTCCATCGGCCCTTCGGGAGTGTTGGCAGTGAACGTATCCTCCTCGAGCTGATCGTGCTCAAATTGCTTTTTGATGAAAGCTTCTGCCTTGGCGTGGCCGGGACTGCCGATCCACCGTGGGCCAATTGAAACAAATTCGCGCGTATACGCCAGCGCGCGTGCGCCGTTAAATTCCTGTGCGCGGGTATTCCCCGCGAAGAGGAACAGGGCCAGCAGCGGGAAGAGTAGATGCCGTAAGGGCCGCAATCAGCGCTCCTGCCGTTTCTTGCGCGTAGCCGGATGCACCAGGTAAGACACGCCGATGCTGATGAGGTAAAGACAAAGCATCGGTGTGGCAAACACGCACATGGTAAGCACGTCAGGAGTGGGCGTAATGATAGCCGCAATAATGAAGATGATAAGGATCGCGTAGCGGATGTTCTTCCAGAGAAACCGCGGGCTCACGATACCGAAGAGCGACAGGAACAGCACCAGAATCGGCAGCTCAAACGTAATCCCGAGGCCGAGAATCACGGTGAGAAAAAGATCTGTGTATTCGTTGACCTCGATCAGCGGCCGGAACTCACGGCTGAAGGTGAACAGAAAATCCAGCGACCCGGGAAAGACCCAGCGATAGCCGAAGAAAGCGCCCGCCAGAAAGAGACCAATCGTTGCCGACATGAACGGCACGACGTAACGCTTTTCGTTCTGGTAAAGTCCCGGTGAGATAAACAGCCACACCTGATACAGCACAAAGGGAGCGGCGATAATGCACCCTCCCATAAAGCTGATCTTCAGGTACATGTTGAACCCGTCGATCGGGTTGTGGATCACCAGTTGCGGTGGCAGCCCATGCTTCTTCAGCGCGAAGGTGATCGGTTCCTGCATCAGGGCATAGATCTTCTCGTGGAAGCTCCACGCCGCAATGAATCCGAGCACCAGATATATAACCGAATGGATGATGCGGCGGCGCAGCTCCTCGAGATGCTCGAGAAGGCTCATGCCCGGTAGCTCTGCGCGTTGCGTCACCGACGATCGGGCGCGGTCGAGAATGTCATCCATGATGTACAGGGGTATCTTCGTTCCTGGTCTCCGCGTCCTTCAGCGGGACGGCATCGGATGCGCTCCCGTGGCCATTCGAATGGACGTCCAGGTTCGATGGTCCAACGGTGGCTTCGGTCGATTCCGGTAGTTCGTGTTCCGGTAGCTCCGGCGGCGTGACTGGCGCGTAAGGTGAGCTCGCGCTCACAATCTCGCCCGTCGACGGCGGAGACAATACCAGTGGAGCCTGTTCGGGCGGCAGAATCGACGGCTCAGCCGGGCTCTGTGGCGCGGGGAGCGTGGCCTTCTCTGCCTCTGCGGCCGCAGCTTCGAGCTTTTGCTGCCGCTCCTGCTGCTCCATCGCCCGTAACTCTTCATCAATCTGCATCTTGAAGTCGTTGGACGCGCGCCGGAACTCGGCCAGCAGCTTGCCGATCTGCCGCCCGATCTCCGGCAGCTTCTTTGGCCCGAAGAGAACCAGGGCCAGCAGGAAAATCACGATGGAATCGGCGAAGTGCATCCTTTGTCATGATACCCGCGCGCTAGTTGCGTCACAAATTCACAGCCCGCCGCGGGCGCATCTCCGGTTTCATTCTGTAAACGCATCGGCAGCCTCAAACAGATGTCCCTGGGTGCGGGTTACAGATGTATTAAACTGATTGTATTGACATGCCCTTACGGCTCTTCATTTTTGCAACGAAGAGTCCGCCGGGTGCGTCCAATACTTAGGTTGCAACATCCCCGTCGGTTGGGCGGCGCAAGCCGCAGCGAATCGACTGCAACTGAGATTGCTTTCAACATCCCCGTCCATCAATGCTCCCGAGTTGAGATTGGACTGAAGGCGGAATTGGCATGAGTGTGGTTGAAGAAGAAGTGGTCGTTGACTCCCCTGTCCTTGAATCACTGGCCACGGAACAGGAAAGTTGCTCGTTGGATAACTACCTCGTCCTGCCCGATGACAGCATGGACGAACGCATCGCCGAGGCCCGGCGCAAGCTCGGCAACAGCACCATCCTGCTTGGCCATCACTATCAGCGCGATGAAGTGATCCGTTTTGCCGATTACACCGGCGACTCCTACAAGCTTTCGAAGGTCGCGGCTGAGACTGACGCGAAATATCTCGTCTTCTGCGGCGTCCACTTCATGGCCGAGAGCGCCGACCTGCTCGGCCGCCCCGACGACCCGCCTGGAACCGGTCAGCAGGTGATCCTGCCCGACCTGAACGCCGGCTGCTCCATGGCCGATATGGCCGAGATTGGTCAGGTCGAAGCCTGCTGGGACGCGCTCCTCGGCGCGGGAATCAAGCCCGGCGAAATTCTGCCCCTTACCTATATGAATTCAACCGCCGCCATCAAGGCCTTTTGCGGAGAGCGCGGCGGGCTGGTCTGCACCTCATCCAACGCCCGCAACGCATTCGAGTGGGCATTCGCGCGTGCCGAAAAGATCCTCTTCCTGCCCGACCAGCATCTCGGCCGCAACACCGCCTTTGCCATGGGCATTTCCATGGACGAGATGGTCGTATTCGACCCGTATCAAATTAACGGTGGCATTACACCCGACCGGCTCCGCAAGGCGAAAATCATACTGTGGAAAGGGCATTGCTCGGTTCACCAGCGTTTTCTGCCTCAGCATGTCGACACCGTGCGCGCGAAATACCCCGGCATCCAGGTCATCGTGCATCCCGAGTGCCGCTGGGAGGTCTGCCAGAAGGCCGACGCCATGGGCTCGACCGAGCGCCTCATCAAGCTGGTCTCCGATGCGCCGGAGGGATCGATGTTTGCCATCGGAACGGAGATCCACCTGGTCAACCGTCTGGCAAAAGAATTTGCCCCGAAAGCCAAGAAGGTCATCACCCTCGACGATACCGGCTGCCTTTGCACTACCATGTATCGCATCAGCCCGCAGCACCTGGCATGGGCGCTCGAGAACCTGGTCGAGGGACGCGTTGTCAACCGCATCCAGGTGCGCGACGATGTGAAGCATTGGGCCCGCGTAGCGCTGGACAGGATGCTCGAGATTAGAGCCTGAGAGACAGAAGTCGCCATGGACGAATTTGAAATGAAGACCTTCACACTCGACGAGGCGCAAGCCTTGCTACCGGTGTTGGAGGCCTTGTTGAAGCGCGCGATCGAAGGCAAGAAGGCCGCCGAGTCGATCGAAGGCCGCCTGCAGGAGCTGAACCGCAGAATCTTTCTCTCCGGGGGACTCTTCGTCGATGTCGCCAGCGTGCGCCGCCAGCGCGCCGCTCTCGAATCCCACGTTCAAGCCGCGAAAGATTCCGTCGCCGAAATCGACGCCATCGGCGTTCAGGTCAAGGATCTCGACACCGGACTGCTCGACTTCCCCTGCCAGCTCGACGGCAACATCGTGTTGCTTTGCTGGAGGCTGGGGGAAGGACGCATCGACTACTGGCACAACGTCGAAGACGGCTTTCGCGGCCGCCAGCCGATCGACGACCGATTTAAGAATCCCAAAGCCAGGAAGCCCAGGCCCGAGCAGCCGAACTAAGGCATGAACCGCCGGTCAGTCCTTCAGTCCATCACGGCGCTGACCCTTCTCGGCACCGAGGCACTTGCGCAGCCGGTCGGCGACACAATCTACGAGCTCCGGATGTACGTCGTCTATCCGGGCAAGCTCGATGCCGTGCTTTCCCGTTTTCGTTTTCACACACTGGATCTCTTCGCGCGTCACGGCATGCGCGGTATCGCTTACTGGACGGTCATCGATCCCATAGGGAACCAGCCCAGCTTCGTCTACGTTCTTGCCCACGCCAGCCGCGCCGCGGCTGCTATCAGCTGGAAATCCATTGAAGCAGACCCCGATTGGCAGAAAGTGCGTGACGCTTCAGAGGCCCACGGAGAGCTTGTCAGCAACATCCAGTCCATCTTCCTGAAGCCCACCGACTTCTCTCCGCCGATGCGCTGAGCCTCGCCTTCTCCGGCGGCGGCGTGCTGACGCCGACCCCGGCCGAGGTCCAAGCCATTGCGGTTCCACAACGTGCTGCTGTCAGCGGGGCCTTTTTGGTTTCGCGAACAAAATCAGCCTCCGCTGCGTCTCTCTATCGCCCCACTGGCAGTTACGCGACAAATCCTGTCCAGCGGTGATATGAAGAAGTTGGTCCCGTGCCGGAAGCATTAACGTCGGAACAGATTACCCAGGCCAGATCGAGAGCACGAATGCGAATTCGCAAAAGTCTTTTCTATTTTCTTCCCGTTACCGTTTCGCTAATGCTCGCGGGCTGCGGAAAATTCTTCCCGGACGAGAATAACTGCACCACCAACTGCACCACCACCGGCGCGAATGTCTACGTCGGCAACAACAACACCGCGTCGATTTCCGGCTTCTCCATCTCCAGCAATGGAATCACGGGTCTCTCGAATTCGCCCTACTCCCTGGGAGTATCGCCCAGCGCTCTGGCTATCACGCCCAGCAACAGCTTTGTTTATGTTTCCAGTCTCGCCGGAGGCATTTACGCCTACTCCGTCGGCTCCAATGGAGCGCTCACCGTTGCCAATAACGGCAGCGCCGTTGTCTCAGGTGTCAGTCCCACGGCGTTGAAAGTTGATCCTAGCGGCAAATGGCTCCTCGCCGTCGATCCCACTCCTGCCGCCTACGTTTTCGCCATCAACAACGATGGAACAGTTACCTCTCAGGGAAGCGTCCCTCTGCTCGCCGGCAGCAGTCCCAATCACCTTGTTGTCACTTCCATTGGTTACGTATATGTTGCTCTGGGCACCGGCGGAGTCGCGATTCTCAGCTTTAACGCGACAAGCGGCGTGCTGACAAACAACAACCAGGTCCTGCCGCCCAAGCAATCCGTGGATGCGATACAGGGACTCGCTGTCAATTCCGCCGGCACCTACCTCTATGCCGCCGAAACCGGAATCAACGGCCTGCGCGTGCTCGCCATCACCTCAACCACCGGAGCCCTGAAAGAGATCACCGGCTCCCCGTACACCACAGGAACCGGCCCCGCCGGTGTGCTCCTCGATGCCACCGGGAGCTATCTCTACGTGACCAATCGCGCTTCGAATAGCGTGAGTGCATACCTTGCGTCATCTTCAGGGGCACTCACCGCCATCAGCGGTTCGCCATTCACCACCGGTACTAATCCCATCGACCTCGCCGAGGACAACACACACACTTACGTGGCGGTCATCTGCGCGGGAGGCAGCCCCGACATGCAGGTCTACAAGATCGACACCACTACCCCGGGCGCGCTTGATACGTTCAAGTCCACCGCTACCGACAAGGATCCAGCCAACGCCCTGGCGATCGTTGCGGCCAACTAAACTGTGGCCGCCGCTGCCCGCCGGTGAGCCATCAGATACATGAAACGAGTAATGCCGCTCATCAGCAGATTGATCCCTACAATTGTCGCTAGTGCCCAGTTCGAGCTCGAAGGCCAATGCGCCAGGATCAGGATCGCCAGGAGCACCGTGACGATGCCGTCAAACAGCATCCATCCCGCCCCTGGCAGCGTCCGAATGCCGAAGTAGGCGATGATCTGCAACACGCCTTCGATCATGAAAATGGCGCCCAGCACAATCGTGAAAGCTGCCAGTGCCCGCACCGGATGCATCAGGAAATAAATGCCGCCGATCATGTACAGGATTCCGATCAGCGTTCGCCACAGATAGCCACCGAAGCTCCCCGCTACTACGGCGAAGACCAGATGCAGGACCCCGGCAGCGATAATCAGCGAGGAAAACACGATCGCAATGCCGATTCCTGCCTCGAGCGGCAGAGCAATCATCGCCAGTCCCGCCAGCACCAGCAGGAGGGCCCAGACCATACCCCCTCCTGTTCCCCGTCGACGGCCAACAATTTCGGTTGCCATGAAATCTCCTTACAGTTCACGGTTTACAGTTCAGCATCGCCGAATTAGGAAATGTTCCTGACAGCGCAGACGCCCGGAACATCGCCGCACAAGCGTCACCATCTTAGCCCACGCAAGCCATTCTGCAAGCGCAAATTAGAAGCCGCCAACCGTTTGCGATTTGAATTCCCCGCATCATCTCGAGAGCGTGAGTCGAGCTGCGCGATGCTATCCTCTACTTGGCTAAAGTGAACATCGAGGATCCCTCAGACTACTCTCAACGCGATATCCGCCCGCGCGTCATCTCTGCATTTCCCCGGCACATTTTCTCTCGCTTTGCGTTGCTGTTGACCCTTATAGCCGCCTCCGGCTGCAGCCATTTTGTTCACAAACCGCCTCCCGAATACGTGTACGTGTCTGCCAAGGCCAGCTTTCTGCGCGACCGCCTCGCAGCCGTCTCCAACCGGGTTGCCGAGGTATCCAACGGCCAGCGTCTGGTGGTGCTTGAACATGTGCGGCGTTTCTTCAAGGTCCGAACCGAGAAGGGCGAAATCGGCTGGATCGACGAGCGGGCAGTCATCGATCAGCCGACGTACGACAAGTTCACGTCGCTGGCAAACTCGAACGCCCACGACCCGGTGATTGTGCCCGGGGTCCTGCGCGACGATTCCTATGTGCACGACGCTCCTGGCCGCCAGTCCGAGCACTACTACCTGTTCCCGGAAAACACCAAACTGCAGTTGCTGGCGCGCGCCTCCGTCCCCAAGCCCGGACCACCGCAGGCCCTCCCGGTTCCGCGCCCCGCGAAGAAATCCGAGAAAGCAGGGAAGTCGCCGGTTGGTTCTAAAGAAACGCCAGCTTCCCCTCCGGCCCCGCCTCCGCCGGTTCTGCAGGATTGGTGGCTGGTGCGCGACTCCCAGGGCCGTACCGGATGGGTCTGGTCGCGGATGATCGACGTTGATATCCCCGATGAGATTTCCGGACTCGCCGAAGGCCAGCGATATGTCGGAGCCTATGTTCTGCGCACCGTCGACGATCCGGAATCCAAGTTCCCCGACGGCAAAGCCCCCGAGTACCTGGCCCTGATGAACTCCTGGAAGGAGGGCCTGCCGTACGATTTTGACCAGGTGCGGGTCTTCACCTGGAATACCCGCCGGCATCGCTACGAGACTGCCTTCCGCCAGCGCAATCTGCAGGGATATCTCCCGGTCACTGTGGGCAGTCAGGTCTTTGACAAACAGACCGAGCCCGTCTTCTCCTTCAAGGTAGCTACCGGCGACGACGTGGCCATCGACCCCCAGACCGGCACCGCTCACCCCGCCCAGCTCGAGGTCGAGAACTACCGCATGGAGGGAGTCATCGTGAAGAAGATCGAGCCGCCCTCGGCTACGCCACCTGCTCCCAAGCCGGCCACCACCGCCGCGTCCTCAGCGAGGAAGAAACATCACAAGGCAGAGGCGAAACACCGGAAGCACCGATAACTTTCCGCTAACTCCCGTTGTAACATCCAGCTAAGTCGAGTTATTTCAAAGATACCGGAGTTATCTGTAATTTCCTCAGATACTGAGCTATCCTTCAAGGGCTGTGAAAACGTTGGAGGTTGCCGCTCATGGAATGGTCAAATCCTCTCGCCTCATTGGCAAACAGACTGAAGGACAATCCCATAAGCCGAAAGATGGAGCAAAGGGACCGTCTCGTCGCCTTATTGGCACAGCATAGAGCGCATCAGGAATACCCCTGGTTTCAGGGAACTGAGAAGGGCGTCATCTTTACCGGCGGCATCTGCCACGGCATGTCGTTCGACTGGCTCCGGCGCAAGTTCCTTAACAAGCGCAACTACAACGATGTCAGGTATGCGAGCACGGTAAAGGATCCTGGCAATTTCTCCTTTTACTCCAAAGTAAGGGACCTGGTTCTCCCGGAAGACAACGAGAAGCGGAAGCAGCTGATGCAAAAAGCCGGAGAGATACAGGCGGGCTTTTACAACGAACTCCGGAATAATCGCGAGCGATGGCAAGCTACGCTCGAAAAATTGCGCAAGGATAGAAAGGGCGACGACCTCACACCCGAGGACATGCTGCGCGTGGACAGTACCCTGGTCAATCCCAACGATCACGATGCGGAGACGCAGATTCTAAGAAAATTTGCTCTCAGCCGGGTCAAGAAAATGCGTGGTCTCGAGAGTTTCAATGTGGGGGTTGTGCGCGGCGAATGGTTGAGCACCGAAACTGTTGTAAAGAGTAAGGGAGACGTCGTTGCGTTTTTAAATCAGCACATTGCCAACATGACGATGGAACCATCCGACCTGCAGCGCGGATTAATGGTCAGCTTCCAGGATGAAAATAGGAAGCTGATCGGCCACGCTACCGCTGTCTTCGACAACCAGGGTGATCGGAATAAGGCCTTTGTTTTCTTCGACCCGAATTGCGGCGAATTCTTTTGGGACAAGTCTTTCGAGCTGTCGGCTTTCGTAGGCGATCTGTGGGAGATCGCCTACTCTGAGCTGAAGGAACTGGAATTACGCACAATAACGCTTGACCCCCGGGATGTACCGCCAAAAGAGAAAAAGGGAGAAGAAAAAAGGGTTTAGACCCCAATCGGCGCCACCCGGAGACGAGCTAGCCGGGTAGTTTCTGTCCCCGGGGCCCCTGAGAAGCATTCGGTTCAACCGGCGGATTTGGAGAGTCCGAGGTACTCGGTTTCCTGGTTGGAATCATCCCGTGCCGGGGTGTTCCACAGACCACACAAGCCTCTGCCTTCAACGAAATCTCAGCTCCACAACACGCGCAATATGCCGCCAAAGACCAACTCCAACAAACTATCTTTTGACGGCATAGCGGGGGCGAAGGATTCGTTTTCGCCGCTGCCTGCCGCGGAGCGGGCCAACCGCATCCAATCGGCGAGGCTTTTCTACGCGAGTTGGCGTATAAAGGGCTACCGGGCGCCTCCAGCCGGCGATAGAAGCGTTAAATCCGGTCCCGCCGGTTGATTTGAGCTGTCCGAACCCGTATGGTGATGGTATTCATATTGCGGCGTCGCGTCCGAGGTCGGTGCGCCGGCGCTGGATTTCGTTTCGTTTTTACTGACGTAAACCCAAAAGTCGAGTTGCAGAAGGAGATCGGCACATGGACAACAAGCCGGCGCAGAATATTCAGGACACATTCCTGAATACCGTTCGCAAGGATAAGACCCCGATCACGATTTACCTGGTGAGTGGAGTCAAGTTGACCGGCAAGATCCGGTCATTCGACAAGTACTCCGTGCTGCTTGAAAACAACAGCCAGGAGCAATTGATCTTCAAGCACGCAATCTCGACCGTTGTCAGCAGCCGCTCAGTGCTGCATGGCGAGCATCGTCCTCTCGGCGCAAGCGCCTCCGGACATGCGCCGGCCGCATCGTCTGCGGCCAGCCAGGAAGCGAGTTCCTGAGGTCGGGTTGCATATTTCTTTGCTTGGACACAGTGTGCTGGCTGCTTCTTCTCCACGGATGAAAAGGCAGCCCGGGCGCGAGTCTGCGCCCCTTGTGCCCGCGACATAAGATAGCCTTCATCGCATTGAACACAATCCGCCAGTCCGCTGCAGAACGCGCTCTTTTAGTTGCCGTTGACTTCGCGGGACAGCGTCGCCAGCTGACGCGAACAGCGGCGCTTGCCCGCGATGCCGCTCTCGCCAGCGTGCATCCCGGCCTGGATGACGACGGGATGGAGCATCAGCCCCTGCCACCCTCCGCGGCCGCGCTTGACCTCGAAGCCTCGCTGCAGGAGTTCCGCGAGCTCGTGATCTCGGCCGGCGCGGATATCGTCGGTGAGATCGTCCAGCGTCGCCCCAGGCCCGACCCTGCCACTCTGATCGGGAGCGGCAAGGTTGATGAGCTGGCAGGCATCGCCGGCTCTTCGCGCGCCGATGTAATCCTCTTCGATCACGATCTGACGCCCACCCAGCTTCGCAACCTCGACGACGCCCTACCCTGTCGTGTGGTCGACCGCACGCAGCTAATCCTCGACATCTTTGCCCGTCACGCCCGCACCCGGGAGGGCCAGTTGCAGGTGGAGCTGGCGCAGCTCGAATACATGCTGCCCCGCCTCACTGGACGAGGCTCATCCATGTCGCAGCTCGGCGGCGGCATCGGCACCCGCGGACCCGGTGAAACGCAGCTTGAAACCGACCGCCGCCGCATCCAGCGCAGGCTCCAGCACCTCAAGCAGGAGATCGAGGGCGTTCGCCGTATTCGCACCCAGCAGCGGCAGCGGCGCGAATCGGTGCCTGTCCCGGCCGTCGCCCTCGTCGGCTATACCAACGCGGGCAAGAGCACGCTATTCAACGTAATGACGCATGCGGGGGTGCTTGAGTCCGCGCGCATGTTCGCCACTCTCGACCCCAAACTCAAGGCGATCGTTCTTCCCAGCCGCCGCAAGGTGCTGCTGTCGGACACAGTGGGTTTCATCCGTAACCTGCCGCATACGCTGGTCACATCGTTTCGTGCGACTCTCGAAGAAGTGCAGAAGGCTGAGGTGCTCGTCCACGTCCGCGACTGCTCGAGTCCCATGCAGGACGAGCACAAAGCCGAGGTGGAGAAGGTTCTGGGAGAGTTGGGAGTGCTCTCCAAGCCGCGCATTGAAGTATTGAACAAGATCGACCTGCTGCCGCCGGCCGAAAGAGCATGCCTGGAGGCTGGCGGAGCCGTCGCCGTTTCGGCCAGACTCGGCTGTGGCATTGACGCCCTGCGCGCCCGCATCGACTCCGCACTCGTGGCCGATCCGATCCTGGAGCAGCGCTTCGAAATTCCCCAGTCGCAGGGCAACGTTCTGGCGGCTCTGGGCGCTGGAGCGCTCATCCGCCAGCAGGAATTCATCGGAAACACCGTTGCCATGACGGTGGCCGGCCCGGCATCTCTTCTGGGACGCTACCGGCAATATCGCGTCGACTCGAGAACCCCGGGGGAACTCAAACCCGCAGACGTAAGAATAGGCCGGACGTAGGGGAGCAGAGGTAGGTCCCAAACGTCCGGCCTATTGGACCCTGAACCGGGTCATAGGTGATACTGTTAAGTGTACGCCGGAGTGACGGCGAGTCAAGGTAATTTGAAGGCTCGATTTTTCCCGAAGGTTTTCGGGAGATCGAGCTAAGTGCGCGCATTGACATCGCTTTTTCATCTCTGCTAAAACCTAAAGTTCCACATACCTTCCGATAGCTTCCAACCGCTCCATCGGCTCAATCATGGTAGATCAACTTTTGCGTCAACTTGGCGATCTTGCGCTCGGCTCCGTGCCGACGATGATCATTTTTGTTTTGCTGGTGATCGCCTACCGCTTTATGCTCTACGGCCCGCTTATGCGCATCCTGGCCGAGCGTCGCGAACGCACCATCGGTGCCGTTGAGAAGGCCCACGCCGCCATTGCCGCTGCCGATGCCAAGAGCCAGGAGTACGAAGCGAAACTGCGCGCCGCCCGCGCCGAGATCTTTCATCGCCGGGAACAGCGCCTGCAGCAATGGAATACCCAGCGCGACAATGCTTTGGCCACAGCCCGCGAGGCCGCTCAGGAACGCGTGATCGCCGCCCGCCATGGCATCGAGGCAGAAGCCGAGGCGGCCCGCCAACAGGTCGAGGCTTCAGTCGCTCAACTCGCCGAGCGGATCGTGAGGGCCGTTCTCCCCACGGAACTGGCTAGCGCGGAGGGCGTCCGTTGAAATTGGCTCTCAAATCCCGTATCGCTCCGCTCCTCCTGGCGCTGTTGCTTCTGGCTGTTTTGTCCACGCCTGCAATCGCGCAGCAGCCCCCCGCGCCCGCAGCCGCTCCACCCTCGGCTCAGGGCGAGCACATGGACGAGCCCGAAACCAACGCCCAGATGGAGGCCTTCCGCCACTCCAAAGCCGTACAGTCCCTGGCGCGCCACATCGGCTTGAGCACTGAGACCACAGCGCGATCCGTGGAGATCCTTAACTCCACGATCATTATCGGCACCATGCTCTGGTTTCTCCTCCGCTTTGTTCCCAAGGCCTTCCGCAAGCGCAACGAGACACTGCAGAAGCAGCTCTTCGACGCGCGCCTCGCCGCCGCCGAAGCCAACGAGCGTCTGGCTGTCGTTGAGGAGCGCCTGTCCAAACTCGGCATTGAAATCGACGCCATCCGCGAACAGACTGAGCGCGATATGGCGAGTGACGAGAAGCGCATCCAGGAGTCCCTCGAAGCAGAGCGGCAGCGCATCATCGCCTCCGCCGAGCAGGAAATCGATGCCGTCGGCGCCGCCGCGCAGCGCGACCTTAAGAAGTTCGCCGCTCAGTTGGCTGTGAATCGCGCCCGCAAGGAGATTCACCTGAGCCTGGAAGATGACCGCGCACTCATCCGCACCTTCGGCGAAAACCTGAATGGGGAGCGCAACTGATGCCCGCCCTTGCCGCACCTTACGCTCGCGCCCTTGCCGATGTTGTTGCCGAGGCGCATCTCGATCCAACTCAGGTCCAGGGCCAGCTCGGCGACTTCGCCGCCGCTTGGCACGAAAGCGCCGGATTGCGTGAAATCTTTCTCGACCCTTCATTCCCCATTGAAGAAAAGGTTGCGATACTCGACAAACTGAATATCCGTCTGGAAATGATGCGACAGGTGCGAAACTTCATCGCCGTACTCATCAATCACAACCGGATGGAAATCTTCGACGAAGTTATCCGCGAGTTCCGCCACGAAATGAATCGCCGTCTGGGGATCTCGGAAGTGGAAGTAACGACGGCGCATAAACTCGACGACGCCGGACGTGCGGATCTCGAAGTTCAGATCGCCGCTTTGACCCGGAGCCGGATCGTCGCCACCTTCCACGAAGACCCATCCCTGATGGGTGGCGCAATCGTGCGCATAGGCAGTACCGTGTATGACGGATCGGTTCGTGGCCGGCTCGACCGGCTGGAAGAAGAGCTGGCAGCCAGCCAGGCGTGACGGCCTTCGAAAATTCAAGATCAAGACATCCTGTTAGAAAAGTGACGCATGGCTCAGATAAACGCAGATGAAATCACGCAGCTCCTGAAGGAGCAGATCGCAAATTACGACTCCAGGATTCGCGTCGACGAGGTCGGAACGGTTATTTCCCTGGGTGACGGTATTGCCCGCCTGCACGGCCTCGATAAGGTCATGGCCGGCGAGCTGATCGAGTTTCCCCATGGCGTTGCCGGACTCGCCATGAGCCTCGAAGAAGACCAGGTCGGCGCCGTACTCATGGGCGAGTACCAGGAGATTCGCGAAGGCGACCAGGTCAAACGTACCGGCAAGATTCTCAGCGTCCCCGTCGGTGAAGCGCTCATCGGCCGCGTCGTGAATTCGCTCGGCCAGCCCATCGACGACAAGGGCCCCATCTCTGCCACGGAGGCTCTTCCTATCGAGCGGCTCGCTCCGGGCGTCGTCGAACGCCAGCCCGTGCGTGAGCCCATGATGACCGGCCTCAAGTCAATCGACTCCATGATCCCGATCGGCCGTGGCCAGCGCGAGCTGATCATCGGTGACCGCCAGACCGGCAAGACCGCCATCGGCCTCGACACCATCATCAACAGCAAGGGCAAGGACCTGATCTGTGTCTACTGCGCCATCGGGCAAAAGCGTTCCTCGATCGCCCAGGTCGTGCAGACGCTCACCGAGTACGGCGCGATGGACTACACCATCGTGGTTGCCGCCTCAGCCTCCGAGCCTTCGCCGATGCTCTACATCGCGCCTTACGCCGCGTGCGCCATGGGCGAGTACTTCCGCGACAACGGCAAGCACGCCCTGGTGATCTACGACGATCTCTCCAAGCACGCCACCGCCTATCGCGAAATCTCTCTGCTTCTGCGCCGTCCGCCGGGCCGCGAAGCCTACCCGGGCGATGTCTTCTATCTCCACTCCCGTCTGCTCGAGCGCGCGTCAAAGCTCAGTGATGAAAAGGGCGCTGGTTCGCTGACCGCCCTTCCCATCATCGAAACCCAGGCCGGCGACGTCTCGGCGTACATTCCGACCAACGTCATCTCCATCACCGACGGACAGATCTTCCTCGAGACTGATCTGTTCAACTCCGGCGTCCGCCCCGCCGTAAACGTCGGTCTCTCCGTCTCCCGTGTCGGATTCTCGGCCGCCATCAAGGCCGTCAAGCAGGTCGGATCGACTCTGAAGCTGGACCTCGCGCAATATCGCGAACTCGCCGCGTTCGCGCAGTTCGGCAGCGACCTCGACAAGATTACGCAGAACCAGCTCAACCGCGGCCAGCGCCTCACCGAGCTGCTCAAGCAGCCCCAGTTCCAGCCGCTCCCCGCCGAGAAGCAGGTGATCATCCTTTTCGCTGGAACGCAGGGCTTCCTCGACAACGTCAAGGTGGGCAGCATCCGCGACTTCGAAGACGGTCTTTATAAATATCTCGACTCCGGCCAGACCGCACTGCTCAACGACATCGCGACGAAGAAGGCTCTCGACGACGATCTGCGCAAGCGCATCAGCGCGGCCCTCGAAGAGTACAAGGCAAACTTCCTCGCCGAGCATCAGGACGCGCAGGTGGGAGCGGCGAAGCAGGGCTAAATGGCAAGCATTCTCGATTTACGGCGGCGCATCCGCAGCGTCAAGAGCACGCGCCAGATTACCCGGGCCATGAAGATGATCGCGGCCGCGAAGCTGCGCCGCGCCCAGGACCGCGCTATCTCCTCGCGCCCTTTCGCAGCCCTGTTGGCCAGTATCCTCGACTCTTTCAAACGCCGCATCGAGGTTTATGACCCCGAGACCGGCGAGATACGCCATCCGCTTCTCCGTACCCGCGAAGAGAAGCGCGTGCTGGTGGTCGTCATCGCCGGCGACAAGGGCTTTGCCGGCGCCTTCAATGCCAACATCCTCAAGGCGACCCTCAATTTCATCGATCACAACCATGAGAAGCAGATCGATATCGAGACCATCGGCCGCAAGGGCCGTGATCTGTTCCGCCGCCGCTACCCCGCGGCCAGGTTCGCCGGGCAGAACGGAGACAACTCTGAGAATGGCCGCCCCGAACGGCACGAGCGTTCCGGCCGCGTCGAAGTGATCGGTGATCACCCCGGCATGCTAGACAAGGTGAAGCTCGAAGACGTCCGCCACCTGGGTGAGGAGATCGCTGCCCGTTACGAACACGAAGAGATCGACGCGGCTTATCTGGTCTACAACGACTTCAGGTCCGTCATCGTGCAGCGCGTTGTGGTCGAGCGCATTTTGCCCATCATCGACTTCAAGGAGCACGAAATCGTCGAAGAGCAGGCCATGTCCCCGGAAGAGCGGGCGAAGGCGGCGCGCGCTGCGATGACCGCCGGCGTCAGCATTCTCCCCGGCGAACTTGACGCCGCGATGAAGGTCTACGAGGACGAGGCCGAAAAATTTGGCACCGCCGAGGTCGACTACATCTACGAGCAGTCGCCGCGAGAAATCTTCGACGCCGTCCTGCCGCTCTACGTCATTTCGCAGCTGAACCACGCGTTCCTTGAGTCGGTGGCCGCCGAACAGGCCGCCCGCATGACGGCGATGGACGCGGCCAGCAACAACGCCTCGGACATGATCGACAAGTACACCCTGGCCATGAACCGTGCACGCCAGGCGGCGATCACCAAGGAGATTATCGAAATCGTAAGCGGCGCAGCCGCCTTGTCGTGAGGGTGGCCCGTTCAAGCCCGCTGTTGGCTTTGAGTGAATGCAGATTTTGAATGGGCACCCGCTCTGGCCGTGCCGAAAGAATATTGAGTTGACGAAGGGCTTCAGCCCCTGCGAAATCAGGAATGCGGCGCCCGAATACAGGAACCTATATGGCAGAAAACATCGGCAAAGTGATTCAGGTCTCCGGCCCCGCCGTCGACGTGCAGTTCGACGAGGCCAGGATTCCGTCCATCTATCAGGCCCTCCGCGTTGTCAGCGACGGCTTCACCGTTCCCAACCCCGTCAACGTCATCCTTGAGGTCCAGCAGCACCTCGGCGAAGGCCGTGTCCGTTGCGTCGCCATGGAAGCGACTGAAGGCATGGTGCGCGGCATGAAGGCCATCGATCTCGGCGGACCGATCACCGTTCCGGTGGGCCGCGAGACCCTCGGCCGCGTGCTCAACGTCATCGGTGAGCCGGTCGACGAGCTCGGTCCCGTTAAGACTGAAAAGCGCATGCCCATTCATCGCGAAGCTCCCGCTTTCGATGAGCAATCGACCTCTGAGGAAATGTTTGAGACCGGCGTCAAGGTTATCGACCTCATCCAGCCCTTCCTTAAGGGCGGAAAGACCGGACTTTTCGGTGGTGCTGGCGTCGGCAAGACCGTCATCATCCAGGAACTCATCAACAACGTCGCAGCGCAGCACGGCGGCTTCTCCGTTTTCGCCGGAGTCGGCGAGCGCACCCGCGAGGGCAACGACCTCTGGCGCGAGTTCCAGGAAGCCGGCGTTATCGATATTCACGACTACAACAAGTCCAAGGCTGCGCTCATTTATGGCCAGATGACCGAGCCTCCCGGCGCGCGCCTGCGCGTGGCCCTAACCGCGCTCACCGTCGCCGAGCACTTCCGCGACGAAGGTGGCATGGACACACTGCTCTTCATCGACAACATCTTCCGCTTCACCCAGGCCGGTTCCGAAGTCTCCACCCTGCTCGGCCGTATGCCCTCTGCTGTGGGATACCAGCCAAACCTGGCTACCGAAATGGGCGAACTGCAGGAGCGTATCACCTCGACCAAGCGCGGGTCCGTCACCTCCGTTCAGGCCGTCTATGTTCCCGCCGACGATCTCACCGACCCCGCTCCGGCGACCACCTTCGCTCACCTCGACGCCACTACCGTGCTCTCGCGTCCCTTGTCGGAACTCGGCATCTACCCCGCCGTCGATCCTCTTGCCTCGAGCTCGCGCATCCTCACTCCGCGTGTTGTCGGGCAGGAGCACTACGACGTTGCGCAGGGCGTCAAGCGCATTCTGCAGCGCTACAAGGACCTGCAGGACATCATCGCCATTCTCGGTATCGATGAACTCTCCGACGAGGACAAGACCACCGTCAACCGCGCCCGCAAGGTGCAGAAATTCCTCTCCCAGCCCTTCCACGTTGCCGAGCAGTTCACCGGCATGCAGGGCCGCTACTGCAAGATTGCCGACACCGTCCGCAGCTTCAAGGAAGTCATCGAGGGCAAGCACGACGACATCCCCGAGCAGGCCTTCTACATGAAGGGAACCATCGACGAAGTGCTCGAAGCCGCCGACAAGATGAAGGCTACGGCGTAAAGGTAACCATGGCAGATACGAATAGTTTGCAGGTCCGGCTCGTTACCCCCGATCGCATCCTCGTCGACCAGTCGGCGGACGCGGTCGAGGTGCCCGCCCGCAATGGTTACCTCGAGGTCCTCTATGGCCACGCCCCTCTGGTTGCCGTTCTCGGCCCCGGAGAGGTGCGGCTGCACGGAGGCGAGGCCGGTGAGCAAACCTACAGCATTGGTCGGGGATTCGTCGAAGTCCTGCCCGAGCGCGTGACCATCCTTGCCGATACCGCATGGCGTCCCGAGGAGATCGACACCGCCGCCGCCAAGGAGAGGCTTGACCACGGTCACCAGCTCTGGAACGAAGCCGGCGAGGACCCTGCCAAGTACGCGCGGGCTGAAGAGATGATCCGCGAAGCGGAGTCGCGTCTGGAAAGCGCCAAGGGCCGCTGAGCCGAGCGATTCCGGCGTCTCCGGCCCTGATTCAGGTCGTGTGTGCCGGTTCCGCGCTATTGCCCCCATCCAGGTACTTGATCAGCAGCACCTCGTTGCCGATCTCGCTGTAGATCAGCTCGTCCACCGTCCCCTGAGCCAGAAGCAGACCGTATCCGCCGGGACGCAACCCTGCCTCTTCGCGTAGCGTGAGATGGGCTGTAGGGTCGTCGTCAGGATTCGCTACTGCGGCATGGGTCAGCAGTTCGCGCCGGAATCCCGCCCCCGGGTCGTGCACGTAAAACACAAACGATCGCGCCGTCCGGATGGCCGTGACTTCAACCACCTGTTCGGGATTGAACGCCGCTCCGTGCTCCATTGCGTTCAGCAGAATCTCTCGCAGCGCCTGCATCATCTCCTGCCGCGTATTTTCAGGCAGCCGCATGCTGAGTTCTTTGGCAAACGTCATCAAGCGCTCCGCCGTGATCAGGCGGCAGTTTACGCGCACTGACACCCAGCCGGGCTTGGCCGACAAAACCTGGATATCATCTCGCCACGCACTGTCTGACGCGGCGTAATGGGCCATGTGGGCGATCTCTTCGGCATCAAACGGAGGCGAAAAGCAGGCAAACACGCGCGCTCGCAGGGCCTTGATCACCTCATCCGGAGTGCTCTGCCGGGCCAGAACAATGCACTTCAATCCCGGCCGGACCTCCCGCATCTCCGCCAGCAGCGCGAGGTCTTCTTCGACGGCGCTGTCACAATTCGTAACCACCACGCCAAAGGAGCGCATGCGCAGTCTCTTCAGTGCATCGGCGTGTCCCGCGGCATACTCCAGAGGAAGCTCCAAAGCGTTGAGCGCCGTGCCGATCTCGCTGCTCAGGTTACAGTGATCGCCAATAATAAGGATTCGGCTCATAGTCTGCTCCGAGACGAAACATTAATGATTCTAACGGACCAGATCGATACAGAGCTTTTGACCTAAGCACCGTCTGCAGCCATGGCCGGCAGGTACTTGATCAACAGGACCTCATTCCCAATCTCATTGAAGATCAACTCATCCACAGTGCCGGACGCCACCAGCAAGCCGTAACCTCCGGGGCGCATCCCCGCCTTCTCTCGTTCCAGAATGTGTGCCGCCGGGTTGTCAGGCGGATTCCCTATTGCTGCGTGCTTCAAGTGTTCGCGGTCAAACCCGCTCCCTGGATCGCGCACATAAAACACCAACGATCTCGCCGTGCAAATGGCTATCACCTCGATCGTCTGGTCGGGATTGAACCCGGCTCCGTGCTCCATCGAATTCATAATGATTTCTCGCAGCGCCTGCATCATTTCGCGGCGCCTGTGCTCGGGCAGGAGCGCGCTAAGCTCCCGTTCAAATGTCATCAGGCGTTCCGCCGTCACCATGCGGCAATTTACCCGGACCGATAGCCACCCGGGCTTGGCTGACAAAATCTGGATGTCGTCTTTCCCCTCGCCGTCAGTCGCGGCATAAAAGGCTACACGCGCAATTTCGCCCGCACTGAAAGGAGGCGTGTAGCAGGCAAATACATGGGCCCGGAGTGCCGCGATCACATCGTCTGGAGTACTGCTGCGGGCCAGAACAATGCACTTCAATTCAGGCTGGACGCCGCGCATCTCGGCCAGTAGTGCCAGGTCTGCCTCGACTTCGCTATCGCAACTGGTAATGACAGCGGCGAACGATTGCATGCGCAGTCGTGCGAGCGCATCCGCATGCTCCGGACAGCACTCCAGAGGCAGGTTGAAGGCGGTGAGAGCAGCGGCGATCGCCTCGTTCAGATGACAGTGATCGCCAATGACAAGGATCCGGCTCATGTGGGCTCCGGCGAAGCACAACAGATTCTAATGGGGATATGTTAAAGGGCGGCGCGAACCGTACAGATTCTTTCATCAGAACATCAGGCCGGTCTCACTCTAACGAATGTGCTGATATCCCCGGTCCGCCGAGTACTCGAAATTCATCAGCCCGTCCCGGTAGTCGATCTTCACCACCAGCAATCCCAGCATGTCGAATCCGATCAGCCCAGAGATCTCTGTTCCTGTGTCCTTGCTGATGCCGGACATATCAAAGGAGAGCACATTGGGATGCTCTTGCTGAATATGCGCAAACCGGAAAGTTACGCTATTTCCTACGTAAACGTTGGAAACGTTGCCGGAGACGCCCTTCACCTGCGAGTTCGAATCGGAAAACACCTTGGTTACCTCGCGAGCGGCGCTCGGCGAAATGGATGTGCTCTGCGCACCCGTGTCGATGATGAACAGCCGCATTCGCTTATTGTTGAGCGCCGTCGGAACAACCATGTTGTGGCCAATGCGATACACGCTCGTCCACTTCTGCATCTCCGGAGCGATAAAGCGGTCGTGCGGACCCTTGGCCGCCGTTGCCGTCGCACCCTTGGCTGGAGCCGCCGTCTCGTCGCTGTCGCTCGACGGACTCTCCCCCTGAGTATCGAGCGATGGCGCAGCCTCAACCGTGCCCGGATACGGCGGCAGAGGCCCCAGCGTCAGCATGCGCCAGGGAAAGTCGAGCGTCACCAGAAACTTCGCGAACACATCCATCCCGATTAGCCCGTCGGTATCAACCACGCTTCTGCGGTCGCTCACTTCCACCAGGCAATTCTTGAACTCCAGTCCGCCAATCTTGATCGAATCCGCGTAAGCGATATAGCCGCCCTGCGCGCCTTTATTGCCGATACCGCTCGCCTCCGACCGTGAGATCTGCTTCAGCCCGGCGTGTTCCGCCACCAGGCGGCTCACATACAAACCGCTCGCGCCCGTATCCACCTGCAGCCGCGACTTGTGGTCGTTGAAATAAACATCCAGTCCCCACCCGCGGATGCGTTCAGCGTCGATCATGATCGGAGTGAAGGGAATTTCCGTCGAAGTTACCGTCGACGCCAGATGGCAGCCGCTCGCCTGGCTCTCAGCTCGGTTCTCCAGAATGGACAATTCCCGTTGTCCGCGCCGCAGTGCGTCCACGTCAGTGTCCCCTGAAGCCAGATACGCCTTCAGCTCATCGATGCGCTGCTTCAGAGGCAGCGTTCGTATCCAGAATCGGCGAATATCCGGATCGTACGGATCAAGCTGGTGCGCCAGCTTGATCTCCGTGAGTGCCGTCGCGTAGTAGGAATTCAGCCGATAGTATCTCGCTAGAACTAAGTGCAGCCGCGGATAGCAAACGTCCGCCTGCTCTGCCGCCTGGAGTGTCTTCTCCTCATCCCACGGAACCCCCTGCCGGTACTCGACCTCCGCAAGCGCCGTCAGCAACTCTACTGACTGCGGCGCTTTCTCCTGCGCCGCCTTCACCGTCGACTCCGCCTCGTCCACTTTCTGGTCTGCCAGCAGCGTGCGGACCAGCCCCGCTTCCAGCTCATAGTTCTTCGGCTGTTGGGTGATTCTCTGCCGGTAAAGCGCCTCCGCCTGCGCAAAATCCCCGCGGATCAGCGCAAGCTGTTCTTCAGTCAGTGGATGCGGCTGCGCGACAGAGCATTGGTTGGCATTCGCGGAACCAGCCGCGCAGAGAGCAGCCATCCCCAGGACCAGCAGGCGCGAGCGGAAGACTATGGCCATACTTCGCACCAACCTAACGGGAAGGTGAGCACTATGGCAACAAAAAGCTGCGTCACTTACCCGAGCCAAAAACACCCCGAGCATGTATCTTTTCAGGAGAGCTCCGGAACGTACAAAGAGAGAGCTCAGAACCCAACTTTTCGGATATTCGAAGAATGCTTAATCTTCAAGCCGCTGGCCGCACCGATGTGGGCCAGGTTCGTACGACCAATGAAGACGCTTTTGGCTATTGTGCTGAAGAAGGCGTTTTCGCTCTCTGTGACGGAATGGGCGGGGCAGCCGCCGGCGAAATCGCGAGCCGCATCGCGGTCGATACCCTCATCGAGCGCCTCTGCGCCGCCGGATCGCAGGAGAACCGCCGCAAGGTCCTCGAAGAGGCCATCGCCGATGCTAACGAGCGTGTCCACGCCCGCGCGTCCAAAGAGGCCGCTCTGCACGGCATGGGAACCACGCTGGTGGCTCTGGCCATCGGCGGCGATCGCGCGCTCATCGGCAACGTGGGCGACAGCCGATGCTATCTCTTTCGCCGAGGTAAACTGACCCGGCAGACCCTCGATCACTCGCTGGTGGACGAGCAGGTGCGTCTCGGCCAGCTCACCCAGGACGAAGCCGATCACTCGCCCCTGCGCAACGTCATCACCCGCGCCATCGGCACCCAGGTCTCCGTCTCGCCCGATATATCCGAACTCGCTCTCAAATCGGGAGACGTCGTCCTGCTCTGCTCCGACGGCCTCACCAAGGAGGTCTCCGACGAGGACATCGCTTCGGTACTCGCCGATGGTGGAGATCCGGACGAGCTCTGTGCCCGGCTGATCGGAACCGCCAAGGCCGCCGGGGGGCATGACAACGTAACCGCCGTCTTGGTTCGCGTTTCATAACGCGCCCCTTAGGTCCCGGCCTGCAAAAAAAGACCCTGCATTTGTGCAGGGTCTTTCCTTGATTCACGCCGATCCGCCAATCACTTGCCTATCAGCGTGCTGATGCTGCCTATGCCGGTGCAGAAATCGTAGCCCTTATCGGCGAAGTTGCTGAGATAGAGTCCACAGTTTCCATACGTAATGTCGTTGAACAGCTTCTTCTTTCCGCTATAGAGAAGCGCATTCTCTGCGGCGCTGCTAACGCTGAAGGTATTGGCAGCGTTCACGATGCCCGCGAGTGACGGCGCCGAAACGCTGGTTCCCCCCACCGTATACCACCCGGTTCCGAGCACTGCATTGCTGGCATAGACCCACACCCCGCTGTAAAGATTGGCGTCGAAAGCAATGTCCGGAGTGCCCCGCGTACTTCCGACAACTGAGGCCACGCCATTCTGAAAGGCCGGACGTGGCTCATAAAGGCTGGGACCTCCGCCCGCATCCTGCCACGTGTTTTCAAGTATCACCTTGCCTGTGTACAGATCGCGGGAGATCGTCGTTCCACCCGCAGCCACTGCGTTCGGCGACACCGACGGGTATTCCGTTCCCGGAGCATCCCCCGTCGAAGCAAAGTACACCACCTTGGGCGTGGTGAAGATAAAGTCGTAGTTTGTTTCCGACTGAAACTCCTCGCCGCCCCAGCTCATCGAAACCTCTCCGCCCCCTGCCGCCGCCACCAGATTGCTGGCCACGATCGCCGCATTGAAGAGGTTGGTGAAGCTGTTGTTTTTCGCTTCCACCAGGTAGATCTTTGCTTCTGGCGCCATGGCATGCGCCCATTCGACATCCAGCGCCTCTTCAATTTCCCATCCGCCGGTTGGGTCCTGGGCGGGCTGGGTGCCGTTCGCGTAGACCACCGTGAACTTTGCTGGCGGCAGATCGAATTGACTGGAAAAAACGGCAAGATCCGATTCGGCCGTCGGATCGTCATAGGCATCCACCAGTGCAATCGCGTGGTTTCCGCCCGTGGGATTGGTAGTGGTCAAATTCGGATTGCAACCAGGCACCGTGACTTGAACGAGGTTATAGATGCAGGCGATGGAAGCGGGCGTCTCAAACAGGTAGCCCGAGAATGGAGGCAGCTCATTCGGCTGGGCCGCCTGTCCGTAATTCATTCGCGCGGACGACGGCACAAAGATCCGCAGGTGGGTGCGTGCCATCCTCTCGCCATGATCGTTACGCGGCTGCGGGAGGCTCGACTTGGGCGTAAAAGAGTGCCCCTGAGCCAGGGTTAGAGGTGAAAAGCTGAGCAGCGATGCTGAAACTGCTGCGGAGACAAACCAGGCCAAACGTTTCATAGGAATCACCCTCAATGCAAAATAGGCACACGAGCCCAAACGCAGCTAACTTGCTCAGCAAGCTCGACTTCTATGCCGGAGCCGGAAAGGCGCAGACCACTATACACACCGTTGACCTGGGAGGAAACAACAAAATGTTGCCACGAGCGTCCTGAAATACGTGACGAATGGCCTATGATCGCGCCACAGAAATCCGCCCTCGATAGCTGATACACTCACCTGTTTTGCGCCTTTCTAAACCAGGGGGAACAATGAGCGAGATCACCACCGTCGGCGTCCTTGGCGCCGGCACCATGGGCAACGGCATCGCCCACGTCTTTGCACGCAGCGGATTCAATGTCCGCCTCTGCGAAGTCGAGCAGCGCTTCCTCGATCGCGGCCTCGACACCATCCGCAAGAACCTCGCCCGTGAGGTCTCGAAGGCCAGGCTCACCCAGAACGAGATGGACGCTTCGATCGCCCGCATTCAGGGCACCATCGACCGCTCTACGCTCGCCGGATGCGACTTCGTCATCGAAGCCGCCACAGAAAAATTCGAAATCAAGCGCCAGCTCTTCGCAGAGCTCGACGCCCTGATGCCCGCGCACGTCATCCTGGCCTCGAACACCTCGTCCATCTCGATCACTAAACTGGCCGCCCAGACCAAGCGCCCCGGGCAGGTCATCGGCATGCACTTCTTCAACCCCGTGCCCGTGATGAGGCTCGTCGAGGTCATCCGCGGCCTGGCCACCTCGCAGGCCACTTACGACGCGGTAAAGAGCCTCTCCGAACGCCTCGGCAAAACACCTGTCGAAGTCAACGACGCGCCCGGCTTCGTCTCCAACCGCGTCCTCATGCCTCTGCTCAACGAGGCCATGTTTGCCGTCATGGAAGGCGTGGCCACGCCTGAAGCTATCGACGAGGTCTTCAAACTGGGCATGGCGCATCCCATGGGACCGCTCACCCTCGCCGACTTCATCGGCCTCGACGTTTGCCTCGACATCATGCGCGTGCTCGAAGACGGCCTCGGCGACCCGAAATATCGCCCCTGCCCGCTCCTCATCCGCATGGTCGATGCCGGCTGGCTCGGCCGCAAGACCGGCCGCGGCTTTTACAAATATGAATGAAATTTCAGATGGCTTGAGCTGGTTACAAGGCTTAACCTCCATTTGCTAAGATCGTCGTCGGCCGATCGCAAGCCAAAATCCAGTCTCCAGGAAACTCACCATGAAACAGATCACACCCCATCTGCACTTCAACGGAAACTGTCGCGCCGCCATGGAGTTCTACAAGCAGGCTACCGGCGCCGATCTCTTCATCATGCCCTTCTCCGAGGCGCCCGGAAACCCGGCCTGGGTTACCGCCGAGTCCCGCGACCTGATCATGCACTCTGCCCTCAAGCGCGGCGACACCCTGTTTCTCATGGCCGCAGACAACATGCCCGGATCGCCATTCAATGAGGGCAACAACATCTCCGTATGCATCGAATGCGACAGCGCTGAAGAGATCGAAGCCCTCTTCAAGTCGCTCTCCGCTGGTGGAGAAGTCGCCATGGCCCTGCAGGACATGTTCTGGAATGCCCGCTTCGGCATGATCAAGGACAAATTCGGCATTCACTGGATGCTCAACTACACGCTGCCCGCAAAGGCATAACGTTCAACCATCGGGTAAGCTTCAACTACCTCGTACGCTTCAATTACTACTGATGGACTCGCTCAGCCGCCGCGCCGTCGCTGCCGCTCTTGCTGTATCACGCAATCTCGGCCTGCGCTGCAGCGACGCGCCCGAGGTGATCGCCGACGGCAGCAACGTGCTCGTCCATCTCCTGCCCTCACCGGTGGTCGCGCGCGTAGCGACCACCACGGCTCTCGTCCGCAAGCCCGTGCAACAATGGCTCGCCCTCGATCTCGATCTCGCCGGATTCCTCGCCGCCCAAAACTTCCCCGTAGTCCCGCCCAGCAGGGAACTACCTCCCGGTCCTCACCACCACGACGGTCTCGCTCTCACCTTCTCGGAGTACATCGAGCACGACCGCAACTATGTCGCCAATGCCCATGAAGTCGGACCGCTTCTTCGCGATCTTCACGCCGAGTTGCGCAATTACCGCGGCGCACTCCGTCACCTCAGTCCCTTCGAAGAAATCCCGCCATGGCTATCCGAAGTCGAGTCGTGGAACACTCTCGACCCCGCCGACCTCGCCATCCTTCGCCGCGGCTTCTCATCGATCTCTGCCGACATCACCGCGCTCGACCTTCCCGAACAACCTCTCCATGGCGACTCTCACAAGAAAAACGTTCTGAAGACCAGCAAAGGCCTCGTATGGACCGACTTCGAAGATGCCTGCTTCGGACCCATTGAGTGGGATCTCGCCTGCTTTGTCCGCACATCGCTTGAGCCCCGAGACGTCGCGCTGGCCAGCTACGCCGTGGAAGTCGATCCCGACCGTCTGGCGCCTTTCTTCGCGGCCCGCGACCTTCAGGGAGCCGCCTGGGGCGTCATCCTGACCGCGCGCTTCCCCGACCGCAAGGAACGCGCCGCGGAGTGGATGGCCGTTGCCCGTTCCCGATATGGCTAGCTCATTCTCAAACGAAACTCCTGTAGCCCATCCAGATTCCCTCCTGGAGTTTCTGCCCTATCTTCCACATCCATCGGGCGTATGCTCATCAACATGGTTCGTATGACGGTGCTGGCCAGCGGCTCCCGGGGCAACAGCACCGTTGTCTCTAGCACTCGCACCCGCATCCTTGTTGACGCGGGAGTCTCCTGCCGGGAGCTTTTCAAGCGCATGCAGGCCGCGGGAGAAGATCCGCGCTCCCTCGACGCGATCATCGTCACCCACGAGCATCAGGACCACGTGCAGGGGCTGGCCGTGACTGCCCGTAAGCTTGGCATCCCCGTCTACTTTACTGAAGCGACCCACCGCGCCTGGATGCGCTGGGTTACACCCCGCAAACGCATGACCTACGCCGAATGGCTTGCCGAACGCAAGGCGCAGGCGGAAACTCGCGCCGCTGCCGCCGTCAATCCCGAAATCGACGACCGCGAAGCCTTCGACGAAGAGCAGGAGACGCTGTCCCCTGACGACTCCAGCCCCAAAGCCGACCCTGCCGCGCTGCCCGCCGTCGAATATTTCACCGCCGGAGAAGGTTTTTCGATCGGCGATATTGCCGTGACGCCATTCACCATCCCCCACGACGCCGCCGATCCGGTTGGCTTTGTCTTTGAGGCGGAAGGGATCCGCATCGGTCTGGCCACCGACCTCGGATACATCCCCGCTCACGCCGCCATGCGCCTGCGCCGCTGCGACATCCTTATGCTTGAATCAAATCACGATCTGGACATGCTGCGTGACGGTCCCTACCCCTGGTCCGTCAAACAGAGAGTGATGTCGAGGGTGGGTCATCTGTCAAACAACGCTGCGGCTGAGTTTCTGGAAAAGGGATATGACGGTCAGGCCGAATACGTCATCCTCGCGCATCTGTCGGAAAGCAATAATCTTCCGGAACTTGCCCGCGTCGCGGCTGAACATGCTTTACGGGATCGGATGAGTCTTCTGGGCAATCGAGTTTTACTTGCGACCCAGGATCGGCCGATGGCATCTATTGAGTTATAGGGATTTGCTTCTCCTCCAGCGGTCCAGAGCAGCCTGTGTGGCTTTGATTTATACTGGAGGTAACTGCTCCCGCACCTGTACTTTGTTGCGAATTGCCTGGAACTATTCCCGGCAAATGGTACTATTTGGTGCAACTGGGGCACTACAGCGTTTTCGGAATCGACTTTCGGGAACCACGGCTCTTAAGTCGACGCAACCACTTGGGAAGCGGGAACTTGGCGTGATTTCTGGTCGTATTCTACTTCCGGGAATGCCTGAGGGAATCGCAAGTTGATGACAGCGTGCACAGATCAGGTCGTAGGCGACATTCTTTCAGGTTGGCGCTACGACATCTCTGGAATATCCCCCGAAATGCGTGTCGACTACGAACGACACCTGGAGATGTGCGACCATTGCCGTGGTCGCCAGCGCCTGCACCGCACCATCGACGTAGTCCTCATCGGAATCAGCACCCTCTGCATCCTGGCCTTCATCTTTGCCCTGGCCGTGATCCATCGGATGCAGCCCCTCCATCACTGGGCCCTGGTCATGCACCTCGAGCATCGCTACCTGGTTTTGACGCTGCAATCGGCCGCTGCTCTTGGACTCCTCGTCTCCCTGCTCTCCTGGGTGCTCGTGGCGGTCACCACTCCCGCCCCGGTTTACATCACGGGAGTCGCTCTGGCCCAGGCCCGGGTGCTGCAGGAGCGCATTCCTGAAGAGTTTCGCAGCCGCTCCCGCAACGTCGCCTAGCCGGCCTGCTCGGTAGTCCGCATCTCCGCCGGTCTTTCTTTCACCTTCGCCGTCACTTCGATGGCACCTCGCAACTCTGCGACCTTCTCCACGTGATGGCGCACGCACCAGTGCTCCAGTCCCTTGGCAATGCGCTCCACCGCCCTGGGATCGGCATAGCTGGCCGTTCCCACCTGCACCGCGGTTGCCCCGGCGAGCATGAACTCCACTGCATCCTCCGACGCAACAATCCCTCCCATGCCCAATATGGGAATCTTCACCGCCTTTGCTGCTTCCCAGACCATGCGCACCGCGATGGGCTTGATCGCCGGTCCTGAAAGCCCTGCCGTCACATTGGCGATCCGCGGCCGGCGCGTCTCCACGTCGATCGCCATCGAGACGAAGGTATTCACCAGCGACAGCGCGTCCGCCCCGGCTGTCTGCGCGCATTTCGCCATGGCGCTGATCGAGGTCACATTCGGCGATAGCTTCACAATCAACGGACGCTTAGCCACCTGCTTCGTCCGCCACACCAGCTCGTCCAGCGTCACCGGGTCTGTCCCGAACG
>Ga0335073_10001083_pt1 | contig 36097 bp, 33 predicted proteins | sample Lox_Sample_22_FD_207093 | JGI IMG/M metagenome (GOLD analysis project Ga0335073, IMG submission 207093) | Soil microbial communities from Loxahatchee National Wildlife Refuge, Florida, United States - Lox_Sample_2.2 | ecosystem: Environmental > Terrestrial > Soil > Wetlands | place: USA... | reverse complement strand
AAGTGGTACGCCGGCGAAGTCATTTCTGTCTCCACCGGTCAGGGAGCTGTTACCACGACTCCGCTGCAGCTTGCACGGATGATTGGCGGCATCGCTTCCGGCGGCGTTTTCAAACAACCGCATATGCTCAAAGATGCTCCGAACGTTGGTGAAGAGCGCTTCCACATCTCGGAACCCACTGTCGAGAAAATCACCGACGCGATGTATGGCGTCGTCAACGAACCGGGTGGAACCGGCGGCCAACTTAAGCTCACTGGTGTCGAGCTGAGCGGCAAGTCGGGCACGGCGCAGGTTATCGGCTACAACAAAATGAACCTTATTAAGAAAGGCTCGGAGTTTGCCGACAACGCCTGGTTCGTAGGCTATGCTCCGAAACGAGATCCCGAGATTTGCGTGGCGGTTTTGGTTCAGGAGAGCGGCGAGCACGGCGGCGAAGCGGCCGGCCCCGTCGTTCGCGATATCGTCAAGGCCTATTACGATAAGAAGGCCAAGAAAACACAGGGCGAAATTACCGCCGAGAGTAAGAGTTATGATTTGAATCGGAGCGCCACCGCCGCGGCCGCTGCCATTCGCCCGGCATCCGTGATCAAATCCGCTGCCGAAGCGGGCACATCCGCCACGCACGCCGCGAGTGCCACAACGCCGCGCTGAATCAGATTTTGGAAGTTTGAAAAAAACTTGGGAGCACAACAAAAAGCCGAGAGTTCCAAAAGCCGAACCACTTGGTTTTAACTTTCGACTTTCAGCTTTGAACTTCTTTTTCCTATGAAAGACGCACCCGGAACTCGCGACTACGACTGGTGGCTGCTCGCCATCCTCGCGGCGATCTGCGCGCTTGGCGTGCTCGAAATCTATTCCGCCACGCATGGCAGTTCTCTCGCCGGCATGCAGAACAAACAACTACACTGGCTGGCCATTGGTTTTGTCTTGATGTTTATACTGTCTCGCCTCGATTACCACCTCATTCTCGATCAGGCCCCCATCCTTTATCTCATTGGCATTGTGGCGCTCGTCGCGGTCCTGGGCTTCGGCCATACTCGCTTCGGGGCCAAGCGCTGGATTCCCATTCTTGGCGAATTTCTTCAGGTGTCAGAACTCGTTAAATTGATTATAATTATTGTGATGGCGCGCTTCTTTGCGGAAGTGCGCAGCGACGAGCTCTCGCTGCAGGATCTCATCAAAGCGGGACTCATCGTGGGATTGCCGCTCGCGCTGATTCTGAAGCAACCCGATCTGGGTACGGCGCTCGTTCTGCTGCCCTTGCTCGTGGTGGGCGCATTTCTTGCCGGCTTGCAATGGAAACACGCCGCGGCTATCACCTTAATCGGGCTCCTGATGCTCCCCGTTGCCTGGCGCGTCTTGAAGCCTTATCAGCGAGAACGAGTCACGTCTTTCCTGCACCCCGAAGAGGACGCCAAGGGCTCCGGCTATCAGGTCCTGCAATCTAAAATTGCTGTCGGCTCCGGCGGCTTTTGGGGCAAAGGGTTTGGCAACGGCACGCAAAACCAACTGGGCTACATCCCGGTCCGCTATTCCGATTTCATTATGTCGGCCTGGGCTGAAGAACAGGGCTTCAAGGGTGTGCTGCTTGCGCTTGGGCTGTACATGGCTCTTCTGTTACGCTTGGTACAGAACGCTCAGCGCGCGAAAGACCGCGCCGGCATGTTTCTTGTAATGGGCGTTGCAGCAGCGCTTGGGTTTCACGTTCTAGTCAATGTGGCCATGGTCATCGGCGCTATGCCCGTGACCGGTATTCCCTTACCTCTCATGAGCTACGGGGGTTCCGCCACTTTGTTTGTGTTCCTGGCGATTGGTCTGGTAATGAATGTCCGGCTTCGCCGCTTCGTTAACTGAATCTTCGCCAACCCGCGTGAGGCAGTCTTTGGGGGTCTCGCCGGTTAGCAGTGCCGCTCCGGTTTAGCTGGAGCGAGGTAGCAAGGATCTTTAAGTGAGGACAGCATCGTCCGCCGTTGGCCCGGAGCTATTCCGGCAACGGATTAGCCTCGAAACCCTGAGGTTGTTTCCCTCCGGCTTCGAACGTCAAGCCAGCTCGCTCTCAGTGTGGCCAACGTGTGTCCCGGCGCAAGCCGGGCCGGCCTCCCTTTCCCGGACCTCCGTCGGGCTCCAGCTCGCGGCGATGCGTCCTGTCGGCCCTTCGCGGCCGTACAGAAATGCGGTTTCCAGCCCTGCTGGAGCCGCCCCTAGTCAGGAGTTTTCATGTCTAAAGAATTGGTTATTTCCGCGGCCTCCCATGAACGGCGGGTCGCCATTTTGGAAGAAGGTCAGCTAGTCGAGATTTACATTGAGCGAGAAAAAGAATTCGCTCTCGTCGGCAGCATCTACAAAGGTAAAGTCACTCGCGTCCTCCCGGGCATGCAGTCCGCTTTCGTGGACATCGGCCTCGACGGTGACGCTTTCCTGTACGTCAGCGACGTCTTCGAAAATCTCGAAGACTACGACCACGGCCACGGCGATCACGCCCCTGCCGCGCCCGCTTTCACTCCCGCGGGCTCGCATGTCGTAGAAGCGCTTCCCGGTGAAACTCTCGCCCGCGCTTCCGCGGTTCACGAAGTCATCTCCCCCGAAGCGTCTTCGGAAGCTCCCGGCGAAGAGCCGCTCTACGATGCCGCGCTGGAATCGCCTGCCGGTCTCGATGACTCCGCCGACGGTCCGATGCCCGGCAACGAAGCCCCCGAGCCTCCGTCTGTTGCCGCCGAACCCCACGAGGATCTGGACGAGCGGCAGCCCGAATCCAATGCTTCAGCGCCACAAAATTTCTCGCCCCACTACAACCCCACGCAAAACTATTCCTCGCAGCGCTCGGATCGCGGTGGCGACCGCGGCGGCCAAGGTTACGGCCGTTCCGATCGCGGCGGTGACCGTGGCGATCGCGGCGGACGTGGCCGTTTTGGCCGTCGCGGCGGACGCCATCGCGGGGGACGCTCGCATAGTGGGCCGGGTGGTCGCAATCTTCCACCTTCCAAGTACGCCTCCCCGCAAGGCGACCGCGACAACCGCGGCAACGAATCTCGCAGTACCTTCGAAAATCGCAGTGGCGAATCGCGTGGCCATGACCGCGGTCCTGAACGCCATGACCGTGGGCGCGACCGTGGCAGCTACGAAAATCGCGGTGGCGGGCGTGGTTACGAGAATCGCGGTTACGAAAGCCGGCGCCCGGAAAACCCGCGCTTCGAACGCTCCTCCGCTCCTGCTGCTCCGGCGGGCTCGTCCGAAGAACCAATCCTCCTTCCCGGTGAGTCCCTCGCCAAATATCGCGGCAAGCCGCCCGTCTCCGCCGCTCCCGTAGTCGAGCCGGATATCCGCGAGGAGCGGCAACCCGATCCCGAAGACTTGCGCGTCTCCGGCAACCTCGGTGGGCCGTTGCCATCGCCCGGTACCGGCAGTTCCGGCGGGCCGCGCCGCTTTACTGGCGGTCTGCCGCGCTGGCTTCTGGCCGACGCGGCTTCCGATTCCGAAACAGCTCCGGTTTCTGCCGACGAAAACATTGGCGAAGCCGAAGACTCCGGTCTTTCCGCCCACGGCGCCAACCCGTCGCGCCATGAAGCCTCGCCGATCGAATCGCCCGTCGCGGCGTCTTCCGATGTCGACAGGGAAGAGGAAGTTCAGGCCGAAGGGGACCTCAGCGAAGACCAGGCTGCCGCTCTTGCTTCCGAATTCGTGGAAGCCAAACACGAAGAAACGGCGCAGCAGGTCGAAACCGGCAGCATGATCGGCGGTGCCGAATTCGACGAGGAAGAAGTCGAAGATCTGCAAGCCGCTGTCGACGCCGAACTCGATGAAGAAGAGCGTCAAGAGGAACAGGAAGACGAGGACGTCGCTGACGACACCGAAGACCTCGGTTCCGAGGAACGGCCTGTCTCGGACGCCGAAATCGCTGCCGAAGAATCCTCGGAAATCCACCCTCTTCGCGCTGCCGAACGCGCCGAGCTCGAAGCCAACGCTGCGCACGAGTCCGCTGAGCATGAGGCCGCTCACGGCGCCCAGGAGGATTCCGCTCAGGAATCCACACATGAGGAAGATCATGCGGAGCCCGAACTGATCGAAGCTGCATCCGCTCAGTCTGCTTCCGCGTCTGCTGAGGACGCCATCCTTCTCCCTGGCGAAACTCGCGCTCCTCGCGCCCCTGGCGCTCCTAGGGAAGAGTTTCGCGACTCCGCGCGTATCGGTAGTGGCAATCCGCGCTCTCGCTTTCAGCGTCCGCATCGTGGTGGACGTGACCGCGGCGACCGTAGTGACCGTGGCGATCGCGGTCCGCGTGGCCGTCATGATCGGGGCGGGCGCCCGGGTGGCGGTGGTCATCGTTTCGAACGTCGCGGTCCGGGCAGTGGTGGCGGCCATCGTCATGATCGTCATCATAACCGCCATTCTGGCCCGCCGCGCCGTCCCCAGCTCATCAGCGAAATGCTGAAAGCCGGTCAGGACGTCGTCGTCCAAATTGCCAAGGAACCCTTGGGCAAGAAGGGCGCCCGCATCACCAGCCACGTCGCGCTTCCCGGCCGCTTCCTTGTGTACATGCCGACGATTGACCACATCGGCGTGTCCCGCAAAATCGCCAGCGCCGAAAATCGCTCGCGCCTACGCCGTCTCGTCGGCGAAGCACGCGGCAGCTATCCCGGTGGTTTCATCGTTCGAACGGCGGCTGGCGGCGCCACGGACGACGAAATTCGCACCGACATCGAGTTCCTCGGCAAAACCTGGAACGAGATCAAGGAGCGCAGCGAAGACCGCAAAGCTCCCGCTTTGCTGCATCGCGATCTCAACCTCGTCGAACGCATCCTGCGCGATTACGTCTCCGACGACTTCACCGGTATCTGGATCGACAACGAAGAGGAATACGGCAAGATCGTCGAATTCGTCTCTCGTTTCCAGCCCAAGCTGGTCAACAAGGTCAAGCTGTACACCAAGGAAACGCCCATCTTCGAGGAGTTCGGCATCCAGCACGAACTCGACAAGGCGTTACGCGCCAAAGTTTGGCTGAAGTCGGGCGGCTACATCGTCATCAACCACACGGAAGCCCTCGTCGCCATCGACGTCAACACCGGTAAATTTGTCGGCAAAGGTTCCACGCGTCTCGAAGACACCATCGTCAAGACCAATCTCGAAGCGGTGAAGGAAATCGTTCGCCAGATTCGCTTGCGCGACCTCGGCGGCATCATCGTCGTGGACTTCATCGACATGGAAGAGCGCCGCAACCGCGAAAAAGTTCTCGGTGCGTTGCAGCAGGCCCTCGAACAAGACAAAGCGCCCTCCAAAGCGCTTTCCTTCAACGAATTCGGCCTCGTCTGCATCACCCGCAAACGCACCAAGCAGGCTCTCGAACGCGTGCTCTGCCAGCCTTGCCCGTACTGCACTGGCTCCGGCATGGTCAAATCCATTCCGACGCTCTGCTACGAGATTCAAGCCGAAGCCCGCAAAATGGCTCTGGCCGCGGAAGGCGACAGCCCCAATCTCACGCTTCGCGTCCATCCCGAGATCGCCAAAGCCCTGAAGACCCGCGAGTCCATGCTCATGGACGAACTCGAGCAAACCTCGCACAAACACATCATCATACAGTCCGACGCCACCCTTCACTGGGAGCAATACGACATCTACTAGCGCGAATCTTGTCTTCGCAAAAAATCCGGGCCGGAATCGGCCTTGTGCGTTCGGATCATCCCTTTACAGAACGTTCCGAAGACATGGTTTACACTTTTGGGCCAAAAGGGTAAACCATGTCTTCGGAACGTTCTGTAAGGGATGTCTCCGGTCCGTACACCTCGACCCTGAACTCTCCATTCGACTCTCAACTCTCGACTCGTTGTAACCTTCCTCTGTCTCGACGAGTAAATAGAAATAGAGAGTGCCGCATGGACCTGCTGGAACGCTTTGCCTCCGGGGACCTGGAAGCCTTCGAGGCCCTTTTCCAGCAGCACCAGCGGGAAGTCTACGCCTGGATCATCCGCATCGTGCGCGACTCCGGCATCGCCGAGGATTTGACCGTGGAAACCTTCTGGCGCATTTATCGCTCGCAAGCCCGTTTCGACCCGGCCGGCAGTTTCCAAGCTTGGGCTCGCCGCATCGCCACCAACGCCGCGCTCGACCATCTTCGCCGCGATCGCCGCGAGACCGAACTCCCCGCCGACCTTCCCGCCGCCGTGTGCCCCGATTCCGCCGTGCAACACGACGTTCGCCGCAAAATTCAGCAAGCCTTCCAGCTACTCCCGGCAAAGTACCGCCTCCTGGCCACGCTCGCGCTTATCGAAGACGAGCCATACAACCACATCGCAGCCGCCACCGGCCTCTCCGCCAATCTCGTGAAAATCCGCGTTTTTCGCGCCGTTCGCATGCTACGCAAGACTTTAGGTGCTATGGGCATTACGCCAGGAGCTGCTTCATGAAGCCAGCAAATCACCGGGACCAACACAGCCAAGACGAGCGAGACATTCGCGGCTTCCTCAAGGAAGGCCTTCCGCCGGTCGCCAACACGGAACTCTCCCGCGATCTCTGGCCGCAAATGCTCGAAAAGCTCAGCCGCCAGTCTGCGCCTTCCCTCTGGCCTGCCCGCGTCCCCTGGTTTGACTGGGCGCTCGCGGCACTCGCCGGCGCGGCGCTTTTGGTTTTTCCGGGAATTATCCCCGCGCTGTTCTATCACTTCTAAGGAGGCTCGTATGAACCAGCACCCGTACCTTCGCGCGTATATGGCCGGAATTGCGCTCCCTACGATCGTCGTATTGCTCGGCGTCACCGCCTTCAGCATTGCCCGTTACGTTTATCACTGGCCCGTTGCGCTTGAGCGCGTCATGATTTTTCCCATGGCGGTGGTTCCCAATCTCTGGGGCCTGTGGAACATGCTCTTCGTCGGCTCCCACGCACGCACGCATCTCCCCATCGGTATCCACGGCGCCATACTCCCCCTCATTCTCGGGCCGCTCGGCATGCTCCTTACGGGTGCCCTCGACTTCCAGATTCCGGGTTTCTCTTGGCGCATCCTGCCGGTCCTCGGCATCGTCGCTCTCGCCGCCTACTATCTGGTGTGGAAGTACATCGTCCACTTTCTCAACGCCCTCCTCGGCATCGCCTGATTCTTTCGGCTCACGGAGATCTGTGGCGCCGGCTTGTTCTGAAGCGCGAGGGCATCTTGCGGCCGTTTTTTTCCAGTCTTGCCCTTCGAATAGAGTGCTGGTACAGCGATGGGAGGCTCGGATCGCCGGTTTCCCTTCAACTCTCCATTCTCCATACGCTCATTTCGTCATATCATCCCGCCGAATCTCTTCTCCAAGGAGCCGCTCGCATGATGCATTTTCTTTCCAGTCGCCGTTTTCTCGCTGCGTACTCGGGCATACTCACGCTTCTATTCGTCGTCGCCATGCTTAGCGGATTCGCGCGCGTTCCCGCCGCGCAATCCTTCGACGAGATCACCGTCCATCGCATCAACGTGGTCGAGCCCGACGGCACCATTCGCCTCGTCCTCACCAACACCGCCAGTGCGCCCGGTATCTACATCAAAAACAAGGAATATCCGCATCCCAACGGCCGCAAAGGCGCGGGCTTGCTCTTCTTCGACGAAGAAGGCACGGAAGACGGCGGACTCGCCTACGGCATTGAAAAAGACAAAACCGGCCATGTCGTCGGCAGTGAAGGCCATCTCAGCTTCGATCAGTATCAGCAGGACCAGATCTTCACCATCGACGCCGGCCGCGATGGCGACAAAAAATTCTCTCTCCTCCGCATGGATGACCGCGGCGACTATCCGATTACCGAAGCGCTGGACGCCATCACCCGCATCCGCAAACTACCCGCTGATCAGCAGTCCGCCGAACTCCAGAAATTCTTTGCGGCTCATCCCGGCGACCACCCCCGCGTCATCCTTGGCCGTGCCCGCGATGGCAGCTCCCTACTCCAACTCAAGGATCCCGAAGGCCACGACCGCCTGGTCCTCCGCGTTGCCGCCGACGGCTCACCCCATCTCCAATTCCTCGACGCCGCCGGCAAAGTTCTCAGCGAATTTCCTCAGCCCGCCCATCCCTGACGCGTGGCCACGATTTTACGCTGTGGTCCTCTCGACATGCGTGGCAGTTCGCGCGGACGCCGGGTGCCGGTACGGGGCCAGCGGGAAAATCACGCCGGTTTCCCGCTGCTCCGCAAATGCGCCGCCACCAGCCTGATCTCTTCGTAGGTAATCTCTTCCGGCAAAGCGTCCTTGATAGGCTTCAGCCGCTCCGCTCCCAATTTCCGGCAAGCCAGCGCAATCTGTTCGTACTTTTCCGGTGCAAACCATTTCGCCTGAAACTGCGCGTCGCCGCGCTCGATCATCTCCGCCACCAGCGACACCACGGTCGAGACCCGCCGCCCACGCGCCTGGGCAATTTCTTCAAAAGTCTTCCCTTCCTGCAGCAATCGCAGCGTCTTCTCCGCGGGCTTCGAGACCTTCACCGCGCCACCGCTCGTCGCTCGCGCTCCCTCGCGAAACCGGCGCAGCACCTCCAGAATTCGCTCTCCATACGCCTCGACCCTTTTTTGCCCGAATCCCGAAACCTTGCGCAATTCCGAAAGCGTTTGCGGTTCCACCAAACACAGATCAGCGAGACTCGAATCGTGCATCACCACAAATGCCGGAATCCCTTCCTTGCTCGCCGTCTCTCTCCTCCACTCCTGCAAGTAGCTTCGCAACTCGACATCCCCGCCAAACGCCGACGCTTTCCTTCCCTCGCAGCCCACGGGTGCAGCCGGCCGGAAAAACACTCCCGAAATATCCGGATCCGAAGTCGGGCTGGAATAGCTCGTATTGTCGCGCCGCGAATACCTCGATGAGGCCGTACCAAACGATCTTTGCTTGGCGTACTTTTTGCTGCTTTTCTTCCGTGGCTCTATTTCCAGCCACGCCGGCCACCCCACGCAGCTGTCGCACTGCCCGCACTCCTGCCACCTCGGCGTTTCTCCGAAATGCAAGCAAATCCTTCGCGGCCGGCAATCGAACGACTGCACAAACCGGTCGATTTCGTCGTACCGCTGCTGTGCCCGCTTGCGTTCCTCCGCGTCCGACACCTGCGAAATAAAATACGCATGCAAGCGCGCATCTTTGTACTGCCAGAACAAATAGCAATCCGCCGGCAATCCATCGCGTCCCGCTCTTCCCGACTCCTGGTAGTACTGCTCCACCGATTTCGGCAGCGCCAGATGAATCACCGCCCGCACCGACGGTTTGTTGATGCCCAACCCAAACGCCAACGTCCCGACCATCACGCGCACTTCATCATTCATCCACTTCTCTTGATTCGTCCGTCGCGCCGCTCCGTCCATTTTTCCGTGATAACCGATCGCCGCAATGCCGTGCTCGTGCAGCAGGTCCACGGTCTCTCCGACTGAGTCGATCGTTCCTGCATACACGATAATGTTTCCTTCCGGCGTCTCCCGGATCGCCCGCAACAGCATCTCGCTCTGGGTGCTCGAATCCGCCTGCTTCACGATGTATCGCAGATTGCTTCGTTGAAAACTCGCGATGTGCTTGAACGGCTCGCGCAGCCGCAATTGCTCCAGAATGTCTTTGCGCACGCGCTGCGTCGCGCTCGCCGTAAACGCTGCAATCGGTTTGTCCGGAAACCAATCCCGCAGCTTGCTCAGCTGCCGGTATTCCGGCCGGAAATCGTGGCCCCACTCCGAAATGCAATGCGCCTCGTCAATCGCAAAGAATGAGACTGGCACGCGCCGCAGCCAGTCCGCCGTGCTGTCCAGCACGAGCCGCTCCGGAGACAAATACAACAGCCGAAACTCGCCTGCCGCTACACGCTTCCTGATTGCGCTGCGTTCGCTGGCCACCACAGAGCTGTTCAGGAACACCGCCGGGATCCCGATCTGCGTCAAGTGCGTCACCTGGTCCTGCATCAGCGCGATCAACGGCGAAATCACGACCGCCGTCCGCCCCGGAGCCAGGGCCGCTGGCAACTGATAACACAGCGACTTGCCTCCGCCCGTTGGCATCACCACGCATACATCCCGCCCCGCCGCCAGTGCCCGCACAATCTCTTCCTGCCGCGGCCGAAACGTGCGGTAGCCCCAATACTGCTCCAGCGCTTCGTGGAAGAGCGATGCACGCGCGACCCGTGAGTCCTCAGCCGAAACAGCAGTGGAAACCGATGCCACGGACGGTAGCTCCTGGAGCCGGCGCCTTCCCTTGGGGCTCGTACCGCATCTTCGCTTTTATTTCGCCATTGTGTCAAGTAAAAACTTCGCCATCCTGTGGATACCTGTGGACAGACATTCTTCACGCTCCGGCACGCCGCGCAAGATCGTCGCCTTCCACCAGGACGCCGAAGGTCACTGGGTCGCCGACCTCGAGTGCGGCCATACCCGCCATGTCCGTCACGACCCTCCCTGGACCCTCCGCGAATGGGTCACCAGTGCCGAGGGCCGCGCGGCCTGGCTGGGCAGGGAACTTCCTTGCGCCAAATGCGATCAAGGCGAATAGTCGACGTCGATTGCTGCCTTGTCGATATTGGTGCGAAACGCAAACCTTCCCTCTCGCACTACTCTGCGAAAGGCGAGGCACTCGAGTCGAGCCGCAGCCTGCACAGTTTTTTTCTCCCCCACCCGGAACGAACTGCCCGGTTATAGCCGTCAAGCGCCCCGTGAGAGGTACAACATGGAAAAACACGAATTGGCGAAAATTGAAGGGCACATCGAATCGATAAGAAGCGCCCACGCGGCGCTCGCCGACAGCAGTGATGCCGACGAGTTGTTCCGCATCATTCACCAGCCCGGCTGGACCACTCCTGCGGAAGTGGCTTTTCTGACGACCGCACTCGAGTCGATGCAAGCCCAGACCAGGCAGTTAACCACCATGCGCCAAAGCCTGCTCATCGCTGCAAAGCTGGTGAGCGCCGGTCGGGCCGCCGGCGCCTAGGTTCGCTAACCGCCGGACGGTTTCTTTGGGGCGGGCGCTCGTCACGGAATGCGTCGATTACAACGTCTTTCGATAAAGGATCGCCCGCTCCGCCACTTCGAATCCCAGCGTCTCATGCACGCATTGCGAGGTGAGATTGTGCATCTGCGTATCCGATGCCATCTCCTTACAGCCCTGTTCGCGTGCCCAGGCTTCCGCTGCCAATAACAGCGCTGCTCCAATCCCTTGCCGCCGGGCTTCCTCGCTCACAAACCAGCCCTCGACATAGCCCACCGGCCGCGTCCAATCGCACCCATCCGCGTGCGACCGCAGCCCCACCTCCAGAAATCCAACGATCTTCCTATCGCGGTTCGCTGCCACGAGCACCACCATCGGCAAAATTCCGGGAACGCGCCCCGCCACAATTTCCCGCAACTCTGCCCCGTGCTCTTCCTGCGAAGACTCTGGCCACAGCGCGGCCCGCAAACCCGCCAACTCGCCAACATCCGCTGCCTGCGCCGTTCGAATGTCTATACCGTCCATAGACTCCCGCCGTTTAGACGCATCTCGCAACCGCGCGCTTCTACAAAAGAAAAGCTCCGCTCGATCATCGAAGCGGAGCTCTTCCATCCCGAGTGCCAAAGAAAGGGTCAGCCCATCCTTTCAGCTCTTCTTCGAGCCGGCTGCCGCGGCCTTGCCGGACATCTTGGCCATTTTGGCTGTCCACTCCGCCGAACGCTTCTGCATTTCTTCCGGCGCGACGTCCTCGATATGCGTAGCCACTCCCCAGCTGTGCCCAAAAGGATCGGTCAACTTGCCGTACCGATCGCCCCAGAACATGTCCTGCATCGGCATAGTCGCCGTGGCGCCGGCTTCTACTGCGCGACTGAATACCTTGTCGCAATCCTCGATGTACAAAAACAAGTACGAACTGGGCGTCGCGCCGGGCACCGGCGCCGCGGCCATCCCCGGCATCTCATCGGAGACGAAAATCACAGAATCGCCGATGCGCAATTCCGCGTGCCCGATCGTTCCACCGGGGCCTTCCATTCGGTTTATTTCCTTCGCGCCGAAAGCTTTCTTGTAAAACTCGATAGCCGCCGCCGCATTCTTGCAGGTGATCGCCGGCGAAATAGAGTGATACCCTTCCGGTATGGGTCGAACATGTTTTTCCATGAGAATCTCCTTGCCATTTAGTCATCGCGCCACGAAACTTCGCAGGTCGGGGGCGAAGCGGGCGCGAGAGATTTTCTTACGCCTTGCCAATCCGCAAGTCAATCCGTCAGCATCTGGTAATACCGCCGTCGCTGCATTACTGAAGGAGAAGCGCCGCGCTTTGCGCTAAGCCACCATGCGCTACGATTTTCTAGTTGAGACTTACGCCACGGAACGCCTCAAAGTCCTTAGCGTCTGGAGCGAATTTCGCGACGCCGACTTGCCCGCTCGCCCAAATCCCCGCGATCCCCGCGGCCGCTCCGTCCACGAACAAATGGTTCATCAATGCGTCAGCGAGGACCTCTGGTTCCGCACCATGCTCGCTATCGAAGTGGGCGCTCCGCCGCTCCCCGCCGTCGAGACTCGCCTCGCCTTCATCGAGAAATACGCGGAGTTCAGCGCCAAGCGCCTGGCCGCCGTGCAAACCAAAGACGAGTCGTGGTGGGAAGGCCAAACCACCTTCTTCGACGTCCCCCGCTCGCGCGCCTGGGTCTTCACCCGGCGCATCGCCCATACTGCCCATCATCGCGGCCAGCAAATGGCCATGCTTCGCATGCTCGGCCGCGACCTCCACAGCAACTACGGCCCCACCGCCGACACCGGTGGCCTCATGCAAAATCACGCCCCTACCGTCTACGCGTACGCGAGTCTCGAGGCTCTTCTTGAAAGCGAAGCGCGCGGCGGCAATAAAACGCCTCTTCCGGGTGTCGGCGGCCAACCGGTCACCGAACGCCCGGACTGACTTGCTCAAATTTTTCGCGCAGAAATTTACTGCGGCTTGCTGATGACGCCGCACGCGATCCGCGCCGGCGCCGCCGATCCGGTTCCGCCGGACACCGCGTGAATCACGATCGCCGTCCCACCGTTGCTGAACACCGAATTCGCGTCATCGCCCAGCGTGACGTTCGGCGCGATCACCGACACGCGCGCCGTTCCGTCCGCGCCGACGATCAGCGCAAAATTCGGTATGTCTCCGGCTGGCCCGCCCCCGGCGTGATTGTGCCCGCCGCCAAAGTGTGGACCTGCGCTCGTAAAATCCGGAGGGTCGCATTTCGCATTCTGGTGAATGTGCAGCGAATGCTCACCCGGCGGCAGGTCTTTGATGTCCAGCGCGATCTTCACGCCCTTCGGCGTGCTCGAAAGCACCGCGCTGCCAATGTTATGCCCGTCGGCATTCTTGAATTCCACCGTCACCGGTTTCGTGTTTGCATGACTCTTCGATTCCTGGGCCCGGCCGGCCGGAGCCAGCGCCAACAACAGACACACCCCACTCAGTAGTAGTTTCATCGCACATCCTTAATCTCTAGATTGCGCCGAGGAAGCATTCGGCGCGAAACACGCCCCACCTTCACTCTAGCCCTTACGCCCGTCCCGGAAACATCGCCTCAAAATCCCTCGCTACCAACTAGTTACGCCAAAGACTGCTCGTTACTCGCCTTTTCTGCACCACCCCGGAAACTGCTTCTCCAGGTTCGCCAGTTTTGGCTGATCATTCATCACGATGTACGGCTCATACGGATGCCGCCGCAAATAATCCTGGTGGTACTCCTCCGCCGCATAAAATCCGTGCAACGGCTCGACCCGCGTCACGATTTTCTCCCCATAAATCCCTGCCCCGTCCAACTGCGCGATGTACGCCTCCGCAATTTTCTTTTGCTCGTCGGTACCATAAAAAATCTCCGACCGGTATTGCGTCCCATAATCGGGTCCTTGCCGGTTCAACTCTGTGGGATTGTGCGCCACCGCGAAATAAATCATCAGGATCTGCCCGTACGTAATCTGCGCCGGATCAAACACCACTTTCACCGACTCCGCATGTCCAGTCGCACCCGTGCTCACCTGCTCGTAGGTCGCCGTTCCCGCTTCTCCTCCCGCATAACCAGACGTCGACGAAAGCACGCCCTTCACATGCGCAAACACTGCCTGCACACCCCAGAAACATCCGCCCGCCAACACCGCCGTCTCCCGGGCCTTCACGCCCGCCGCAGCTGCTGGCTCATCCACGGCCGGCTTCGGGAACGCTGCCTTCTCGTTCGCCCGTCCCGTATCCGGCGTCGCTCCCGCCCACATCCACACTCCAATTCCAACAAAAATCACTGCCGCGAAGATCGCCGCGCGCATCACTCACACTCCTGCATAGTCTCTATTCAATATACGCGCTCACGGTACTGTTAGATGTTGTGTCTAGTGCCGGCGGTGCCTCTCATTGACACGTCGCGTTTCCGGGGATACGCTCCCGAAACATTGAGCGCCGCCTTCCCAAGATTTTTCGATATGCAAACTGTTCAGCTCAAGATTTCTTTGACCGCCGTGTGCGCCGTCTTCCTGCTTCTTCCGGCGCAACGCACTTCCGCCCAGTCTACTGACAAAAAATCCTCTTCCGCTGATCCCGCTGCCGGCAAAAAACTTTTCGAACGCCACTGTGCCCTTTGTCACGGCATTGACGGCAAAGGCGGCCGCGGCCCCTCGCTTAATCGCGTTCGACTCACGCGCGCTCCCGATGACGACGCTCTCAAATCCCTCATCACCGACGGCATCCCGCCCATCATGCCCGAAGGCTGGCTCTTCGATGACGACGCGCTCGCCAATCTCGTCGCTTACGTCCGCTAGCTCAGCAAAGTTCCCACCGATCCCGTTCCCGGCAACGTCACCCACGGCGCCGAACTCTACGCCCGCAGTGCCTGCTCCGCGTGCCACATGCTCAACGCCGCCGGCAACGCTTATGGCCCCGATCTCACCGCCATCGGCGAGCGCCGCAGCCCCGCTTTCCTCACCAAAGTTCTCTCCAAACCTTCCGACGGCCTCGCCGAAGACTTTCTCTTCGTCCGCGCTACCACCTCCTCCGGCCAAACCATCGAAGGCATCCGCGCCAACGAAGATTCCTTTACCATTCAAATCAAAGACAATTCCGGCCGCTTCCATAGCTTTCGCAAATCCGAACTCACCAATCTCCAGAAACTTCGCGGCCAAACTCCCATGCCTTCTTTTGCAGCTATCCTCAGTCCCACCGATCTACAAGATCTAGTCGCCTTTCTAGCCTCCCAGCGAGGCCCCCAATGAAACCGGCAAACCGTGGACACGGGCTTCAGCCTGTGAGGTTTTCACTCGCCACTCGCCACTTCTCACTCGCCGCTTTCCAAAAACTTGCTTACGCCATTCTGCTCGCCGCCTCTCTCTCCACGCTCACATGCGCCCAGGTCCCCTTCTCCCGCATTGCCAACGCCGACTCCGAACCCGGCAACTGGCTCACCTACTCCCGCAATCTTCTCGGCCATCGTTTCTCGCCGCTCACCGAAATCACTCCCGCCAACGTATTTAACCTCAAGGTTAAATACGCCGTCCAATTCCCCACCGAACGCAACGAAGTTTCCCCCCTCGTGGTCGACGGCGTCGTGTACGTTACCGGTCCCAATTGGGCTGCCGCTCTCGATGCCCACACCGGCCGCCAGCTCTGGCGCTGGTCTCGCGTCATCCCCAAGGACTATCACAACATCGGCTTTCTTCAGGTCAGCCGTGGTCCCGCCGTTCTGGACGACAAGCTCTACATCGCCACGCTTGACTGCTATCTCGTCGCGCTCGACCTCAAAAGCGGCACCGAGCGCTGGGCCACGCAAGTCGGCGACTATCATCTCGGCTACAGCATGACCGTCGCGCCGCTCGCCATCGAAGGCAAAATCGTCGTCGGCGTCAGCGGCGGCGAAGCCGGCATACGCGGCTTTGTGGATGCCTACGACGCCTCCACTGGCAAACAGTCCTGGCGCTTCTGGACCATTCCCGGCCCGGGCGAACCCGGCCACGACACATGGGCCGGCGACAGTTGGAAAACAGGTGGGGGCCCCACCTGGGTCACCGGCGCTTACGATCCGGATCTGAAATTAGTCTATTGGGGCGTGGGCAATCCCGCTCCCGATTGGAACGGCGACGCCCGCCTGGGCGACAATCTTTACAGCTGTTCGTTCCTCGCGCTCGACGCCACCACCGGCAAGCTCCGCTGGCACTTCCAATTCTCTCCGCACGACACCCACGACTGGGACGCCGCACACACGCCCGTCCTGTTCAACGCCACCATCAATGGCCGCCCGCGCAAGCTTCTCGCCACCGCCAATCGCAACGCCTTCTACTACGTTCTCGATCGTGAAACTGGCGAATTTATCGCCGGCCAGCCCTACGCCAAAGAAACCTGGGCCAAAGGCCTCGACGCCAAAGGCCGCCCTATCCGCATCCCCGATTCCGAACCCACCGAAAACGGCACGCTCATCTGGCCCAATCTCAACGGTGCTACGGTCTGGTTCAGTCCTTCCTATAGCCCGCAAACCGGCTTCTTCTACGTCGCCGTCCGCCAGATCGGCTCCATCTATTTCAAGCGCGAAAGCGAATACAAACCCGGCACCTTCTTCCCTGGCGGCGGCGAAAACGAACTTCCTCCCGATGACGCTTGGGGAGAAATCCGCGCCCTCGAAGCCACTACGGGAAATACGCAGTGGACCTTCAAGCTCCACTCCCCGCCCTGGGCAGGCGTTCTCTCCACCGCCGGCGGCCTCGTCTTCTCCGGCTCGGACGAGGGCAACTTCTATGCTCTCGACGCCCGCACCGGCAAGCCGCTCTGGGACTTCCAGACCGGCGGCCCCATCGGCGCCAATCCCATCTCCTTCACCATCGACGGCCACCAACACATCGCCATCTCCGCCGACCGCGTCCTCTATGTCTTCGCCCTCGAGTAGCACAGGCACTCCTGCCTGTGTCACCTGCCCCCGGCCTAGTCTTTCCCGTTCGCCTCAGGCCCAAAGCACGCCCGGTCGTAATAAACCGCCCGTTGACACCAACTCCTTGTCCACGTAGCTTCTCCCCAATCCCACTTTTGGATGGACCCAAGGAGAAAACACATGGCCAGACGCAGCTTCCTGTCGCAGCTGGCAGCCCTGCCTTTTCTTGCCTTAGGCGGCAAAGCTCCCGAAGCGAAAAAAACTATCAAGATCATGATGCGCAGTTCCTGGGGCACCGATGATCCCACGCGCGCTTCCTTTGTCTTCGCCCACGCGCTCGCCTTATCCGACGCTGGCCACGAGGTGCAAATCTTCTTAACCGCGGACGCTACCTATCTCATGCGCAAAGCCACTTCCGACGCCGTGCTCCCCATCGGCTGGCCCCCGCTCAGCGAACTGCGCGAAAAAATCGTCGCCAAACATATTCCGGTTTTTTCTTGAGGGGCGTGCTCCCGAGCCCGTGGGGTTTCGGAAACCGATCTGACGGCCTGGAACGCGAAGTTCGGCAATCCCGCTACTTTTGTTTCCCTGGTCGAATGGTCCGACCGCATCGTCTCCGAATAGCCCGGCTAGCGCTTTTAGCAGAAAATTGTCAGGAACGTTGACGTCGAACGATCCCGAACAAGTTGCGCGCTGACCGTAAAACCCGGCATCTAACTTTCGACTCGACGGATGGAAGAGCGCGAGGCGCACGCGTTAACCTGGCTTTCGCAATCTTCGTCCCAGCAATCTGCTACGCTTCGCGGACGGACTGCAAGATGGCACGCAGACTGGCCTTTCTATTCCTGCTCCTTCTCGCCCCGCTCCGCGGACACGCGCAGGGCCCTCCCTATCAAACCGACGATCCGGTCCCCGTCGAATACGGTCATTTCGAGGCTTACATTTTCGGCGGCGCTGACGGCACGCCGGTCGAAATGGATTCTACTGGTCCGGCGTTCGAGTTCAACTGGGGCGCGATTCCGACCATCCAGCTTCACGTCATCGTGCCCCTCGGCGCGATCGTTCCTTCTAACAATCCCGCGTATCTTCCCGGCGGTGTCGGTCCCAGGGCTTTTGGCGTCACCGACATCGAAACCGGCGTCAAGTGGGCCTGGCTGAAAGAAACCAAGCACCGCCCGCAAATCGGCACCTTCACTATGTTCGAACTGCCTTCCGGCAGCTATTCCAAAGGGCTGGGCGTCGGCAAAGTCTGGTACAAAGTTCCGGTCTGGTTGCAAAAAAATATCGGCCCATGGACTCTCGACGGCGGCGCCGGCGAAACCGTCGTCCCGCAAACGCAGTACAAAAATTTCACCTACGGCAGCTTCCTCGTAAAACGCGACGTCATCCACAACAAGCTCGAACTCGGCGTCGAAGTCTTTTCTCACGGCGCCGAGGGCTATGCCACGCCGCAGATTCGCGGCTCGACCATGATTGACGTCGGCGGATACTACCACTTTAAAAATCCCGACCACCAATTCCTCTTCGCTTATGGCCACTCCGTCGCCGGCCTCCCCGAGAACTATGCCTACATCGGCCTCTACTGGACCTGGGGAAAAGACCACCAGAAAAACGACTCCTTCGCCCTCAACCTTCCCGCAAACCTGACGCACGCGCCCGGATCCCTTCCCTAGAGCCGCCCAAACGACGCCGCAGCTTCAAGGTTCCCCGCGCGCCGGACTCGACGCGAGCAAATTCTTGCGTTCATCTGCAAGCAGGACCTGGCCCAGCAGGCTTTCCCGCCTTTACTTCCTCGACCTCGTTTGCTTTCATATTTCTGCACTGAAGAGTCCCCGAGGAGCCTTTCATGACCCCGCGCCAACGCGCCCTATTTGTTTTCGCCGCAATCGTGGTTTTGCCGCTCGCCGCGAGCGCGCAACTCACGCACGGCCAGCCGCCCAAGCTGCCCGAACCGTTTGCCACCAAGTCCGCCGGCAATGGCCCGAACCGTGTTGCTCCGCCTCCCGGCTTTCTGCCTACCGTTCCGGCCGGTTTCAAAATTTCCGTCTTCGCGGAGGGCTTCACGCGCCCCCGCTGGCTCACCGTCGCTCCCAATGGCGACATCTTTCTTGCGGAAACCGGCGCTAACCAGATCGTCATTCTTCGCGATCCGAAAAATACCGGGACGGTTCAGGACAAAGAGATTTTCGCCACCGGCCAGCGCGGCGTCTTTGGCATCGCCTTTCACGATGACTACGTTTACGTCGGCAACACGACCGAACTCGTCCGCTTCAAGTACGACCCCAAGACTTCCAAGCGCCTCGGCGAAGCGGAGCCGCTGATGAAAATGCCCGGCGGTGGCCACGTCACTCGTTCCGTCGTCATCGCGCACGATGGCAAGCATCTCTTTCTCTCCGTCGGCTCCGGCTCGAACATCAACACCGGCGAGCCGGCGATTCGCGCTGCCATCACCATCGCCGATCTCGATGGCAAAAACGCCCGCCAATACGGCACCGGTCTTCGCAATCCCGTCGGCCTCGCCCTCGATCCGAAAACGAATCAACTCTGGACCAGCGTCAACGAGCGCGACGAACTCGGCGACAATCTTCCGCCCGACTATTTCACTTCTGTAAAAGACGGCGGCTTCTACGGCTGGCCCTACAGCTATATCGGCTCGAATGTGGACACGCGCGTCAAACAGGAACATCCCGAACTCGTTGCCCGCGCCATCGTTCCTGACGTTCTTCTCGGCGCGCATGTCGCTCCCCTGCAATTCACGTTTTACACCGGCAAGCAATTCCCGGAGAGCTACTGGGGGGGCGCTTTTGTGTGCGAACACGGCTCCTGGAATCGCGCCGCGCGTTCCGGCTATCAAGTCGCGTTCGTCGCCTTCAAAGACGGCGAGCCTTCGGCTGATCCCGTTCCGTTCATGACCGGCCTGGTTCCCGATCCGGACGGTCCCGACGTCCTCGGCCGTCCCGTCGGCATCACCGTAACTCCTGACGGCTCGCTGCTCGTCGCCGACGACGGCGCCAACAAAATCTACCGCATCACCGTAGCGAAATGACGGACATAGGGAACGATATTTTGTGCCCGCGCATTGACGCAGCACGCCTGAGCGGAACGGTTAAACGAGTGCGAGACGCCGCTGTCAGTTCACCGTCAGCGTCAGCTGAATGGGTGAAAGTTGCAACGCTTTGCCGCTCGCGGAATTTGCCATCGGCGTGATCGTGAGCACATAACTTCCGGCTGGCGTCACCAGTTGCGGCAGAGGCGGCGTCACCTGCTGCACCGCAGCCCCACCGCCACAACCAGCGGCGGTGAGGAAAACCGCAGAAGCGAAGACCAGTGCAATTCGCGGCGCAAGTTTTCGCCTTGCGGAGGGAGGCGGCTCCAGCAAAAGTATCAGCAGCAAAGCGCAAAACCCAGCGAACGTGGGGACAAATGGACTCAGTGGAACGCGGAGCCGCTCGAGAAATGAAATTGCGGTGCTGCCGCCGGTCGTGCTGACGGACACGGTGAAGACCGCGGCACTTCCATTTGTGACCTGCACTGACGCTGGCAGCTGGCACGTCGCGGCCTGCGGCGCGCCGCTGCAGCTCAGCAACACGCTTCCGCTGTAACCTGTCCCCGGCGTGATCTGCAAGTTGTACTGCGCGGTCTGTCCCGCGCTAACACTCGCGGAAGTGGATCCGCCCGGCGCGACGCCGATCGACACCGCGGCATTCGCGGTTCCCGTAAGGGTGATCGTCTGGGGCGAATTGGGCGCGTCATCGGTAATCGTGAGGGTCGCCGCGCGCGTGCCAGTGGCCAGCGGAGAAAATACTACGCTTAATCCACACGTCGCGTTCACCGCGTACGCTGAAGCGGTGCAGCCATTCGTCAGGCTGTAATCGCCGGGACTTGCGCCTCCCAGCGCGACTGAAGAAATATGCAGCGCCGCACCACCCGAATTGCTTACTGTGATGTTCTGCGCCGAACTGCTGGTTCCTTGGGTCACGGCGCCGAAGCCGATGCTTTGCGAAGACAGCGTTACCAGTGGCGTGGTGGGCTGGCCGGGATTCGCTGAGCCGTTCACGGGCACGACTTGCGGCGAATTTGGCGCATCGTCCGCAATCGTGATGGTCGCGGAACGTTGCCCCGCGGCCAGCGGCGTAAACGTCACGCTGATCGTGCAGCCCGTATTCGACGCGTAAGCGCCGCTGCATCCGCTGTTCATGTTGAAGTCGGCGGAATTGTTGCCGCCGAGCGTCACCGACGTGATGTGCAAGGTCGCGGAGCCGGAGTCGGTCACGGCGATCGTCATCGGCGAACTTGTCGCGCCTTGCGTGATCGTCGCGAACGTCACCGGATTCGGATTGATCGTCACCGCCGGTTCCGGTGGAGGCGGTGCTTGGCCGGAGCCGCCGAGTTGCACCATTTGCGGGCTGCCCGGCGCATTGTCCGTGATGACTAAGTTTGCTTGCTGCGAACCGGTGTTGGTCGGCGCAAACGCAATGCTGATCGAACAGAATTTCGTCGGCTGCAGCACGGAAGGGGCCTGGCACGTGTCCGATTCGGTGAACTGGGTCGGATCGGCGCCGGACAGCGCGATAGACGCTACGCTGAGCGCTTCGCCGCCGTTGCTGGTCAGCGTGACGGTTTGCTGCGCGCTTGAAGTCCCGGTTTGTTGCGAGCCGAACGACAAACTCGTTGCGGAAAGTTGCGCCGAAGGGCCGCTGACACCTTGTCCACCGGGAGGAATGCTGAACGTCAGGGAGCCGCCAATCTGGGCAATGGTGAACGGAGAATTACCGGTCTCGACAAAATAGCCGGTGAGCGGATCAACGCTGTACGCAAGGATCGTGTTTTCATCGGAGCCGAAGCCGTAGTCAAACGAGCCGGTCGGATCCGCGAAATAGCCGGGAAGGCTGGTGAAACCCGGCAGCGGCGAACTCGGCAGCAAGCTGAGCTCGGATGTTTGCAAATTTACGGAATAGATTTGCACCACGGACGGCAGGAAAGGCGCGTTGACCGCGGCATAAAGAAAAGAGCCGGTGCCATCGATCCACAGCGCCGTGGGAACGTTTCCGGAAGGCAGGCTGACGCTGCCCGTAGTGATGGAGCCATCGAGGCCGTTGATTTGGATGGTGGCCGTTTCGAGCAGATTGTCGCGCGTAGCGGTCGCGTAATAGCGCCCTTGTGGGTCCATCGCGAAGCTGAGGCCGTTGTCTGGAGCCGCATTGCCCGATTGCAGGCCGGTGAGAAAGCCCGTCGTCGGATCAATCGAGAGCGCCTGAAATTCGGAGCCTTTCTGCATGGTGGGATTTTGCGAAAGCGGATTCGGTCCCATGAAAATCAAAAAGTTTTTATTGTCGGGAGGCTGGGCTGTGCCGACGGGGGTGGAATCGAGTTCGGTGGCCGAGCCAGCGATGGGAATCAGCGCTGGCCCAGTGCTGGCACCGGGGCAAAGCACCGTAGCTGATGGGACGATGGCAAACGTTTCGACCGAGGCATCGCCGGGGTTGGTGCCCTCATCATCCACGATGGCGATGAACTGACCGGTCGGTTCGACGGCAATGAATAACGGTGCTTTGGTGGTGGGCGAGGCGAAGGGCGAGCCGCACACTTCGCTGTACGCGCCCGTCGTGACATCAGTGATTTGAAACATATGAATGCTGTTGGTGCCCACGGAAAAAAGGTAGCGGCCCTGCACGTCAAGAGTGAAGGCGGTGCTGGTGGACGGAGCGAAGGGCGAACCTTGCACTGCGGTGAGCGCGCCAGTCTGGTCGTTGCGAACGGCCACCGCGCCCGCCGAAGAAAACACGAGCGGCTGCTGAAGCTGGGCACGGCAGGGCGTCGGAAGAAGCAAAGCGAAAAAGAAAACCGCGAAAAGGATTAGAAATTTCCAATGCATTCGGGGATGAATTTCTCGTTGCCGTAAGAAGAGATCTGCACAACGACGCATTAGGGCCATGTAGTCGTCCTTGGCCGAAGCACAAACGGCATGTCTACGATCGAAGAGGGAAGCAAGCTACCGGAGAACAGTAGGACGAGCGGAGGCGCAGGTCAACAAAAAAGATATCTACTTGAGTATTAGATGCGATGATTTCTCTGCGGTATTCCCATTTTGGGAAAAAAGGCTTTGTGAATGACCATTAATGTCACTTTCGAGCTGTTTCCAGTACTCTGGACCGCTTATGCAAACGTTCCGACTGGATCTGGAAAAGCAGCCTACCCCGAACGGTAACCTCGTAGTGCGGCTAAACGGCAAGCTCAGCCTGGAGACCGTGCACAACTTCATTGAGACCATGCGCCCGGAGCCTGCAGCATGTCTGGTGCTGGACATGAGCGGCGTATCGTTCATGGACTCGGCGGGAGTCGGCGCGCTGGTATCGCTGTTCGTGAGCCGACGCAACCATGGCAAGTCGTTCGCCATCGCCGCCTTGAACCAACAAGGCCAAGCCATCTTTCAAGTTGCCGGCCTCACGAAGCTGCTGCCCACGTTCCCCACGGTAGATGCCGCCCTCGTCGGCGTCGCCTAATAGGTGTCTACTCAGCCTGCTTGGCTATTCTGCGAGTGCCCAACGCGCTTCACGCGGAGGCAAGCACACGGACCCCAAGCCGACGGACAAGTTGGTCATTTGGCTGGCGTGAGATTGGCCAGCAGCTTTTTGTTGATTTTGAGGACGACGCCGGCGTTGCGGTCGGCGACTTCGTTGACGTGGTATTCGGCGGCGGTGCCGAGGAGTTCGGCGACTTCGGTAGGCGTGAGGCCGTACTTGTCGCTGAGCCAGGAAGCCATACCGACCGTGGCTTCGCGGAAAGCATCATCAATCGAGCCGGCGAGCCCGACCATCGTGTATTGGGTTGGCGATTCGAGGAACGGCGCGGGCATACGTTTGCCCGAGATGAGTTCGACGGTGAATTCGACGTCCATCGAAGTTTCGAGCGCGTTGCCGTTGAGTTCGCCATCGCCTTGCGCGGCATGGCCGTCGCCGACGTAGAGCATTGCGCCCGGCGCGCGAACCGGAAGATAAATGGTGGTGCCTTCGACGACATCGTTGAAGTCCATGTTGCCGCCGAAGCCGCCGGAATCGCCGGAGCCGGGCGCCGCGGCAGCAGGCGGTTGCGCAGTGGCGACGCAACCGAGCATGGGGCGCAGAGGAACGGAATAATTCTTGAGGCCCGCCGAAGGCTTGTCGAGCGTGGCGACGCCGCGAGCCATGTCCAGATGCCATTTCACGGATTTACCGGCGTCTTTCATTTTGACGGACCATTCGGTGTCCACGGCGCGCGGAACGAGATCGTCATCGCTGATGGCCCAGTCGCGATTGAGACGAACTTTGTCGAGGTGAACGGCGAGCGTATCGCCCGGTTGCGCGCCCTCAATATAGAAGGGGCCGGTTTCGGGATTGCCGCCGAGAACGCGGCGAACGCCGCTAGCGTCGGTGCCGCCGGCGTCGACGGTAGTGGTGTGCACGGTATCGCCAGGCGAAACGTGCAGCACCGGTTCGTTGAGAGCAGAGAACTGGCGGTAGAATTTCGTCGGAACGAAATCGTGGCGTTGGGGAGAAGCGGAGCGGGCAGCGGATACGCGGCGCCCGGTAAAAGCGTGCGTTTCGGGATGCTGGGGATTGTCGGCATCGGTGCCGACGATTTGGCCGGTCAGAACACCATCCTTTAGCGTGGCGGTGCATTCATTGGTGCTACCGTCGTCCTGCTTGGCCAAGAAGTGCACGGCGCCGGTGCCCGCAGTGAATGTGCCTTCCAGCTTATCGCCATCGAATTTGCCGGTGAGCTTGCCGGAATCGTCCTGAAGCTCGAGCCGGAGGTAAAGCGGCGTACCCCAAAAGTCGGTGGTCAGGCTCCAGTGGCCGGTAAGCGGAGAGGCGGAAGATGCAGCAGTAGTCTGTTGAGATCGGACGGAAGTGGCAACGACCAGGAAGCAGGCGAAAAGCGACAGAAGGAATCTACGCATCAGAGCACCTCGGATGGAATGGGCAACAGGATAAGAGAAAGACGAACGGAATGGGAAAATGTTCCCTAACGAATAAGGGGCAGTAGCCGCGAGTGTAATCGGGCGATTTTGCTTGGAAGCAGGCTCGTTGGTGAGTGCGGACTCGCAGAAGAAAAGAGCGGGACTGCCTTCGAAACTCAGGCCGAGAAAGAGCCGCGACTACGCGGAGCGGAGACGCCAGTAGACGTTATAGCGCTGGTTGAAGAGGCGGTAGAAGGGGCTCAGAGTCACATCCGCGGGGCGGCCGGCGCCAGCGGTGCGGAAGGTGAGCGGCTGGTCTTTCGCGCTGACGGGTTGAATCCACTTGTCGAGAGCGAGGCGATCGGCGGCGAGTTCTGGAACGGCAATGGGCGGGAAGCCGCCGTGCAGGAATTTGTCGTCGGAATAGAGGCGCCGGGGATCGAGACCGTCGGTGCCGAGTTCACCGGCGAGGACAACGGGACCGTAAAGGATGGCGGCGAGGTTTTGATCGTCGGGAATGGTTTGTAAGTGGAGGAGCATGGGGAGTTGGACGTCGACGCGGTCGCCGTTTTTCCAACGGCGGGAAATGGCGGCGTAGCTCGAAGGAACAAGCTGCACGCCGGGCTGGAAGGGCTTGCCATTGATCGCGATGGTGGCGCCGCCGGCCCAGTAGGGGATGCGGACGTTTAGCGTGAAATGGGCGGGCGATTTTGATTCGACGATGATTCGTGTGGCAGCTTCGTCCGGGAAACGCGTTTCCTGGCGGAGAGTGACGCCCTTTGCTTGCCAGTGGACTTGCGAGGCGAAGAAGAGATTGACCCAGAGCGCATCGGCGCGGTGATAGTAAAAACCTTCGCCAAGCTTGGCGAAATTTTCCAGACCCGTGCCGCAGCAGCAGAAAAAGCCTTGATGAGGCATGAAGTGATATTTCCACTGGCCGGCTTGCATGCCGAGATAGTAGAGCGGCGAACCTTCGGAAGGATGAGGCGTGGCCAGGATGTGATTGAGGAAAGCGCGTTCGTAGTAATCGGCGAATTGCGGCTCGGCGTGCCAACTGAAGAGATGGCTAGTGAGCTTGAGCATGTTGTAGGTGTTGCAGGTTTCCTGCGTAACGTCGGTGAGCTCGCTGGCAAGAATGTCGGGCGGAGTGCGGAAATGTTCGCTGATGCTGTTGCCGCCGGTGACGTAACTGCGGTGCAGCGCGACTTGTTGCCAGAAGAAAAGCGCGGCGTCGCGATAATAGGGATCGCCGGTTAGTTCGTATTCGCGGGCGGCGCCGATGAATTTGGGGACTTGCGTGTTGGCGTGGAGGCCGGTGAGGGTGTCGCGGCCTTGCGCGGCGGGATCCATCACGAAATGGTGGTCGAAGCGTTTGGCAACTTCGAGGTAGCGGGGGTTGTTGGTAACGGCGGAGAGGTTGGCGAGAACTTCGGCCATGCCGCCGAATTCGGTTTGCAGGGTGCGCTGCATTTGCTCTTGCGGAAGGCGGCCGGTGCGCCAGTCGGTCCAGGCGGCCATTCTTTCGAGAATTTCTAATGCTTGAGCGTTTTGCAGATGCTCGTGCGCGTCGAGCAAGCCGGCCATGATTTTGTGCAGCGCGTACCAAAGGACGGCGGCGGGACGGCCATTTTCGAGGTTGTCAAAATCGGATTCGGGGAAAGCGGAAAGATAGCCTTGGTCGCCGAGTTGCGTCTGGCATTTGGCGAGTTCGGCGATCATGGCATCGGCTTTGGACTTGATGCGGACATCGCCAACGGTGGCGTACATTTGGGCGGAGGCGGAGAGGAAATGGCCGACGTAATGGCCGCGCCAGCCGTTGGTGGGCGATTCGCGATTGTAGAGCGGCGCGGCGGTGGAAGGGAGGCCAGCGTTGACGCGGAAATTGTGGAGAAGGCGGTCGGAGTCGAGAGCGAGCATGTAGCTGAGGGTTTGCTCGCGCATGCGGAGAAGGGCGGGATCGAGGATGCTGACGTCTTCGAGGGCGAAAGGCGTGGCGGCGAGAGTGGGAGCGACGGGACTTGGGCTGGGAGAATTGCGTTTCGCCGAAGCAGAAGCACTTGCGGGCGACTTCATAGCCTGGTCGATTTTTCCGGCCGCGGCGAGCGCGGTGCCGCCATAGAGGACGCGACGAAGAAAATCACGACGAATCATGAAATCACCTTAAACGAAGAGCCAGGTGGCTTAGTGCAACCGGAGTATAACTCTTCGTGACGTGCTTGGCTGACTGGCAGAAAGTCAAAACCCGCACCCTGAAAAGCGCAGGGTGCGGCACCCTGCTCCGCGGGTCAGGGTCGCCTGAGCGAAAGGTGGCACAGGCTGAAGTCTATGCCACCAGGGCGATTTTGCCGTGGGCGCCGGGTTCGAGGATTTCTTTGTGGGCGCGGGCGGCTTCGGCGAGAGGCAGTTCTTTGCCGACTACGGGGCGAAGCGTGCCGTTTTCCATACCGGCGATGAGGCCGGCGTGAATGTCGGCTTCTTCTTCGGGAGTGATGGCCCAGAGCGTGAAGCCGCGAGCGGAGCTGCGGCGAGCCATGAGGTCGCGGGGGTTGATGGTGATTTCGCCGCGGTTGCCGATGATGATGACGCGGCCGTTCAGGGCGAGGAGTTTGAGGTCATTGGCGAGGTTCACGTTGGCGAGCATTTCGAGAATGATGTCCACGCCTTTGCCGCCGGTGGCTTGCAGGATTTGGTCGGTGTAGCCGGCTTTCGAATGATCGAAGGCGTGATGGGCGCCTTCGCGGGTGACGAGGTCGAGGCCTTTTTGCGAGCCGGCAGTGCCGAAAACGGTGAGGCCCATGGCGCGGCCGATTTGAATGGCCGCGGTGCCGACGCCGCCGCTAGCGCCGTGAATGAGGACGGTTTCGCGAGCGTGCGCTTGCGCGGAGTGATAGAGCGCGTGATAGGCGGTGCCGTAGGGAACCCAAACGCCAGCGCCCTGCGTGAAGCTGATTTTCGCGGGCAGCGGGTGGACTTGCGATTCGAGCGCGAGAGCGTATTCGGCGTAAGCGCCGGAAACGGTTTTGGCGGTGTAGACGCGATCGCCCTTTTTGACTTTGGTGACGCCGGAGCCGACGGCTTCGATGGTGCCGGCGGCGTCGGAGCCGGGAGTATAGGGGAGCTGCGGCTTGACGGCATAGGTTCCGGCACGCATGTAGGTGTCATAGGGATTGACGCCGGCGGCGTGGATGCGGACCAGGACTTGTCCCGCGGCGGGCTGGGGCGTGGGAATTTCCTGGAGTTTGAGGACTTCGGGACCGCCGAATTCGTGAACTTGAATCGCTTTCATGAAGCCTCCGGTGAGTGAATGGAATGGGAAGATCGAAAGATGGTACGAGAATCCGAAAGCGTGCCGAGAGGAAGCGTGCGCTGCGGCGTGGCGAGGGGCATCTTCGGAAGGATGCCGCTACAACGAGTGCGGAGACCGCAAGAGTCGTGCCGAGATGGGGCGCAAGGTGTTGCGCCCCTACGAGAAGAGTCGTTGCGCGAGAGTCAGAAATGGTCGTCGGTATGGACATGGGAATGTTCGATGCCGCTGCTGGAAGCGACGGTGATTTGAGCCCAGGCGGTGGTCTGCCAATTGTCTTTGTGCTTTTTTGCGGGGATCCAGGGCGGTAAGGATTGATTGAGGTAGGTGGCTAGCGCGTAGACGAAAGGCTCATACATGTTGCGCAGTTCAAGAAGGCGCGCATCGGCGTCTTCGCCGTCGCGGAGTTTCATGCCGTGTTGTGCGAGAACATCGCGGAGGCGCCGCAACGGCTCGGGAGGCAGCCGATCCGCCGGGAGCGGTTTGGGCGGAGTGCTAAAAACCTGCGAGAGGTCGGCGACGGCGTGGCGAGCGATCGCGAAAGTGAGTTCCGCCTGTTTGCCGCAGGCGTCTTCGATGCCGACCATAAGGAGTGCGCACGTATCCAGGATGGCGGTGAGCGAAGCAATCCAGGACTGGTTGTCATGCTGCGAACGAAAGTAAGCGAGAACGGGATACGAGAGGTGGCTTTCCATCAACTCGGCAGACCAGAGTTCCCAATCCTTGAGCAGTTCACGGAGCGCTTCCTGGCCCCCAGAATAGCTGTGTCGGCGGAGCAGTTCACCAGCGGCCGGAGGCGTGCCCGCCCGGGAGTCGAGCAGAGAGATGTCCACTTCGCGCTTGGAGAAGGAGCCGTAGATGAAGGGCAAGTAGCCGATCACGGCGGCCAGGAAACCGAAACCAAAGCCGGCTTCGGAAACGACGAGGGCGTGAGCGAGGCGCGAGCGCGGAACGACGTCACCGAGGCCAAGAGTAAAAAAGGTGGTGCCGCTGAGGTACATATCGGTGAAGAAGCTGGATTGATTGGCGGGCACCGCGATGTTGACCGCCGAGCCAGCGCCGTACTGCATCAGCCCAAAACCGAGGATGAGGCCGACGGCCCACACACCGACCAAAACGAGGAGCGAGAGTGGCCCGTAGAAACCAAGCATGGCTTCGCGGCGTTTGGGCGAAGGAATGAGACACATCACGAACTTCCAGACGCCCCAGGTGGAGCGATAAAAGAGGCGCGCCAGGCGGAATTTGCGCGTGACGCGGCGAGGCAGAATGATGGCCTCGAAGGCATCCCACAGGACGACCAGGAAGATTGCAACACCAGCAATAAAAGCGCCTGGCGATGGAAGCATGTGGGGCATTGTACCCGGTCGGATGAGGATTCGCGATTTTCGCCGCTCTGGCGATGGTGCGTCAGGAATTTAGTTTGGCGCTGACGCTGATTTCGGCCTTGAAGAGTTTCGAAACCGGGCAGCCGCTTTCAGCAGCTTTGACCGCGGCGTCAAACTTGCCTTTATCCGCGCCGGGAATGGTCGCGACTAGGTCGAGATGGCTCTTGGTGATGGAGAAGCCATCGCCGACTTTTTCGAGTGAGATAGTAGCTGTGGTTTCAAGCTTCTGCGCGGTCATGCCGGCGCCGCCGAGTTGTGCGGACAACGCCATGGTGAAACAACCCGCATGCGCGGCAGCGAGAAGTTCTTCGGGATTGGTGCCCACGCCATTTTCGAAGCGCGTGCTAAAGGAATATTGGGTTTGCTTGAGGACGCCGCTGTCGGTGGAGATGGCGCCTTTGCCGTCTTTCAATCCGCCTTGCCAGACTGCCGATGCTTTGCGCTGCATGTGCCGCTCCTTTTGAAGGTTTTGTCTTATTTGAAGGCCTTGGATTCGATTCACTGCTGACAGAGAAGGGTATATTGGAATTTCGAGCGCTGTCGAGTTCTCGCCGGACTGAGTTTTGACGAAGGCTTGCTGACACCATGAGCGCACGACTAGAGGACATCGAGCACCGGCCTTGGCCGCTGCCGCGCCGGCCCTGGATCATGGCGCAGAGCTGGCACGATTTGTTGTTTGCGCATTGGCCGGCGGAAGCGGAGCAATTGCGGCGGCAAATTCCCGAAGCGCTGGCGATCGACACCTACAACGGTCAGGCCTGGGTGGGTGTCGTACCATTTCGGATGTCGGGCGTGCGATTGCGCGGGACGCCCGGTGTGGCGGGAGTTTCGGCGTTTCCGGAATTGAATGTGCGGACGTATGTGACGGCGGAGGGCAAACCTGGGGTGTGGTTTTTCAGCCTGGATGCGGCGAACGCGCTGGCGGTAGCGGTGGCGCGAAGATGGTTCCATTTGCCGTATTACCGCGCGCAGATGAGTTGTAGAGAGCGTGACGGGTGGGTCGAGTATGGGAGCAAACGGACGCACGGCGGGGCGCCAACCGCAGAGTTAATCACGCGCTATCGGGGTGCAGGCGAAGCGTTTGCTCCGCAGAAAGGATCGCTGGAGCATTTCTTGACGGAGCGGTATTGCCTGTACGCAGCGGATGGCCGGGGGCGCGTTTTTCGTGGGGAGATTCACCACGCGCCGTGGTTGCTGCAAAAGGCAGAAGCGAGAATAAGTGTCAATACGATGACCGCTGCCGCAGGAATAGACCTTCCCCGGAGCGAGCTGTTGCTGCATTTCGCCAAACGACAAGACATGGTGGCTTGGGCGCCGCAACCTCTCGGGCGCTAGTTACTGCCTCTGTAATTTTCGCTGGCCGGACGTTCCGCTGTACTTAATGTTGCATTCTGCACACAGGACCGAAGGGACAGTTATAGGGGGCCTACGAGTTCGCTACAGTCGAGGAAGGTTTTGGGCTTCCCTCGTTTCAGGAGATACGTCAGGCCCGTTACAGGGTGGAGGGTCATGTGGTGCGGATAGTGCGGAGTTTTTGGGTGCTGGTGGCGGCGTGCGCGCTGGCATTGCCAGTGATGACAAAAGGGCAGTCTTCCACGGTGCTGGTGGTGACCGGTTCAGGGATGCCCGAGCCGCTGTACCTGAAGTGGAACGATCAGTTTAACAAGGAGCAGCCGAACGTTTCGCTGCGATACCTGCCGGAGGGCAGCGGAGCAGGCGCGGAACGGGTGCTGGCAGGAACCGGCGACTTCGGCGGAGGTGACGCGCCGATACCGGAAAAGGCACTGAAAAGCGCCACCGAAAAAATTCTGGAATTGCCCACGGTTTTGATCGGCATCGTGATTATCTACAACCTGCCGGGCACGTCCGGCGAGTTGCACCTGAACGGCCCAGCGCTGGCCGGGATTTTTATGGGCAAGATTACCCAGTGGAACGATCCCGCGTTGGCCAAGTTAAATCCGGACGTGAAGCTGCCAAGCACTCCGATCCAGGTATTCCACCGAACCGCGGGAAAGGGATCCAGCTACATCCTGACGGACTTTCTGGCAAAGACGAGCCCGGAATTTCAGACCCGGATTGGCCGCAGCGAATCGCCCAACTGGCCAGTGGGAAACAGCGCGGGGCGGTCGCAGGACATGGTGGATAAGGTGACGGCAACGCCGGGCGCGATTGGCTATACCGAGCTAAATCTGGCCGAGCGGTCGACCTTGCGCATGGCCAGTATCCGCAATGCGGAGGGAGAGTTTGTGCGGCCTTCGGCGCGGACGATTTCGTCGGCCGCGTTGGCGCTGGCGGGAAAAATGAGTGACGACTTTCGCGTTTCCCTGACGAATGCGCCGGGAAAAGACAGCTATCCGATCAGTAGCTTTACGTGGTTCTATGTGCCGGCGGTGTCGAAGGATTCGCAGCGCGGACAGGCGATTGCGGAGTATTTACGGTGGGTGTATTCGTCGGGCGAACGGCTGGCGCAGGAGCAGGGGTACCCGCCGCTGCCGGGAGAGTTGTTGACAAAAGTGGCGGCCAAAGCGGCGACGATTCACTAAGCGATAGTTCCAACCCTTTTTTCGCTAAACATTCAAAGTGAGAGACACCAAGTCTGGTCGAGGCGCCGGAGGAATCGGCGGCATTTTGGAGCGATCAACGGGGCGGTAGAGCGTGTCGCGTTCGACGGGAACGCGGCCGGCGGCGCAGATGAGGCGTTCGAGTTCGGCGCGGGGTGTGAACTCAGACGTTTTGGCGCCGGCGTCGTGATAAATCTTTTCTTCGACTACGGTGCCGTCGAGATCATTAGCGCCGAAGCGCAACGCAATCTGCGCGATGCTGGGAGAGAGCATGATCCAGTAAGCTTTGATGTGCTCGAAATTGTCGAGGAGCAGGCGCGAGACAGCAATGGCGCGCAAATCGGCGTAGCCGGTCGGCTTGGGAATGTGCGAAAGCGCGGTGTTGTCCGGGTGAAACGCCAACGGGATGAAGGCAACGAAGCCGTGGGTTTCGTCCTGCAGTTCGCGCAGCTTGATGAGGTGGTCGACTCGTTCTTCTTCCGTTTCCACGTGGCCGTAGAGCATAGTAGCGTTCGAATGCAGACCGGCTTCGTGGGCTTTTTTTGCTGTGCTCAGCCACATCTGACCGCTGGTCTTGTGGTCGCAAATGATTTTGCGAACGCGCGGATGGAAAATTTCGGCTCCGCCGCCGGGGCAGGAGTCCACTCCGGCAGCTTTCATTTTCTGCAGCACTTCTTCGATGGGAATTTTGGCGATGCGGGCGAAGTAGTGGACTTCGACCATCGTGAAGGCTTTGATGTGCGCGGTCGGGCAGCGCTGCTTGATGCCGCGAACCATCTCGAGATAGTGGTCAAAGGTTAGGTCAGGATGGAGGCCGCCGACGATATGAAATTCGGTGGCACCTTCGCGGACGCCCTGTTCGGCGCGTTGGTAGATTTCTTCAAGGGCAAAGATGTAGGCGCCGGGTGCTTGCGGATCGCGGCCGAAGGCACAGAGGCGGCAATGGGCGACGCAGACGTTGGTCGGATTGATGTGGCGATTGACGTTGAAATAGGTGATGTTGCCGTGGCGCTTTTCGCGAACGTGATTGGCGAGCCACCCCACGGCAAGCAGGTCAGGCGAGCGGTACAGGCTGATGCCATCGTCCAGGGACAAGCGCGCGCCAGCCAGAACCTTGTCGGCGATGGGCCGTAACCTTGCGTCAGTGATCGTCAGTTCGCTCATTTTGCATTCGTCAAAATATCAAACGCGCCAGACTGCGACGGCGGCGCCCCAAAATAATAGAAACGAAATACTAATATAACCGTTCATCGCGAAAAACGCAGCGTCGAGCTTGCTCAAATCGGTGGCTTTGACCAGGGAGTGTTCGTAAGTGAGCAGCGCGGCGACGACGGCGATGCCGGCCCAAGCCGGCCAGGGCAGTGCGAAACTGTACGCGAGCCAGCAAAGCAGACCGACGACGGCGATGTGCATAGCGCGCGCGATGAGCAAGGCTCCGGCTATGCCGAAACGTTTTGGAATGGAGTACAAGCCAACGCTGCGGTCGTAGTCAATGTCCTGGCAGGCGTAGAGGACGTCAAAACCGCCGACCCAGAGGGTGACGGCAGCGCAAAGGATCAGCATGCGCCAGTCGAGGCTGCCCGTGATGGCGATCCAGGCGGCCGCAGGGGAAATGCCGAGGGCAAAGCCGAGAAAGAGGTGGGACCAGCTGGTGAAGCGCTTGGTGTAGGAATAGAAAAAGAGGATGGCGAGCGCGAGCGGGGCCAGTTTGAGGGCGAGAGGATTGAGTTGCGAGGCGGCGAGGAAAAAAACCGCGACGGCGATGAGCGTAAAAAGCCAAGCAAACTGCAAGGACAGCGAGCCGGTAACCAACGCGCGTTGTTTAGTGCGAGGATTTTCGCTGTCGTAGCGGAGGTCGGCGATGCGGTTCATGGTCATGGCAGCGGAACGGGCAGCGACCATGGCGACGATGATCCAGAGAATTTGGCGCAGGGTAGGCCAGCCGTGCGGCGGCTGATGCGTGGCGCGGGCGGCGAGAAGCGCGCCGGTCAGGGCGAAAGGCAACGCGAAGACCGAATGCTCGAACTTGATCATTTCGAGCACGGTGCGGATGCGCGACCGGCTCATGCCTTGGCTTTCTTCGAGGCGGGCGCGGCATGCCCGGACCAGCGATACATTTCTTCCTGCGGGAGCGCGACCTGTGCGAGGACGCGGCAGATATATTGCGTGACGAGGTCGTCGATGGTCTGCGGCTGATGGTAGAACGACGGAATGGCGGGCATGACGATAGCGCCGGCCTGCTGCACACGCAACATGTTCTCCAAGTGGATGCGGCTGAAGGGCGTATCGCGCACACAGAGAACGAGTTTGCGATTTTCTTTGAGCATGACGTCGGCGGCGCGGGAGACCAGATCATCGCTGACGCCAGTGGCGACCGCAGCAAGCGTGCCCATCGAGCACGGAATGATCAGCATGGAGTCGACGGCGTAGCTACCGGAGGCGATGGAAGCGCCGATATCTTTGTTGGGCAGGACTTCGATTTTTGCCGAAGGACGATTCAGCAGGCGGTGCGGAAGTTGTTTTAAATCGCCGGACGCGATGCCCAATTCTTCGGCGAACAAGCGCTGGCCGGCTTCGCTAACGACGAGATGAATGCGCGTGACGCGGACGTCCGCTTCCAGGAGCGCGAGCGCTTTTTGGGCTAAAAGGGCGCCGCTGGCGCCGGTGACAGCCAGAGTTACGATTTGATTTTGCGCGTCCGACATGATGATTGTGGGGACACGATGAGTCTCGCAGCCGCGTAGGGGCAAGTCAAGAAGCAGCGGCCTGTCTGTGTAATGATAGGATTTGCTGCGGCCAAAATTTATGAACCAGCAGGAATTGCTGAAAGTTCTGGAGACAGTGCAATCCGGCGATCTTTCGCCGCGCGCGGCGATTGAGCGCATGAAACATTTGCCATTCGAAGACCTGGGATTCGCGAAGGTGGACCATCACCGCGCGCTGCGGCAGGGATTTGCGGAAGTAGTGTTTGCGAAGGGCAAGACGCCGGAACAGGTGGCGAAAATTGTGCGGGCGATGCTGGAGAAAGAGGATTCGCGGCACAACGTCTTGATCACGCGCGCGGATGCGAAGACATTTTCCGCGGTGAAGAGGCTGAACGGGAAAAATGGGCGCGCGGCAAAGTTTCATGAGATTTCCGGGGTGATCACGATTGAGCGGAGCCAGGAAATCACCGGAAAAGGAACGATTGCGATTGTCTCCGCGGGAACGAGCGACATTCCTGTGGCGGAAGAGGCCTTACTAACGGCGCAGATGATGGGGAATCGTGCGGAACAGATCTACGACGTGGGCGTCGCGGGGATTCACCGGTTGCTGGAGCATCGCGAAAAGCTGATGAGCGCGCGCGTGGTGATTTGCGTAGCGGGAATGGAAGGCGCGCTGCCGAGCGTGGTGGGCGGATTGGTTGCAGCGCCGGTGATTGCCGTGCCGACGAGTGTCGGTTACGGCGCGAGCTTTGGCGGCGTGGCCGCGTTGCTGGGGATGCTCAACTCGTGCGCTTCGAATGTGACCGTCGTGAATATTGACAATGGCTTCGGCGCGGCTTGCGTGGCGTCCTGTATCAATCGGCTCTAACGTGAAGTCACGATTTAGAATTCGAGCGCATCCTTATCGGCTTATCAAAAATATTCAGAGGCTTTTTCATCGCGCGAACGCTCTCTTGTAACTCCGCTCTTATGGGCAGCACACATAGCAACGCGAGAACGAAGAGACCCAACGCCATCGGCGCGTTCTTTGCAAAAGAGGCCCGGTCCGTGATTTCGCCAATGCCTACGAGCAGACTCAGGAACACATCGCTGAGAAAGAGCCTGAAACGGCTGGAACGCGAGGCTGGAGGCTTGCCCAGAGCGAAAGTGCCTAGGCAGGCGATCAACATGGCCAATCCGGCAGCCAGAGTAAACCTCAAGGTTTGGCTCCCAACTATGTTCAATCGAAAATTTCAGGGCACTTGGCCTGGCTGATTTTAGCCTTTCATATCGGTTTTCAGTAACACTTTCATCACGCCGGGTTTTTGTGCAAATTGAATGGCTTGCGGGGCTTCCGCCAGGGGGAAAGTGCGCGTAATGAGTGGAGTTGCGTCGACTCTGCCGGAGCGCAGCAGTGCGATGGCTTT
>Ga0335073_10001082_pt1 | contig 36119 bp, 26 predicted proteins | sample Lox_Sample_22_FD_207093 | JGI IMG/M metagenome (GOLD analysis project Ga0335073, IMG submission 207093) | Soil microbial communities from Loxahatchee National Wildlife Refuge, Florida, United States - Lox_Sample_2.2 | ecosystem: Environmental > Terrestrial > Soil > Wetlands | place: USA... | reverse complement strand
ACGACGGGACCTGCGTGCCGGAGGTGGTGCAGGGCGTGACGGTGGGCCTCTGCTACCAGGCGGGCCCCACGCCGTCGAGCTGCGACCCGGCCGCCACGCGCGCCGACCTTGGCAACGCCTGCGTCACCGGCGACTACTGCTTCACGAGCCCCGGCGGCGGCTTCCCGGGGGGCGGCTGCGTGCCGATCTGCCTGCCGGGCACCGCGTGCAGCGTCGCCGGCGCGGCGGGCAACTGCGTGACGGCGCTCGCCTCGGACCCCGAGCTCGGCGTGTGCCAGCTCAACCCCTCGACGACCGGCGGCACCGGGACGGGCGGCACCACGGGCGGCGTCACCTCCGGCGGCAGCGGCGGGACCGGCGGCACCACCGGCTGCCCCAGCTCCGCGGTTCCCGCCGAGTTCAGCCCCTGCCACACCCAGGACGACTGCGGCTGCCCTTTCATCTGCACCTCCGACGTCCGGGCCGGCGGGCAGGTCTGCGAGTACCCGTGCCAGCAGACCAGCGACTGCCCCGACCTCGTGACCGTCTGCGGCAACCAGGGCGCCTGCAACGTGGATGGCTGCGGCCCGGGGACCGGCAACGGCACGTTCAACGGCCTCTGCAGCGTGCCGGGCGTGGGCAAGCAGGACGGCACCTGCCTGCCGCTGACCGACGATGGCGGCATCTCGCTCGGCTACTGCTACCAGGCGGGCACTTCGCCCGAGACCGGCTGCGACCCCTCCGGCACGCGCGGGGATCTCTCGCGGGTCTGCCCGGCGGGCCAGATGTGCTTCGGCGGCGCGATCACGTTCGGCGGCACGTGCAACCAGATCTGCGATCCCCAGGTCGGCGGCCCGTGCCCCGGCGGCCAGTACTGCAGCTACATCGTCAACGAGCCGCTGCTCGGCATCTGCATCGACCAGAACGGCTTCTGAGCCATGGCCCGCCGACTCCTCCTGTTCGCCTGCCTCGCCGCCACCGCCTGCGGGCGCTCGTGGATCTTCGACGACCTCGTGACCGTCCCCGAGACCAGCGGCGGCACGAGCGGCGGTCACGGCAGCTCCGGCGGATCCACCGGGCGGACCGCGGCCTCGGGTGGCAGCGGGACCGGCGGACGCACTTCCGGCACCGGCGGCAACTCGGGCACGAGCGGAGGCACGACCGGGCGCTGCGTGCCCCAGGATGAGGCGTGCGGGGAGGGCCAGCCCTGCTGCGCGGGGCTGAGCTGCGCGGGTTCCGGACGCTGCGAGCGCTCGGAGGGGACCTCGACCACGACGAGCGGTACCACGACCGGCGAGAGCACGACCGGCGGCAGCAGCGGCGGGACGACCGGCGGCTGCTCGACGAAGGACTGCGTCGGCGACGGCGACTGCTGCCCGACGATTCCGACCGAGTGCGGCGCGGCCGACCTGTCCGGCTGCGTCTTCGGCGTCTGCGCGTACGGCCCGCCCCCCTGCGGGACCTCCGGCGGATCATCGGGCGGCACGAGCGGCGGCACGGGCACGGGCGGCAACGCCGGCAGCTCGGGCGGCACGGTGGGCGGGAGCAGCGGCGGCAGCACCGGCGGCCCCGCGAGCTGCAACCCGAGCGCGTCGCCCGTCGAGTTCCTCACCTGCGCGTCCCCGTCCGGCTGCGGCTGCCCGCTCCTGTGCGTGCACGACGCGCTGGCGGGCCAGGTGTGCGAGTACCCGTGCAGCGCCACGGACCAGTGCCCCGACCTCCTCACGGTCTGCAACGGCGCCAACTGCCAGCTCGACGCCTGCGGGCCTGGCACCGGCAACGGCAGCTACAACTCGTTCTGCACCGTGACGTCCACCGACGACGGGAGCTGCATCCCGCTGCAGCTCACCGACGGCACGGTCTACGGGGTCTGCGCGCAGGGCGGCAGCGCCGTCACCACCTGCAACGCCACCGCGAACCGCGAGGACCTCTCCCAGGTGTGCCAGGGCGGCATGGTCTGCATCGGCGGCGCCATCGGGACTGGCGGCGTCTGCGGCGACGTGTGCGATCCGAACCAGGGCGGGCCGTGCCCGTCCGGCCAGGAGTGCGCCTTCACCGTGGACGATCCCCTGGCAGGCGCTTGCTACACCCCCTGAGGCCGACGCAGAATGCCCGGAACCGGAAGGAGCGGCACCATGAAGCCCTTGGCCAGACCGTTGATTGGAACCTTGAGCTGCCTCTGCTTCGCGGTGGCCTGCGGCCGCTCCGTTCTCTTCGACGCAGTCGAGGAGACGCTGGGCACGAGCGGCGGCGCCGCGATCGGAGGGGTCGCGGCCGGCAGCAGCTCCGGCGGAGGCAGCATCGGCGGCGGCTCCAGCGGCGGGCGCACGGCGGGCGGCGTGGGGGGCAGCTCCTCCACGACGGGCGCTTGCGGCGAGGTAGGCAGCGCGTGCCAGCAGAGCTCCGACTGCTGCAACGGAGAGACGTGCGATGCGCGAGGCATGTGCCGCGGCGGCCGCGGTGTCAACGGCGGGACCACCGGTACCAGCACCGGCGGGGCGAGCAGCGGCGGCAACGGTTGCATGCCTGGAACGCCGGCTTTCACGCCCACCCTTTGCCAGAGCAACGCGGACTGCACCTGCCCCGAGCAGTGCGTGTCGGCCATCGCCGGCCAGAGCCTGTGCGAGTACGGCTGCCAGTCCACCGCCGACTGCCCGCTGCCCTACACCACCTGCCAGGGCGGCAGCTGCCAGCCGAACCTCTGCGGCATCGCCTTCGGTCCCCAGAACGGCACGCTGGACGGCACCTGCAACGCGACCGGCGTCAACGACGGCAGCTGTGTGCCGGTCACGCTCCAGGGCTTCACCGCCGGCCTCTGCTTCCAGGGCGGCTCGGCGACGACGACCTGCAACCCGCTCGCCGAGCGTCCCGATCTCTCGCAGGCCTGCGCGCCGGGCGACTTCTGCGCCGGTGTGACCTGCGCGCCGCTGTGCAACCCGACCGGCGCCGCGACCTGCGCCAAGGGCGAGACCTGCACGGCCGCCTCCTCCACCGACCCGGAGCTGGGCTTTTGCCTGGGCGCCTCGGGCGGCATCACCGGGGGCATCGGCGGGATTGGTGGGATCGGGGGAATCGGCGGCAACAACGGTGGCAATGGCGCCACCAGCAGCGGCGGCGGCATCGGCGGCACGCCAGGCGGCACCATCGGGGGCATCGGGCCGGGCACGAGCGGGGGCAGCAGCGGCGGCTGCGGCGCGCCTCCCCCGTGGTGCAGCGAGCCAGGCTGCAACTGCTCGGGCACGTGCAGCAACGGCAACTGGACCTGCTACTGCAGCTGCCCGACCAGCGGCGGCGGCGTCGCGGCCGGAGGCGGAAACGGCGGCACCGCGGCCGGCGGCACCGGCGGCGAGACGAGCGGGGGCACCGGCGGTTCCTGCAGCACCACGCTCCCCGTGAGCGAGTTCGGGAGCTGCGCGAGCGATACGGACTGCGGCTGCCCCACGACCTGCGTCTACGACGCGCTCGAGGGCCAGGTGTGCGAATACCCGTGCGCGCAGACCAGCGAGTGCCCCACCCTGTATACCGTGTGCACAGGCGCCTCCTGCACGGTCGACCTCTGCGGCGTCGCCCTCGGTGGCCCGCCGAACGGCACCATCGACGGCCCCTGCAACTCCGAGGGCACCGGCGACGGCACCTGCATCCCGGTCGGCACCAACGACGCGGGCGTCACCTACGGCATCTGCACGCAGGCGGGAGACTCGACTGCCAGCTGCGAGCCTGCCGCGACGCGATCCGACCCGCCCCAGGACTCCTGCGCTCAGGGCTGGGTCTGCAGCGGCAGCGGCGGCAACACTTGCTACGAGGTTTGCAATCCTGCGAGCGCGACGACCCCCTGCGCGAGCACGCAGCAATGCACCGCCTTCGACCCGACCAATCCCGAGCTAGGTGTTTGCTACCCCCCGTGACCGGTCGCGCCGCAGGGCGCCCGAGCCTCAGCCGGCGCCGTACGAGTGGAGCCCCTCGCCCGTCAGGCCGAGGTTCACGCCCATGTAGCAGAAGATCACCACGGCGAAGCCGGCGACCGCGATGAACGCGCCGGGCTTGCCGGTCCAGCCCAGCGTGATGCGGGTGTGCAGGTAGACCGCGTAGACGAACCAGGTGATGAGCGCCCACGTCTCCTTCGGGTCCCAGCCCCAGTAGCGGCCCCAGGAGTAGTGCGCCCACACGGCGCCCATGACGATGCCGACCGAGAGGAAAGGGAAGCCGACGGTGATCACGCGGTAGATGATGTCGTCGAGCTTCTTGGCCTCGGGTAGGTCGACCTTGAGGGCGCCGCGGAAGCGGGTGAGCGCGAGGAAGACGCCGCTGCAGGCGAGCGTGAGCAGCAGAAGTCCCACGGCGTCCGGGTTGCCCGCGAGCGCGAAGCGGTAGGGCCCCTGCAGGTCCTGCTCGAGCTGGCCGGTCACGGCAGGCAAGGCCACGGTGCCGCCGGCGAGCGTGTGCCAGAAGATGGTGACCACGCCGAGGGCGAGCACCGCCGTGGCCGCGGCCGTCGTCCAGTAGGCCGCGCCCTTCGCCCCCGGCTCGCCCTCGTGCCGGCGCACGGCGCGGAAGTAGAGCACGGCCGAGACCACGTAGAGCGCGGCGGCCGCGAGCAGGAACGGGCCCACGCCCGGGACGTCGGCGAAGAGGCGCTGGGCCTTGTCGGCGCCGGGCTTCATGTAGTGCAGCGGCGCGAGGTGGCCTCCCGCGTTGAGCCCCACCGGGCACATCTGGAACGCCAGGTGGCCGAAGAGCGAGCGCACGCCGCCGGCGAGAACGACGACGGGCCCGGCGAGCGCGGTCAGGAAGGCGCCGATCTCGGTGGACGGTGTCTCGACCTTGTAGAGGAAGGCCATGCCGAAGCCGCAGGCCACCAGGAAGCACGCGTACGCGATGAAGAGGTTCCAGACGTGGATCAGGATCCAGTAGCTCTTGAGAGCCGGCACGAGCGGTTCGATCTCGGGGTTGGGCACGAGCAGCGCGCGGCCCAGCAGCAACAGGCCGATGCCGACCGCCACGCAGCCGAGGGTGGGCAGCTTCCACTTTCGCTCCGAGAGGAAGTAGATGAACAGGACCATGAACGATAGGAAGGTGAGACTCTCGTAGAAGTTGGTGTACGGAGGATGGCCCACGGCCGTCATCCACCAGTCGACGCCCGTGAGCGGGTGGCCCACCGCGTCCTGCATCGCCTTCAGCTCGATCTGGCCGGCGTGGACCCAGCGGGAGAGCAGGGCGCCGCCCTGGAGCAGGAGCCCCAGGCCGAGGGCCACGGGACCGAGGATGCGCCAGACCTTCTTGCTCGAGACGAGCTCGATCACGTAGTCGCTGAAGGCGACGACGTAGACGTAGAAGCTGTAGACGAAGAGCGCGTGGGACATGGCAGGCTCCGATCGATCGAGGTTGTAGCCCCAAGGAGCCGGAGCTTCAAGCGACGCGCGGGCACGGCTAGCGCAGCAGGGGTCTCGACGGGTCCGGAAGGCCCAGCGCTGAAGCCCGAGCGCCTTTCACGCAGCTGCAAGGCGCGACCGCGCGAGGACCGGAAGCGTACGACGTTGCACGCTGAGGACCGCAGCGACCGAGCAACGCCGCAGATGCGCCGTTATCGGCGGCCGGTCAGGAGACGGTCCAGGTCTCGCCCGAGTTCAGCAACTTCTCGAGATCGCCGTGGCCCTTCTTCTGCTCGACCTCGTGCTCCTGGTTCTGCATCATCGAGTCGTAGGTGGGCTTCTGGACGGCGCGGAAGACGCCCACGGGGGTCGGGAAGTGCGGCGGCCCGAGGTGGGCGAGGAACCACGCCAACGTCTCGTTGCTCTCGTCGTGGACGAGGCACTGCGAGGCGTCGCCGTCCTTGCCGATCTGGAAGACCTCGGGCTGCATCTTCGCGTTTAGGCGGATGCCCTTGTCCTTGGCCTTGCCGAAGATCAGCGGCTTGCCGTTCTCGAGCACGAGCTGCGCGTCGGCCTTGACCGCCTTCTCCGTCATGTAGGTGAACGCGCCATCGTTGAAGACGTTGCAGTTCTGGTAGATCTCGACGAACGCCGTCCCCTTGTGGTGGGCCGCGCGGCGGATGGTCTCGGTGAGGTGGGCGGGATCCACGTCGACCGAGCGGGCGACGAACGAGCCGCCGGCCCCGAGGGCCAGCTGCACCGGGCTGAAGGGGGCGTCGACCGAGCCGTAGGGCGTGCTCTTGGTCTTCTTGCCCAGCTCGGAGGTCGGCGAGTACTGCCCCTTGGTGAGGCCGTAGATGCGGTTATTGAAGAGGAGGATCTTCAGATCCACGTTGCGCCGCAGCACGTGGATCATGTGGTTGCCGCCGATGGAGAGGCCGTCGCCGTCACCGGTGGCGACCCACACCGAGAGATCGGGGCGGCTGCACTTGAGGCCCGTGGCGAACGCGGGTGCGCGGCCGTGGATCGAGTGCATCCCGTACGTGTTCATGTAGTACGGGAAGCGGCTCGAGCAGCCGATGCCGGAGACGAAGACGATGTTGTGCCGCGGGATGCCCAGCTCAGGCATCACCTTCTGGACCTGGGCCAGGATGGCGTAGTCGCCGCAGCCGGGGCACCAGCGGACCTCCTGGTCGCTCTGGAAATCCTTCTTTGTCAGCGTGGGCTTCGTGGGGTTGGGATCGGCGGACATGGCTTAGGCCCTCGCTCCGTTGGTCTCGAGCAACTCTCTCACGCGGTTCACGATCTCGCTCACCTTGAACGGCTTGCCCTGGATCTTGTTGAGCCCCTGGCAGTCGATGAGCGTCTTGTCGCGCAGGATCTTGATCAGCTGTCCCAGGTTGAGCTCGGCCACCAGCACGTGCTTGAAGCGCTTCATGATGTCGGGCAGGTCGCTCGGCAGCGGGTTCAAGTAGCGCAGGTGGACCTGCGACACGCTCTTGCCCTTCTGCTGCAGCTGCTCGACGGCCTGGTGGATGGCGCCGTAGGTCCCGCCCCAGCCGATGACGAGCACGTCGCCCGAGGGCTTGCCGAACAGCTGCGTCGGCGACAGCTCCTTGGCGATGCCCGCGACCTTCTGCGCGCGGATGCGCACCATGCGCTCGTGGTTGATGGGGTCGTACGAGACGTTGCCGGTCACGAAGTCCTTCTCGAGGCCGCCGATCCGGTGCTCGAGGCCGGGCGTACCCGGAATCGCCCAGGGTCGGGCGAGCGTCTCGGGGTCGCGCAGGTACGGGTAGAAGCCCTCCGGATCCTTGCGGTACGTCACCTCGATCGGCGGGAGCTTCCGGGCGTCCGGGATGAGCCAGGGCTCCGACCCGTTGGCGAGGTAGCCGTCGGTCAGGAAGATGACCGGCGTCATGTACTTCACCGCGAGCCGGAAGGCCTCGTACGCGGTCTCGAAGCAATCGCCGGGCGTGCAGGAAGCGATCACCGGGATGGGGCTCTCGCTGTTGCGGCCGTAGATGGCCTGGAGGAGGTCCGCTTGCTCGGTCTTGGTGGGCAGTCCGGTGGAGGGCCCGCCGCGCTGCACGTCGCAGATGACGAGCGGCAGCTCGAGCATCAGCGCCAGCCCCATCGCCTCGGTCTTGAGCGCGATGCCCGGGCCCGAGGAAGTCGTCAGGGCCAGCTTGCCTCCGAACGAAGCGCCGATGGACGAGCAGATGCCGGCGATCTCGTCTTCTGCCTGGAAGGTGTAGATGCCGAAGTTCTTGTACTGCGAGAGCTCGTGCAGGATGTCCGAAGCAGGAGTGATGGGGTAGCTGCCCAGCCACAGCTCGACGCCGGAGCGCTGTGCCGCGGCCACGAAGCCGAGGGCGGCCGCCTGGTTGCCTGTGATGTTGCGGTACTTGCCGGGCGCGAGCTTCGCGGCCTTCACCTCGTACTTGTGGGTGAAGATCTCGGTCGTCTCTCCATAGTTGAAGCCGGCCTTGATCGCTTTGACGTTGGCGTCTGCGATCGCCTGCTTCTTGGCGAACTTCTGTTGGACGCCGGCGATGATGCTGTCGGTGGGCCGGCCGTACATCCAGCACATCATGCCCAGGGCGAACATGTTCTTGCAGCGATCGACGTCTTTGGAGTTGAGGCCGCTGCCCTCGAGGGCTCGCTCGGTCAGTTTGTTGATGCCGACCTTGAAGAGCTGGTACTTGCCCTGGAGCGAGCCGTCCTCGACCGGATTCGTCTTGTAGCCGGCCTTGGTGAGGTTGGTCTCGTTGAAGGCATCCGTGTTGACGATGAGGATGCCGTTCGGGACCAGGTCGGGAAGGTTGGTCTTCAAGGCAGCGGGGTTCATCGCGACGAGCACGTCGGGCGCGTCGCCCGGCGTGTAGATCTCGTGGCTCGAGAACTGCACCTGGAAGCCCGAGACGCCGGGGAGCGTGCCCGCGGGCGCGCGGATCTCCGCCGGGTAGTCGGGGAAGGTCGCCAGGTCGTTGCCTGCGAGCGCCGAGCTCTTGGTGAACTCGGTGCCGGTGAGTTGCATGCCGTCGCCGGAGTCGCCGCAGAAGCGGACGGTGACCGCCTCGAGTTCCTCGACCTCGCGAGGCACGATTTTCAAGTGGGAGGACTGCACGTCGGATTTCTGGGCCGCGCTCTCCATGCTCAACCTTTCGATGCCCCCAGGCCTTCCGATATAAGCGATTGCCGACTCTTTTTCCAGCGTTGCATCAGGGCGAGATGGTGACGGCGGGGCAGGTGGTCGATCCGGAGGCGGGCGTGTTGTCCGTCACGGTCAGGACCGCCCGGTAGAGGCCGGCGTCCCGGTAGACGTGAGAGACCGCCGAGAGCAGGGGGCCGCCCGCATCCTCCCCGTCGCCGAAGCTCCACCGGTAGCCGGTGATCTCGCTCCCTGGCGTAGGGTTCGACCCGCTCGCGTCGAAGTAAACCGTGGTCCCCGGGCCTCCGTCCGCGGGCTCGCGCTGGCAGATGGCCTGAACCAGGCTGCGGGTGATGCCTCCGTCCGGGAGGAGGTACCCCACGCCCCCGTCGGGCAGGTTGATCTCCTGGGTGGGACCGGCGTCGCCCACTCCCCCGCCTTGCACGACCAGGACGATGCAGGAGCTGGCCGTGAGGGCCAGAACGGCGAGGCAGGCGCGCACGGGGCTGTCCTAGCAGAAAGCCGAGGCACCGTCAGTGGCGGGCGCCGTTCACCGCCAGCACCTCGTCACGAGCAGCAGCTGCTCCCAGCGCTAGCGGTCCAGGTCTGCGCGAACACCAGGGCCTGAGTCGCGCCAAACCCGAGACCGATGTGCGGCTGGGTCGCTCGCTCGAGCCGATCGAGGACCTCCATCTTGGCGGCAGCGATGTCGTGGCACTCATGTCAGGCGGACCTTTGGGTGAATTCCGCCGGGCCCTTTCCCGGCAGCGCGGGCGTGAGCGGCAGGAGGATGGTGAAGCAGCTGCCTCGCCCAGGCTCGCTCTCGACCTCGATGCGCCCCCCGTGGCCAGTGACGATTCCATGCACGACCGACAGGCCGAGCCCAGTCCCCTCGCCGAGTGGCTTGGTCGTGAAGAAGGGCTGGAAGAGGTGCTGCTTCGTTTGCGCATCCATTCCCGAGCCGGTGTCACGGACCGAGAGCAGCACCTCGCGGCCTTCCAGGCGCGTCGTGACGGTCAACGTGCCACCGCGGCTCGTGGCTTGCGCGCCGTTGACGAGCAGGTTCACCAGCACCTGGACGATCTGCTGCGGTCGACCCACGAGCTTCGGGATCTCGCCCAGGTGGCGTTCGACGGTGCAGCGGTCCTTGATCTGGTTGTGGGTGATGCGCACGGCATGGTCGACCTCGTCGTTGAGATCGTAGTCGCGCGAGCCTTCCGGATCGCCCCGCGCGAAGCGGCGGAGGTCGGCCACGATGGTGTTCACCCGCTGGATGCCGTCGATCGTATCAGGCAACACCTCGCAGACGTAGTCGCGGAGCGGCTCGGGAAGGGTGGGCAGCGCCTTGAGATCCTCGAGCAGCGAGGCGACGTTGCTCGTCACGTAGGCCATGGGGTTGTTGATCTCGTGGGCGACGCCGGCTGCGAGCATGCCGAGGCCGGCGAGCTTCTCCTGGGCGATGGCGGTCTCCTGGACCCGGCGAAGGTCGGCGTGGGCGTTGGTGAGCTCGCGGTGCTGCTCGTCGAGGCGGGAGAGCATCATCGTGCCGATCCGCGCCGTCCGGTGCACGAGCCAGAAGCCACCGATGATGGCGGCCGCCGCGCTGAGCGCTGGCAGCAAACCTTGTCCATCGAGCTCCGCGCCGGCCACGGTGCCTGCCGCGAGGAACAGGTTGTGCCACGCCGCGCCCGGGGAGTCGGCGACGCCCTGGATGCTGCCCATGAGCATCAGGCACGCCCAGCCGGCGAGGGGCCAGTGCGAGAGGTGGCACAGGGCGAGACAGTTGAGCAGGTTGTGCAGGATTCGCAGGGACTCGCCGGTCAGGACGCCGAAGTGCCGCCGCACCCAGCCGGTGAGCGGCACGTTCGCGACGAAACTCTCGGCAAACAGTGCGACGCAGCCGCCGATGCGCCACCACTCCCCCCACAGCGAGGCGCACAGGAGCAGGAAGAGGCCGACGTAGGCGAGGGAGCCGAGCGGGGCGATCTCGGCCTGCATCTGGTCGAGGCGGCGCTCGTTTGCGGCCTGGGCTCCAGTGATCACGGCGCAAGCCCGGCCGCCAATGGCGCCTCGACGGGGATCTCGAGCGTCAGCTGCTGGCTGGCGCCCACGTCTGCGACGAAGCTGATGCGCCCGGCATGCCGTTCTAGCAAGCCTCCCACGAGATCGAGCTGACTCTGCTCGAGCACCCCGGTGAACTTCGAGATCAGCGAGACGATCTGCTCGGTGGAGAAAGGCAGGCCGGGGCGTTGCAGGCGCACGACCAGCTTCGACTCCTGCTGGAAGGCCTCCGCCGGCAGCGCACGGAAGGGCTGATAAAGGATGGCCAGCAGCTCGCGTTCGGCGAGCAGCTTCTGGAGCAGTGCGAGGATCTCCCGGTCGTCCCAGGGCTTCGAGAGGAAGCGGCAGATCTCGCCCTCGTTGATGGAGCTCAGGATCGAGCGCAGGTCGGCGTGGCCCGAGAGGATGAGGCGCAGTGCGAGCGGCAGCCGCTTCTTCACCTCGGCCAGGAGTTGGGCCCCGTCCATGCCGGGCATGCGGAAATCGGAGATCACCACGTCGGGCACGAATGCGCCGATCTTCGCCAGCGCCTCCTCTCCGCTCGCGGCCATCTCGACCTCGAAGCCCGAGCGCCGCAGGAGCCGCCCGAGCGCCCGAGCGACCTGCGGTTCGTCGTCGACGATGAGGATCGAAGCCATGGTGAACCTCGCGGCAGCGCTTCCTGCTGCTCGTGACGCAAGCGGAAGGCCAGCCAAGAGCCTCCGGGATTCAAGGGGTTGATTTGGTGGGAACGGGGTCCGCGCGGACCCGCTAGCGCCCATTGCCCGGGAGAACCACCGTGCGGTGCGACGGCTCGCGGGCCTCGTCGCCGGGAGCGACGGCGATCGTGCGGGACCAGCTGGCGTGCCGGCCGTACAGATCCTCGATGGCGAGGCGGACGGTGTAGCGCCCCGGGGCGCCGAAGAGATGATCGAAGTCCGCCGTGCTTCCGCTCGCGCCGTCGCTCGTCTCCCAGTGGTAGGCGTAGATCCAATCGTTCGGATCCGTAGCCTCCGAGCGTCGGGCATCGAGGTGAACCCAGAACGGCGCCGCGCCCTCGAAGCCCGGGTCGGCGTCCACGCGAGGCTGCAGGACGGAGGTGGTCGCGCCGGCGGGCGTCGTCACCACCACCTGGACCGTGGTCGCCGCCACGTGGCCGTCCGCGTCCCGCGCCGTGACCTGCACGTCGTAGCGCCCCGGCTGGACGAAGGTGTGGTCGAAGACGCCCAGGTCGCTCTCCGCGCCGTCGCTCGCCTTGAAGTGGTAGTCGCGCACCCAGTCGCTCTCGCGATCCTCGGTCCTCGTTCCGGTCGCGTCCAGCTCGACCCAGAAGGGGGCGGTGCCCTGCAACCCCGGGGTCGCGTGCACCTCCAGGTGGATCGGCGCCGAGGAGTCCGCTCGCGTGGTCGATTGGAGCGCGAACGCGAGCGTGAGCGCGGCTGAAAGCCCAGCTGCCATCGCTGCGAAGAGATAGGCACGGCGACGCGCCGCCGCTCAGCGGGAGGTGCGGCCGCCGCGAACCTCGACCGAGAGGAGCTGCTCCGGTGGCGGACCGAGGAGCGGCACGATGAACCACGGCTTTCCCGACAGCGAGTAGACACTGGCCAGCGACTCGCCCGGATCGAGCGTGGCGGCCTCGACGCCCTTGCGCGTGCGGAACAGGATCGACAGGCGGCCCGGCGCGCCCTCGGCGTGCAGGTAGAACGCGTAGCGTCCGTGCGAGCGGTCGCCGGGAGCAGCCGCGAAGCCGAGGACCTGCATGTCTCCCGCCCACACGCCGAGCGGAGAGAGCCCGGGCGGGAGTGGGGGAGGAGGCGCGGGCGCATCGAGGTCGTAGGCGCGTAGCCAGCTCGACGCCGGAACACCCGGCACCTCGCGGAAGGGCTGGGCCACCGGCGAGACCAGGTAGGGGTGATAGCCCAGTCGGTGCGCCGTGGTCGGATCGGGCGCACGGCGATAGGTCGTCCGGCCGCTCCAGAAGAGGAGGTTCTGCACCGCGAAGCCGGAGGGCGGTTCGCGATCGGTCCCGAGGAAGACCACGCTCTTCTCCGGAGTGGCGCGGCCCAGCGCGAGGCCGACGTCGCGCTCGTAGCCCATCAGCGACTGGACCTCGAGCGCGGCACCGGCCTCCGCGCGCGCTTCCGGGGTCCGGACGAAGAGGAGCCAGCTGGCGAGCGCGAGGCCGGCGGCGCCGAGCAGGAGCGACCCGCCGAGCGAGGCTCGCGGCATGCGCCGCCGCAACGCTTGCAGGAGGAGCCCCATCCCGAGACAGGCGAGCACGATCAGGACGCCGGCCACGAGGCCGGGCCGCGAGCGCGTCTCGAAGAAGAAGTGAGGCAGGTGAAAACGGGCTCGCCCCAGCGAGGGGAGAGCCTGCGCGATGCGTGGGGCCCCGAGAGCACCCACCAGTGCCACGGCGAGCGCCGGCCGGCCGAACGCGTCGAGGACCGCGACCCCGAGGGCGAGGCAAACGGCCGGCACCACGGTCCAAGCGATCGCCGGCACCTTGACGCGCGCCAGAGTCAGCACGAGCCACTCCGCGCCGATCCAGAGCGTCACCAGCACGGCCACGGGCTCGCGACGGCGCACCGCGCGGATGGCGAGCCAGCCGGCGGCCACGAGCGGCAGCACGAGCGGCCAGGGAGCGAGCTCGGCTTCGTCGATCTCGTTGAAGAGCGCGTCCCAGGGCCTGATCCAGTTCTCCACGGACTTGCCCGTGAGGTGGCCAAAGGTGTGCAGCACCTCGACCTTGTTGAGCGCGGGCCAGCGGATGGCGCAGACGATCTCCCAGGGGAGCGCGAGCAGGAGGAACGCGCCGAGGAAGGGCACCAGGCGCCGCCAGCGGAGCCCCTGGCAGAAGCCGCGGCTGCCGAGGACGGCCATCGCGATCGCCGCGCCGAGCGGCGTGAGCGCGAGCGCGCTCTTGCACAGGAAGCCGAGCCCGGTGACCGCGCCGGCGGCCGCCGCGAGCCATGGGGAGTCCGTCTCGATGGTGCGCAGAAGCAGCCAGAACGCGAGCACCACGAAGCCCACCAGCGTGCAGTCGGTCACGTCGCCGAACTGGTAGCCCTGCACCATCTTCCACGCGAAGGGGAGGCCCATGAACGCCGCCGACACGGCCGCCGCCCAGGCGCGAGGGGCCAGCGAGCGAAGCAGGAGGTACAGGCACGCGCCGGCGAGTACCATGCCGGCCAGCGAGGCAAGGCGGAGCCCGAGGGGCGTGATGCCGATGAGGTGCATGACCGCGGCGCCCAGCCAGAAGGGCAGCACCGGTTTGTGGATCCAGATCTCCCCGTTGACCCAGTCGTTGAACGCGTAGCCGGGGTAGAGGTGATGGGCGTAGACGTGCGGGGTGAAGAAGGTCGCGTAGACGCCGCGCGCGACCGCCATGTGGATCGACTCGTCCCAGTTCCACAGGCTCGGGTGATCGAGGCCGGGCCAGTAGATCCAGAGCCCCCAGATCGCCAGGAGGCCAATCCAGGGTAGGTCCGCGCGGCGCATCGAGATGGCGGTGTAGGTCAGCCCGGGTCGACCGTCAACGCCCCGGTCCGCCATGCCTGGGGGACGCCGAAGGGCCCGCCGCCTGCAGGAGCTTCGCGATCTCGCGCCGCCCGCGCTGGTCGCCGCGCCCCTCCTCGCCCGCGCGCTCGAGGGCGAGGAGGCCGAGGGCGCGATAGAGCTCCCGCGTGCGCGCATCGCGCGACAGAAGGGCGAACTGGCGGCGGACCACGGCGGCGTCGCCCCGGACGATCGGGCCCGTGAGCAGGCCGCGCGCCCCCCCCGCCGCGAGGTTGTCTGCGACGGAACGCAGAATGGCGGACAGCGCCCGGACGGCGTCCGCCTCGCCGACGCCGGACCGGCGCAGGAGCTGCTCCGCCTGGCCGGCGAGGACGCCGGTGCCGCTTGCAACCAGCGAGGCGGCCAGGTGGTAGAGCGGGCGATCTCGGGGTGAGCGGCGCAGCGGGCGCAAGCCGAGCGAGCGTGCGAGCGCGCGCAGCAACGACCGGGCCCGCGCGTCCCCCTCGATGGCGCAGCTGGCGCCCGCCAGAGGGGTCCCCGCCCCGGCAATCGAACAAAAGGGATGCAGCGAGCCGACCGCGATCCCCGCGCGGCGCAGAGGCGCGAGAACCTCGAGCCCTGTGGCTCCCGAGACATGAGCCGCAGCTCGCAGGGTCCCGGGCGGCACGGCGGCAAGTTGCGCGGCGGTCTCTGCGATGACGCCGTCCGGGACGGTGAGGAGCGCCAGATCGACGCGCGGCCATCCGTCGCCGCCGAAGACGCGCAGGCCTTGGCGCCGAGCCCGGGCCGCGGAGCGGGGCCCGCGGCAGACCGCGCCGGCCAGGCGCCACCCGCGCGCTTGCGCGGCGATCGCCGCGCCGACCCGTCCAAAGCCGACGATGAGGAGCGTTCGCCGCTGCTGCCTCACTTGGTGCACGCTCCACCCTGGCAGCCGGAGAAACCGAGCGGCACGCAGTCGACCTCGCGGAAGAAGCCGTCCTGACAGAGCTTCACCTTCGTTCCGTCGCAGCTCGCCTCGTCGGTGGCCACGGTGCACTGGTTCCCGGTCTCGACGCAGGCGCCGGCCTGGCAGCGCTGGAAGGTCGGATTCTGCGAGCAGTCCTCGCGGACCGGAACGCCGCCACTGCAGGCGATCACGACGTTCCCGTCGCAGGTGGGCGTGCCGCCGTCGCAGCTGCCCGGCCCCCAGCATTCGGCGCCGCCGCCGTCGGGCGGAACCACGCACGAGAGGCCGAGCCTGCCGCAGTCTGCGAGCCAGAAGCCCTGTCCCTCGCACACCTGCGCTTGGCTGCCCTCGCACTGGGTCCGCGCGGGGCAGTTGCCCAGGTCGCAGACCGACGAGGTCGCGAAGAAGATGGAGTCCTCGTGGCAGCTCTCGCCGTAGGCCTCGCAGTCCACGTCGAAGGCCACGCCGTCGGCGCTGCACCCCTCGAGCGTCGCGCCGTCGCAGCTCCCGCTCGCGAGCGATCCCGGCGGCGTGCACGTGCCCTCGGTGCCGTCACGGCCGAAGCAGTTGCCGGCCTCGGCGCAGCTGTCGGAAGCGGCGATGCAGCGATAGATGTCTTCGAGCGGCCCTTCGAGCCCGGTGATCACGGCTTCGCTGCCGGTGAGGGAGCCGGGCTCCGGGGGCAGGATGCCCCCTCCGCTGGCACACTCGGCCAGCGTGCCGCCGAAGAAGCCGCTCGCCCACTCCGCGGGGAAGCAGGTCTGAGCCACCACGCACACCGCCGCGGCCTGGCTCTGGCTCAGCGAACCGCCGGAGCTGCACGCGGCGAGCCACCCCAGCGCCGCCACGCAGAGCCCCCTGCCGTTCATGGCTGCTTCACGAACTCGAGCGCGCCCGCGCCGAGCGCCACCAGGACCCGGTCACCCGCCGAGATCTCGCCGGTGAGGATGCGCTCGGCGAGCGGTGCCTCGACCAGCCGCTGCAGCGTCTGGCGGAGCGGGCGCGCCCCGAGCGCGGCGTCGAAGCCGCCGTGATCGATCAGGTGCTCGACCGCTTCCGGGGCCACCGCGTAGCGGATGCGGCGCTCCTGCTCGAGGCGGCGGCTCGAGGCGGCCACCAGGAGATCGGCGATGCGGGCGACCTGCTCACGCGTGAGCGGCGGAAAGGCGATCTTCTCGTCGATGCGGTTCCAGAGCTCCGGCGCGAGCTCCCGGCGCGTCGCTTCGAGCGCGCGGCTGGGCGCTCCGCCCTCGGCGCGCGCGCCACCGAAGCCCACGGGCCCGCCCGCCTTCGCGAACGCCTCCGCACCCAGGTTGGTGGTGAGGATGACGACGGTGTTGCCGAAGTCGATGTGCCGGCCGCGGCTGTCGGTGAGGCGCCCCTCCTCGAGCACTTGCAGGAGCAGCATCGTCACGTCGCGGTGCGCCTTCTCGATCTCGTCGAGCAGGACCACGCTGGAGGGGCGGCGCCGCACCGGCTCGGTGAGCTGCCCCGGCTCGCCGAAGCCGACGTAGCCCGGCGGCGCCCCGACGAGGCGGGCCACCGCGTGGGCCTCGCTCATCTCGCTCATGTCCAGCCGGACCAGCGCGCCCGGCGTGCCGTACAGCACGTCGGCCAGGGCGCGGGCCAGCTCCGTCTTGCCCACCCCGGTGGGACCCACGAAGAGGAAGGAGCCCACCGGACGTCCCGCGTGGAACCCGGCCGAGCTCCGCCGGATGGCGGCTGCCACCTTCGCGAGGGCCTCGCCGTGCCCCACGACCCGGGCGGCGAGCTCCTCCTCGAGCCGCAGCAGCCGCTCCGAATCTCCCACGACGAGCCGGTCCTCGGGCAGGCCGGCGATCTTCGCCACCGTCCGGGCAATGTCCTCGGTCGACACGGAATCCCGCCCTTCGCGCCGCGCCCGCGCGCCAGCCTGATCGATGACCGACAGCGCCTTGTCGGGCAGGCAGCGGTCGGTGAGGTAGCGGGCCGCGAGCGTGGCCGCTGCCTCCAGCGCCTCGGGGGCGTAGCGCACGTGGTGGTGCGCCTCGTAGTGCGACGCCACGCCGCGCAGGATGGCCACGGCCTCTGGGACGGTGGGCTCGGGCACGAGCACCGCCGTGAAGCGGCGCTCGAGCGCCGGGTCGCTCTGGATGAACTTGCGGTACTCGTCGTGGGTGGTCGCGCCGATGCAGGGGAACTCGCCGCGCGCGAGGGCGGCCTTGAGCTCGTTGGCGGCGTCCTGCGGCCCGTCGCCGGTCGAGCCCGCGCCGATGAGCGTGTGGATCTCGTCGATGAACACGACGACGCGGCCGCCGGCGCGGCGCACCTCGTCCTTGATGCCGTTGAGCTTCTCGCTGAACGAACCGCGGAGCTGCGTGCCGGCGACGATCGACGCGACGTCCAGCTCGACGACGATGCGCCTCTCGCCCTCGGGCTCGTCGGCCGCCAGCAGCCGCTGCGCCACGCCCTCCGCCACCGCGGTCTTGCCGACGCCCGGCTCGCCGATCAGCATCGGGTTGTTCGCCCGCCGCTTCCCGAGGATGTCGATGACCTCCTCGATCTCCCGCTCGCGCCCCACCACCGGGTCGAGCCGCCCGTCCGAGGCGAGCTTCGTCAGGTTGCGGCCGAGCTCGGTGAGCCAGGGGAAGCGCGACTCGGGGAGCTCGATCTCCCACTCGTCGTTGGCGGCGTCCTCGTCGTCCTCCGGCTTCGGCAGCGGTCGCGGGGAGGGCAAGCGCTCGCCCACCGCGGGCGCGGCCACGGCGCTCGGCCGGGGCGCCGCCGCCGGCGAGGCAGGCGCGGGTGCGGGCGCGCCGTAGCCGAACGTCGCCTCACCGAGCGGCCGCCGCGGCGGCGACTTCAGATTCTGCAGCTTCCGCGGCATGCGGCCCGTGTAATAGGAGAGCGCCGTGTTGCGCAGCTGCGGGAGCGGCACGCCGCAGCGTTCGAGCAGCTCGTAGGCGAGCGCGTTCTTCATGCCCGTGAGGGCGATCAGCAGGTGCAGGCAGTCCGCCTCGTCGGAGCCCACGCGCTTCGCGAGCTCCCGCGCCTTCTCGGGCAAGGAGCGCTGCACGTCCGGGGGCTCGCTCGGGGCTTCCGCGAGCACCTCGAGCAGGCGGTCCTCGTCGATGCCGCGCTCCTTGAGGAGCACCTCGGCGCGGTTCTCGAAGGTGAACAGAGCCAGCAGGCAATGCGCCGTGGTGACCGGCTGGCGCACGCTCTGCGCGATGTCGACGGCCTCCGCGTAGAGTTGAGCCAGATCGCTGGCGTCGGGCACCATGCCGGGGACCCCGCTTCGAATGAGGGGTTTCGGAGCGTACCCTGCGCCGGACCCAGCGGCAATCATGCCCAAGGGGCTGACATCGGGGTGGGTCCCGGGCGCCCCAGGGTTGCACGACTGCAACGCAAAGTGTCGAAAACTGGCAGAAGTGAAAGGGCGCCGTGCGACGCCCGCGTGCCAACCCGGCCTCTTTGTTCAGAGTGCCTTCGGTGATGACCGTGGTCTGGCGCTTGCATTGATTCCCAGCAGCAGCCGCGAAAAGGCTGGGACGGCGGGAACGCCGCCTTGGAGAGTCACGGGACCAGACCGGCCCCGTGGCACACCGAACGGCTGAGCCACTCGATCTCCGATCGGGTGGCGCATCGACAGAACGAGTTTTGCGGCGCCCGCGGGCGTCCGAGGTGACACATGCGTCCCCTGGTCGTGACGGTCTTCTCGAGTCTCTTCGCCTGGTCCGGTTCCTGGAACTGCGGCGCTTGCCCAGCGGGCCAGGAGGAGTGCAGCGGCGCCTGCGTCGCCGTCGCCACGGACCCCGACAACTGCGGCGCCTGCGGCACCATCTGCGGCAAGGGGACGACCTGCCAGGCGGGGGCGTGCGTGTGCCCCGGCGCCGGTCAGACCGACTGCGCAGGCGCGTGCGTCTCGCTCCAGACCGACGACGACAACTGCGGCGCCTGCGGCCACGTCTGCACCGGCGGCACGGTCTGCAGCGCGGGCAGCTGCGCCTGCCCCTCCGGCCAGACGAGCTGCAACGGCAGCTGCGTGAACCTCGAGACCAACGCGAGCCACTGCGGCAGCTGCTCGACCGCCTGCACCGGCGGCGAGATCTGCTCGTCCGGCAGCTGCGCCTGTGCCAGCGGCTCGGCGATGTGCAGCGGCAGCTGCGTGAACGAGCAGAGCGATTCGAACAACTGCGGCGGCTGCGGCACCGTCTGCTCCGCGGGCAGGATCTGCTCCTCCGGCAGCTGCGCCTGCCCGCTCGGCGAGGCCTTCTGCGGCAGCGCCTGCGTCAACACCGCGAACAACAACGCCAACTGCGGCGGTTGCGGCATCGTCTGCCCCACGGGCCTGACCTGCGCGGCCGGCAGCTGCATCGACGCCTTCTGCGGCGGCTTCACCAGCATCACCGTGACCCCCAGCTTGGCCACGCAGACCGTCGCGGCGGGCGCGGCGCCGGCGCCGGTGACGCTCTCGGTCTCCGGCAACGAGCCCGGCGGTGGCAGCCTCGTCATCCCGCTGGCGGCCGTCACCTTCTCCACCAGCCGCAGCGACGGCAACCCGGTCGGCACCTTCGGCACGGGCACCAACCTCGGCCTCTTCACGCCGCCCGCGGTCGGCGGCGCCAACACCATCACGGCCACCGTCTGCGGCTTCACGGCGCACACGACCACGAGCGTCGTCTACGGCTACGCGACCACGGTCGGCGGCGGCTCGAGCAGCGTCTGGACGGGGGCCACGACCAGCGGTGGCGCCATCGTCTACCCGAGCAACGCGACCAAGTTCCCGATGAACATGTACGGCGCGCTCTTCGAGTGGAGCGTGACCTCGGGCGACAAGTACTTCCGGCTCACCTTCAAGGGCGCCAACGGCACCTCGGTCGTCTACACCGACGGCAAGACCACGACCGACGTGGCGGGCAACAACCTCAATTACTACAACTCGTCGGCCTGCACCCCCGGCTCGGGCTACGGCTGCTGGGTGGCCGACGCGACGACCTGGCAGGCCGTCGCCGGCAGCAATGCCGGCGGCTCGGTGACGGTGGAAGTCGACGGCACCAAGAAGGCCGCCGCCGCGATCCACACGAGCGCGACGATCACCCTCTACTTCAGCTCTTACGGCGTCCCCGGCGTCATGTACTACTGGGGCACCACCTCGGCGGCCACCTGGAAGTCGTCGCTCTCCGCCGGCACGGTCACGCAGTACCTCTCGCCCTCGAACAGCTACGGCGGCAAGTCGGTGAGCTGCGCCGGCTGCCACGCCTTCAGCCGCGACGGCCGCGTCATGTCGGCCAGCGTCACGCTGGGCAGCTCGTCGACCTCGCGCTGGTCGCTCGGCGTCGCGACCACGGCGCCGACCGAGGTGAGCGCGTCGCAGGCGCTGGCCCTCCCCAGCGGCTCCCTCGGCTGGCCCGGCGAGGAGTACGACGGCTACGCCAACGTCTCGCCCGACGACACCAAGCTCGCGTACTCGGGCCGCTCCGGGTCGACGCTCGAGATCCTCAACGCCCTCACCGGCGGGATCATCGCGCCGGTGTCGGTGAACGGCACCTCCATCTCCGGCCGCCGCCCCGACTGGTCGCCCTTCACGAGCCCCGCCGCCAACCTCGGCAAGCTCGTCTACGAGGACGCCAAGGGCGGCATCTCCACCGTCGACGTCACCTACGCGGGCGCGTCGGGCTCGGGCGCGACCCAGGTCACCAACGTGAGCTTCGCCAACGTGCGCCAGCTCGTGGGCGGCCCCTCCGGCTTCTCGTTCGTCTCCGGCGAGGACTGCGGGGTCGGCGACGCCAACTCGGGCTCGAAGACCAAGGGCGAGAGCTGCTACCCGACCTTCGACTACGAGGGCGATGCCATCGTCTACGCCACCGTGTGGCCCGACGCCGGGTCGGGCAACGCCGCGCTCGCCGCGATGAAGCTCGACGGCGGCGTGGTCAACCTCGCGATCGCGAGCGGCTGGCCCACGAGCGCCGAGTCGTCCATGCCCACCTGGACGCCCACGACGCCCACGAGCGACACGCACTGGATCGCGTTCAACACGACGCGCGCGTACGGCCAGGTCCTCGCGAGCGGCCAGGCGGATCCCACCGGCGCCCTCGCCGGCAGCGCACCGCTCGAGCAGATGTGGGTCGCGGCGGTCGACAACCCCGCCACGTGGAACGGGACGATCGACCCGAGCCACCCGGCCTTCTACTTCCCGCTGCAGCACATGACCGAGTCGAACCACTTCGGCTACTGGGTCCTCGATTCGAGCAGCTACACGCAGCAGACCTTCGACCAGAGCTACGAGCTGTGCGACGGCGTCGGCACGCAGGCGCTCACGCTCTCCTACGCCTCGCAGGGCGTGTTCACCGGCTCGGACATTGCCATCGAGGTCGACATCCAGACCGCCGCGTCGGGCGGCACGACCCTCGCCACCTGGAAGGGCAACGCCTCCACCTGCCCGAGCCCCATCAACCTCACGACGCCGAGCTGCGGGAGCTGGGTCACCGGCGGCCCCAGCGCCGCGGGCTCCGTGGTGCACGTGCACTTCGCGACGAGCGGCAACCCGCCGCCCTCCTTCAGCGGCGTCACGCTCGGCGCGGCCTGCAGCCTCAGCCTCGGCAGCGGCTGCGCCACCAGCCCCGCCACCGCGGATCTCACGAGCCTCAGCTGGGCCGCGAGCGGCCTCGGCAACGGCAACGACATCCAGCTGGTGGTGACCGCCGGCGCGGGACAGTGGTCCGGCGACCTCGCGGCCGTGGCCAGCCCCGCCTGGCTCGGCTACCAGGGCAGCCCGGCGTCGGTCACCGCCAGCTTCACCGTGGTCGGCAGCAACCCGATCCCGCCCTCGTTCACCAGCCTCCCCGCCGCGAGCTGGGTGTGCCCCTCCGCCACGACCGAGACGCCCTGCCAGTCGGCCACGCTCGACTACCCAATCACCGGCTTCAGCTACGCCGCCAGCCCCGCGGCCAGCTCGACCGCCGACGCCGACTTCGCGGTGACCCTCTACGACGCCGCCGGCAGCGACGTCGGCAGCTGGACGGGCGCCGCGTCGCGCTGCCCCTCGCCGGTCACCTTCGCGAGCTGCGGCAGCGGGAGCTGGGGCTCGGGCGCGCCGCCGAACGCCACCACCGCGACCATCGTCACGAGCTTCACCGGCGCGAACCCGATCGGCGTCTCGAGCGCGGTGGCCACCGGCACCTGCGCGGCGCCGCCCAAGGCCGACGGTGGCGTGGTCTCGACCGGTTCCTTTTCGGTCACCGACGAGCCGTGCTCGGGCAGCGGGCCCGAGTTCACCGAGTACGAGGGCCTCTCCTACGCCGCCGCCGGGGTGTCCTCCTCCGGCGGCGACGACATCCAGTTCACGGTGTCGGTGAGCAACTCGTCCACCGGCAGCCCGGCGATCGCGACCTGGACGGGCACCGCGCTCGGCTGCAACGACGAGAGCCCCGTCCTGTTCGCCAACTGCGGGACGGTGTCGCCCTCGGGTGCCGCGCTGCGAGGCGCCTACCTCACCATCACCGCGAAGCCGGTGGGCACGAGCCCGCCCGCCTTCACGCAGAACCCGACGCCCATCGTCACCTGCGCCGGGAACTAGACAGCCTCCCAGGGTGAGGGCGCACGCCAGTGGCCCGCGCGGGCGCGCCTTGGTAGGGTACGCCGCCCTCATCCAACGGAGGCTGTCATGTTTCACACTTTCGCCCTGCTCGCGCTGACCGCCGCTCCGGCCGCGGGAATCTCCGCCGGCTACGTCCCAGGCCCCAACCCGAAGGCCTACCGCCTCAGCGGCGATGCGGTGCCGTCGGCGTACCGGCTCACCTTCAACGTGGTCCCCGCCCAGGGCGTCTACTCCGCCTCCGAGGAGATCGACGTGCGGCTCGCGAAGCCCGCGGCCGAGGTGGTGCTGCACGCCGTCGACCTCGACATCATGGACGCGCGCATCCAGACCGCCGCCGGCATGCTCCCCGCGCGCGTCGTGCCGCACCCCGAGAGCGAGACCGTCTCGCTCGCCGTGCCGCAGACGCTCCCCGCCGGCCCGGCGATGCTGGCGATCGCCTTCCGGGCCAAGCTGCGCGACGACCTGCGCGGCTTCTACCTCGTGAAGTCCAAGGACGGCACGCCTTACGCCTTCACGCAGTTCGAGCCCACCGACGCGCGCCGCGCCTTCCCCTGCTTCGACGAGCCCGCCTTCAAGGCCACCTACCAGGTGACGGTGCTCTCGCCGCGGGGCACCGAGGCCATCGCCAACGCGCCCGAGACCGACGAGCACTGGGACATGAAGGCGCAGGCGTGGGTCTACCACTTCGCGAAGACGCCCCCCATCTCGAGCTACCTCGTCGCGCTCGGCGTGGGCCGCTTCTCCTTCGTGGGTCCGAGCGTCACCAAGACCGCCGCGCACACGCCCATCCGCGTGATCACGCTGCCCGGCGAGGAGCGGCTCGCCGGCTTCGCGCTCTCGTTCGCGAGCGAGCTCTTGCCCTGGTACGAGAGCTACTTCGGCCTGCCGTACCCGTACGCCAAGCTCGACCTCGTGGCCGTGCCCGACTTCGAGGCCGGCGCCATGGAGAACGCCGGCGCCATCTTCTTCCGCGACCGCGACCTGCTGCTCGACGCCGCCAACGGCTCCGTCGACAACCAGAAGCTCGTGGCGATCGTGGTGGCGCACGAGATGGCGCACCAGTGGTTCGGCGACCTCGTCACCATGAAGTGGTGGGACGACCTGTGGCTCAACGAGGCCTTCGCCAGCCTCATGGAGAACGAGAGCGTCTCGTCGCTGCGCCCCGACTGGCACATCTGGGACGTGTTCCGCGCCGACGGCGAGCGGCCGCTCTACGACGACGCGCTCGCGAGCACGCACCCCATCCACTTCGAGGTGGCCACCGCCGAGGAGGCCAACGAGGCCTTCGACGACATCACGTACCTGAAGGGCCAGGCCTGCCTGCGCATGCTCGAGCTCTTCCTCTCGCCCAAGGTCTGGCAGACCGGGCTGCACGACTACCTCGCGGCGCACGCGGGCGGCAACGCCGCCGAGGCCGACCTGTGGGCCGCGCTCGCGAAGGCGAGCCAGCAGCCCGTCGCCGACATCGCGAAGAGCTGGTTCGAGCAGCCGGGCTACCCGCTCGTCACCGCGAAGCGCTCGGGCCGCTCGCTCACGCTCACGCAGCAGCGCTTCTGGCTCAACCCGAAGGAGGCCACGAAGGACCATGCCCTCTGGCAGATCCCGGTGTGCGTGAAGGAGGGCGGCAAGGAGCTCGGCGGCAAGTGCCAGCTCATGACCGGTCGCACCACCAAGATCGCCCTCGACGGCCGGCCCCAGTGGCTCGACGCCAACTCCGACGCGAGCGGCTTCTACCGCGTGCGCTACGCCGCCTCCGAGCTGAAGGCGCTCGACGCGCCCATGCGGCAGCCGGCCTCCGAGGAGAGCCTCACCGCGCCGGAGAAGATCGCGCTCCTCGGCGACGCGCGGGCGCTCGCGCGCGCGGGCGTGGACAAGCTCGCGCCCGAGCTGCAGATCCTCGCGGACCTCGGCGCCGATCGCAACGCCACGCTCGCGGGCAGCGCCGACCACGACCTCCAGGCGCTGCAGGACTACCTGCTCGAGGAGAAGGACCGGCCCGCCTTCGCGGCCTACGTGTCGTCGATCTTCGGCCCGGCGATGGCCGAGCTGAAGTGGGATCCGCAGCCCAAGGAGGACCCCGACCGCCGGCAGCTGCGCGCCCGCGTCATCCACGCGCTCGGCACGCTCGCGCGGGATCCCGCCGTGGTGGCGGAGGCCTCGAAGCGAGTCGCCGCGTGGGAGCAGAACCCGAAGGCGCTCGACCCGACGCTCGTCTCCGCGGCGCTCGAGATCACCGCGCAGCACGGCGACGCGCGGCTCTGGGACGACTACCGCGCGCGCATGGACGCCGCCGCGACGCCGGAAGACCACGACCACTTCATGGTCGCGCTGACCGAGTTCCGCGCGCCCGCGCTCGTGCAGAAGAGCCTCGCGCTCGCCGTGTCGGGCGACATCCGCAAGCAGGACGAGGCGCGCTACCTGGGCGCGCTGCAGGAGAACCCCGACGCCGCGGCGGCGACCTGGGCCTTCGTGAAGGCCAACTGGGCGCCGGTGCTCGCGCACACGACCGCGCAGTCGCTCGCGTGGGCGTACTTCACCTCGGTGGGCTACCTGTGCACGCCGGACGCGCGCGCCGACGCGGCGGCGTTCTTCGCGGCGCACAAGATCGAGGGCAGCGACCGGCCCAGCCGCGAGGCGCTCGAGAGCATCGATCTGTGCGTGCGTTTCAAGGCGCTGCACCAGGGCGAGCTCGGCAAGTGGCTCGAGGGCCACGCGGCGAAGCCGACCGCGTCGCGGTAGCCGCGCGCACGCCGCGCTTCTGGGGCCCGCCGGTCGCGGCGGTCACGGGGCGATCTGCGGAGTCCAGGTCGGCGGCGCGGTGCCCTTGATGAACCAGCTCTCCGGCGTGGGCGGCGTGAGGCCCATGTTGAGCGAGGACAACCCGAACTCGTTCTTCTGGTAGAGCATCGCCGCAATGTCCTGGGGGACGAGCTGGGGGCCCAGGGCGCCACCCATGATGCTGTTCTCCTCGCCCGCCGAGCTCTGGCTCTGCAATCGGCCCCGAACCAACATGTCGATGTAGCCGTCGATGGCCCCGGCGGCGTGGCAGGCCTCGTGGCACGCGACCGAGGCGCCGCGGTCCGCGGCGGCGACGTCTCCGCGCAGTTTCAGGGTGCTCGTCGCGTGATCGTAGCTCGACTGAGGATCAGTTGCGTTGAAGTCGGCTTCCGCCCGGTGGAACGATGGGGGAATCGCGCTCCGATCGTCGAAGACTCGCACGTCGTACAGGATGCGCCGGTTGCCGGGAACGGTGTTCGACGCATCGAAGCCGTCGATGAGCGCTTGTGCACCCCTCGCGCGGTCCGGGCCGTACACGCCGATCGTGATGGCGATGACGTGCTCGCCCGAGGGCAGGACGAAGTCCGGATCGACGGCCTGGCCATCGCGATCGACCCACTGGCCGGGCCGGTCGCCCGCGTACGTGTAGGGGTTGCAGAGCTGCGGCTGCTTCGAGCAGGCGCCTGGGTCACCCTGGAGCAGCGGATCCGGCGAGAGCCACTGCGCCGTCGCCGGGTCGTAGCTGCGGTAGTGGAACTGGTAGAAGCCGGTCTCCTCGTCGAGCGGCTGGTCGAGGAACTCGCGCGGGACGGGCGTGCCGCTCGAGGCGAGGCGCAGGCCGTAGGCGTCGTCGTGCGTCTCCCACACCTTCGCGCCCCGGTCGTCGACGGCCGCGGCCACCGAGCCCTGCGCGTTGCGCACGTACACGAGGTAGGCGCTCCCGAGGGAAGGCGCGCCCCCACAGGCGGCGCCGGCGGCGGCGAGGGAGGCGAGCAGGGCGAGCGGTGCGGCGCGCATGCCCGGAGGTCCTTCGCAGCGCCCGTGCCAGGGCGAACGCCGCGAAAGTAGGGGCGAACGCGCGTCGCCGTGGGGGCGAAGACGCGACGGGGGGTCGGCTTTCCGGTCGCGCCGGGCGGCGCGAGACCCGTTCCGCGCGTGTCGGGGCAAGTTCCGGCCGGAACGAGGTCCGTTCCGCACGTGTCGGAGCAGATTCCGGCGGAACGAGGCCCGTTCCGTGCGTGTCGGGGCAAGTTCCGGCCGGAACGAGGCCCGTTCCGGGCGTGTCGAGCCAAATTCCCCCGGAACGCGGCCTGCTCCGGCCGTGTCGAGCCCCGATCCGGCCGTGTCGAGCCCCGTTCCCTGCGGCACGCGCCCCGCGCTGGCCCGAAGGCCGCTCACGCCGCGGTCGCCCTGAGTGATTTCAGTTGGTTGGCAAAAAAGCGCAGTCCTCATGTCACGCTTTTCGCCCTCCGTGCCCATGGGGGCTTTTTTGAGGGACGAGATCCGGTCCGGAGGACCCGGGCCGGTGCAGGTGCAGCACCCCGCGGGGGATGGGCTTCCGCGGGGCCACGTAGAAGGAGGCCACATGGCCACCAGCAAGAGCAGCACGTCCGGGAGCGCGAGCGCCTCCGGAACGGCAACGATCAGCAACCCGTCGGTGAGCGTTTCGGCGCCGACGGGCGGAACCACGAGCGGTGCGGCCGGCGTCGGGATGGGCCCGACGACGGTGACCAAGCCGCCCACGGGGTTCCAGAAGACCGTCCAGCAGATGGTGAGCGGGGTCCAGAAAGACATCCCGCCCACGTCGTCTCTGCCGATGGCCGGCGGGCAGGTGACCCAGGCGCAGATCCTGGGGATCCTGCAACCGGTGCTGGACGCCTTCACCGCGATCGGCGACGCGGAGGCCGTGGTGAAGCAGCAGCGGCTGTCCCTGTCGGCGATGCTTCCGCAGGCACGTCAGTTCCTGGCGAACCTGAAGGACGCGTTGATCGTGCAGTTCGGCCGCGGCAGCCCGCTCCTGAAGGACTTCGGCGTCAAGGACGGGTCGGTGAAGAAGAAGGCCACGGTGGCGACGAAGTCCGCCGCCCTGGTCAAGAGCAGCGAAACCCGCGCGCTCCGCAACACCCAGGGCAAGGTCGAGAAGGCCAAGGTGAAGTTCACCGGCCAGGTCTCGCCCGCGTCCGCGGTGAAGTCGGGCACGTCGGGCGGTAGCGCCGGCGGGACCCCGGCGGGTTCCTCCGGCAACGGCGCCGCGTAGGCCGTCAAGCGGCTCGTGGGGCCCGGGATCGGAGGATGAAACCTCCCTCCCGGGCCCCTTTTTTCCCAGGCCCCGTCCCTCCGTCAGTTGACGGATTGCCAGTCCAGCTCAACGGAGAGTAGACTTCCCATCATGTCCCGCGGCGTCCGGGCGCTTTCGTCCGGCCCGTGGCCTTGATCCAAGAGGGTTTGCCTATGAGACCGTGGCTAGTGGGGTTGGGAGCGCTCCTGTGGTGTGTCGCGCCGGCGGCGCTGTCGATGCCGAGCGCCACCATCGACTGGGAGAAGCGGACCATCACGGCCACCGGGCAGGGCGCGCCGGACCTGAACGCGCCGAACCCGGCGGCGGCGCGCATCGGCGCCGAGCGCGCGGCGCAGCTCGACGCCTTCCGCAACCTGCTCGAGACGCTCAAGGGCGTGAAGGTCTCCGAGGGGCAGACCGCGGGCGACCGCATGGCGGGCGACGCCACGCTCAAGGCCGAGGTCGAGGGTGTCTTGCGCAACTTCACCGTGGTCGCGCGCCACTACTTCTCCGACGGCGGCGTGGAGCTCGAGGTGCGGATGCCGCTCGACGGCAAGGTGGCCGAGCTGCTCATCCCCAAGGATCCCACGGCCGCCGTGTCGCAGGGCGGCACCGACATCGGCTCCGGCCTGGTGGTCGTCGCCAAGGGGCTGGCCGTGACGCCGGCCCTGGCGCCGCGCCTGCTCGACCCCGAGGGCAAGGTGGTCTACGGGCCCGGCTTCGTGCAGGTCGACGCGCTCAAGCAGAACGGCATCGCGGGCTACCTCAAGGATCTCACCGCCGCCAGCCAGAGCGCGCGCGTGGGCAGCCACCCGCTGCTCGTGAAGGCCGTCGCGACCAAGGGCACCGACCTCGTCATCTCCGACCAGGACGCGCAGAAGCTCGAGGACGGCCACGCGAACCTCGGCTTCCTGTCCGAGGGCAAGGTCATCATCGTCATCGACTGAAGGGTCGAAAGGAAAGCCATGACTGCCCACCTGTCTTTCGTGCTCCTCGCCGCCGCGCTGGCGGCCGATCCCCCGCCCGCGGTGCAGACCGTCGAGGCCCAGGGCGAGGCCGCGGTCGTCAACGGCGACGAGGGCGCCGCCATCGAGCAGGCCAAGGAGGCCGCGCTGCGCGACGCCGTCTCGAAGGTCGCCGGCACGCTGGTGTCGAGCGACACGCTCACCGACGGCTCCATCCTCGTGAGCGACCGCATCTACGCCCACAGCGCCGGCTACGTGCGCAAGTGGGAGTACGTGGGCAAGCCCAGCGTCGCGGACGGCTCGGCGACGGTCACGGTCCGCGCCGAGGTGGGCACCGCGCAGCTCGACAAGGACCTCGAGGCCGTGCGGGCGTTGCTCGAGCGGAAGAACAAGCCGCGCACCGTGCTGCTCATCGCCGAGCAGAACGTGGGCACCACCGAGCCGTTCGCGTGGTGGGCGAAGGGGCAGAAGCAGGCGCAGGGCGGCATGGTGTCCATGGACATCGGCACCTTCGAGAACAGCTTCATCGCGGCGCTGCAGAAGTACGGCTGGAACTTCGTCGACCACCAGGTGCTCGACGGCAAGCTCAAGGTGAACCGGCCGGTGGTGACCGAGCTCACCAACCAGGACGCCATCGAGTTCGGCAAGCTCGCCTCCGCCGACCTCGCCATCGTGGGCAGCGTCGTGGCGCAGAGCCCCGGGCAGAGCGACATGGCGCCGGGCATGTTCGCGGCGCACGCGAACCTCTCCCTGCGCGCGGTGAACTGCGACAACGGGGCGATCCTCGACACCGTCAACATGACCGTGGGCGACATCACCACGCTCGACGCGAGCGCGGAGAACGCCGGCATCAAGGCGCTGCGCATGGCCGCGAAGAAGGCGGCGCTGCAGATGCAGCAGGAGATCCTGGCGCGCTGGGGACAGGACACGAACGGCACGGCCTCGATCAGCATGAAGGTCACCGGGCTGCCGAACCACCGGACGCTGAAGAGCTTCGAGGCGGTGCTCAGCTCGTCGGTGCGCGGCGTGCGCGCGGTGCGCGAGGAGACCTACGACGGCAGCGAGGCCGCGCTGATGGTCGACGTGCTCGGCGACCCGCAGATGCTGGCGGACCAGATCGACGGGAAGACCATCAAGGGCGGGCTGGCGATCAACGTCCGCCACGTGAGCGGCAATGAGCTGGACGTCCAGCTGGCGCGCTAGCTTGGCCGCCCTCGCGCTCGCGGCCTGCGCGCACGCGGGGACGCCGCCGCGCGTCGCCTCGGACGATCCCGTGGAGGCCGTGCTGCTCAACGCGCGCGCGGGCAACACGCTCGTGCGCTGCGCGCCCGCCGACGCCGAGGTCTTCGTGGACGGCGTCGAGCGCGGCCTGGCCTCGGACTTCGACGGCCGCAGCCGCCTGCTGGCGCTCACGCCGGGCGCGCACCGGGTCGTCTTCCGCCGCAAGGGCTACGACCCGGTCGAGGTGCAGGCGTTTTCCTCCGACGGCGGGCGGCAGACGCTCGACGTGAGTCTCACGCCGCTGTTCGCGAGCCAATGAGGTGACGACATGAGCCCCAAGCTTCTGGCGCTGCTCGGCAGCGCGCTCCTCTCGGGTACGGCGCTCGCCGAGGGGGCGGCCACGGTGAGCTTCCTGACCGGCAGCGCGCGCCGGACGCACGCGGGGCAGACGAGCGCGCTCGCGATGGGCGGCTCGGTCGCGGCGGGCGACGAGGTGGCGACGGGCACGGCCTCGCGGCTGGAGCTGACGCTCGCCGACCGGAGCGTCGTGCGCCTCGGACCGTCGTCGAAGCTGACCTTGCGCGAGGCGGAGCTCTCGAGCGACGGCGCGAAGAAGTTCAGCGCGAAGCTGCTGCTCGGCAAGCTGTGGGCGAAAGTGGCCTCTACGCTCGGCGGCGAGAGCCACTTCGACGTCGAGACCGACAACGCCGTGGCCGGCGTGCGCGGGACGACCTTCCGCGTCGACGCCCACCACGACCGCTCGGTGCTCGTGCGCGTGTACGCCGGCGCGGTGGCCGTCGCGGCGGCCAACCGCCTGCCGATGATGGCCCACGCGAGCACGCGGCAGGAAGTCGCCGGACCGACCGAGGTCGACAAGCACACCTACGAGAAGCTCGTGGCCAGGATGATGCAGGTGCACGTGTCCGCGGCCGGCGAGCTGGGCGAGCCCGAGAGCTTCACGGCGGAGTCGGAGGCGAAGGACCGCTGGGTCGCCTGGAACGAGCAGCGCGACGACGGCGCCGGCGGCCGATAAGGGCGGCACGACATCTCCCCCGTCCCGGGGAGTCTCCTCGCAGGTGGCCGCCGGCGCTACGCGCCTCGGCGTGCCTTGCGAGCGGTCCATGCTCCCTCTCCCCTGCCAAGAGGTCTGAGGTGAGGGGTCCTCTCCGTTCCCCACGCACGCCACGCCACTCCGTCAGCCGCCCGCGCTGGCGCGCCCCGGCGGGGCTCGTGAGCGTACGATTCGCAGCGGTACCGCTCTTGGGTGCCGCCTCCGCGCCCGCGGATCGTGCTAGGGTGCGCTGTCGTGGGGACACCCTCGCAGCTCCCGTTGCCGCCGCCCGAGGTGAAGCCGGCGGCTGCCACACCGGCCGGCCGCGGCGATCTGCTCTTCGGAGCGTCGCTCATCGGGCTCACCGCAGTGGTGGTCGCGCTCACCGTGCTGCTGCGCGCGGTGGCGATCCCCGTGCTTCTCGGTGCCGCTGCGGCCTACACGCTGGACCCGCTGGTCACGCGGCTCGAGCGGCGAGGGCTCTCGCGCACGGTCGCGAGCGTCGCCATCGGGCTGGTGCTGCTCGCCGGCGCGGTCACCTTCCTTGCCTTCGTGCTGCCGGCGCTCGGCGCCGAAGCCGCGCTCGTGCCGGGAGAGCTGCGCGCACTCTCGAAGCAGGGTCTGCCGCGGTTCCTCGGCAACGTGCCCATCTCGAGCCGCTTCGGCAGCGTGCTCTCGCTCCTGACGAGTCGCACCGCCGACGTGGCCGACAAGCTCCTGCCCGCGCTCTCCGGCCTCTGGGAGATCGCGCTGGCCTCGACCGGCAAGGCGGTCTCGGTGCTCACCGGCGCGCTGGTCGCGCCGCTCGTCGCCTTCTACCTGCTGCGCGACTACCACCGCCTGCTGGGGGCGCTGGGTGAGCTGGTGCCGACGCGCCACCGCGAGGTGGTGCTCGCGCACGTGGCCGAGGTCGACGGCGTGATGGCGGGCTTCGTCCGCGGGCAGCTGACCGTGGGCGCCCTCCTGTCGGTCCTCTACAGCGTCGCGCTGGGCATCGCGGGCGTGCACCTGTCGCTGCTCGTGGGCGTCGTGACCGGGTTCGGGAACCTCATCCCCTACGTGGGCCTCATCTCGGGCCTCTCGCTCTCGCTCATGCTCGCCCTCCTGCACTGGGAGGGTCCGGCGATCCTCCTCAAGATCGCGCTCTGCTACGGCTGCCTGTCGCTCTTCGACAGCGCCTTCCTCACGCCGCGGCTCGTGGGCAACCGCGTCGGGCTGCCGGCGGCGGGCGTGGTCGTGGCGATCCTCTCCTTCGGCGCGGTCTTCGGCTTCGTCGGGGTGCTCGTCGCGGTGCCGGCGACCGCGCTGCTCAAGGTCGCGCTGCGCGCGCTGCTCAAGTCGTACCGGGCGTCGCCATGGTACGCTTGAAGGCCGTGCCTCCCGCTCGCCTCTCGCTTGCGCTGCTCGCCATGCTAGCCGCGGGGGGTGCCCGCGCCGACGGCCTGGGCGGAGCCTGGGCCACGCCGGTGGGCACGCTTGCGCTCGTGCAGAACGGTGACTCCGTCCTGGGGACGCTCTCGCGCGCGGAGCGCGGCTGTGCGCTGCCGCGGGGCGACGCGGTCTTCAAGGCGGACGTGCTCGAGGACAGCCTCAGCGGGCAGCTCCTGCTCTGTCTCTCCGGGTGCGGCAAGGCCAGCGATTGGGTGCCGGCGCTGCTGCTCGTGGCGCCCGACGGGCAGAAGCTCTCCGGCGCGCTGACCTTGCCGAAGGGCTGCCGGCCCGCGGTGGCCACGCCGAGCGCCTTCGTGGCGGTGCGCGAGCGCTCGGAAGGGACGGTCGTCTCGGTGCCCGTTCGACCGGGCGTCACGGCCGGACCGCCCTCACCGGGAACGCGGGATCTGATCGAGATGCGGGTGAGAGTTCACGTGCGGCCCAACCCCGACCCCGCGCTCCGCGCCCGGGCCCACGAGCTCGCCCGGGACGGCGCCGCCTACCTCGACGAGGGCCGCTTCGAGAAGGCCCGCGGCCGCTTCCTCGAGGCGGTGAAGATCGACCCCACGTACGCCGAAGGCTACAACGGCATCGGCGCCAGCTACCGCGCGCGCAACGACCTCGCGAACGCGCTGCGCTATTACAAGCGCTCCATCCAGGCCGACCCCACCATCGGCGACGGCTACTACAACATGGCCTGCGTGTACGCGCTGCTCGGCAAGAAGAAGCTCGCGCTGCGTTACCTGCGCATCGCGCGCCGCAACGGCTACGTGGCCGCGGACACGATGGCGCGCGACGACGACCTCGCCTCGCTGCGGGGAGAAGCCGCTTTCCGGGAGCTGCTCGGGGATCCATGACCGAGCCCACGAAGGAGACCGCCGGTCCTTCGGGCCGGCCGCTCGGGCGCTACCGGCTCGAGGCGCGCATCGGCCGCGGCGGCATGTGCGAGGTCTACCGCGCCACCGCCGTCGCCGGCCCCTGGGCGGGGCGCATCGTGGCCATCAAGCGGCTGCTCGCCGAGATGGCGACGAACCCGCAGGCCATCGACCGCTTCCTGACCGAGGCCGACGTCTCGATCCTGCTCCACCACCCGAACATCGTGGAGGTGCTGGAGGCCGGGGAGATGGCCGGTGGCTATTTCATCGCGATGGAGCACATCGACGGGCGCGACCTCGCCGCCATCATGGAGCGCTGCCAGGCCAAGGGCATCCACCTGCCGGTGGACTTCGCGCTGTACGTGGTGTCGACGCTGTTGCTCGCCCTCGAGTACGCGCACGAGGCGTGCTCGCCGGGCGGCGACCCGCTCGGCATCGTGCACTGCGACGTGACACCCGGGAACGTGTTCGTCTCGCGCAACGGCGAGATCAAGCTCGGCGACTTCGGCATCGCGCGCGTCCGCTCGGTCGAACCCCACACCGACGGCATCTGGGGCAAGCCGTACTACCTGCCCCCCGAGGCGTTCGAGGGGATGTCCCCGACGCCGGCCACCGACCTCTGGGCGGCCGCGGTCATCCTTTACGGGCTCCTCACGAACCGTCGGCCGTTCGCCGGCCAGACCATCGAGGAGGTGGGGCGCGCCGTGCGGGAGACCGACCCCCCATCCCCCCACCAGCTGCGGTCGGAGGTGCCCGAGGAGCTGTCACAGGTGGTGATGAGCGCCTTGAGCCGCGACCCCGATCGGAGGTATGCCACTGCGGGCTGGTTCCGGGCGGCGCTCGCGAGATTCATGGACGAACGGATCGCGACGCAGATGGCGATCGCCTCGGTGGTTCGGGGTCTGTTCGGCAGTGATTCGAACATCGGGCGGTGAACGGCGTCGAAGCGACCGGAGGAGCACATGGCGGACGAGGCGATGGAGGCGGAGCTGGCTCGGCTCAAGGCCGAGAACGAGGCGCTGAAGAAGCGGTCCGACCGACCCGGATCGCTCAAGGTGAGCGAGAAGGGCGGCGTGTCGGTCTACGGCCTCGGCCGCTTTCCGGTGACCCTCTACAAGGAGCAGTGGCTCAAGCTCCTGGACATGGCCGACGAGATCCGCGCGTTCCTCAAGGAGAACGAGGGACGCCTCAAGGTGAAGGACAAACCGGGCGCCTGACGCGCCTTTCGGGGAGAGTCGATGATGCGTTCGCGTCTCGTCGCCGCCGCCGTTGCCCTCGGTACCGCGGTCGGTTGGCCGGCGGCCGCCCTCGCCCAGATCATGCCCGAGGGACACCCCCCGGGCGAGCACCCTTGGGCGCTCGCGCACACCTACGTCTGGCACGACGCCGGTGGCTGGCACCTGCGCGTGACCACCGAGGGCCAGTTTCACCAGTTCAGCGGTTGGGTCGACTCGCCGAGCGGCATCCGCGGCGTGGTGCCTGTCGTCCCTGGAACCCCCCTGTCGGTGAGCTGGCGCCTGATCCAGTACAACATCGGCCTGCAGGGCGGCGAGAACGGCTTCGACTGGCAGCAGGCCGCGCCGTGTGCGCAGTTCTCGCTCCTGCAGGATGGCCGGCAGCAGCCGGGATGGATCGACGTGGGGGCGTACGCGGGCCACCCGCCGAGCTACGCGCCCTTCCAGCTTTGCAGTGGCGGCGCCGGGCCGCCGCCGGTTGCTCAAGGCTACGGTGCTCCGCCACAACAGGCCGAAGGCTACGGCGCGCCACCCCCCTCGGCCGAGCCCTCTCCGCCGGAAGCGCAGCCGGTCGACGTGGAGACGCCGCTCGGTCCCGAGATGGATCCCGACGCCTTCCAGCAGGTCCTCGCGCCCTACGGCAACTGGATCGACGTGCCTCCCTACGGGACCGTCTGGCAGCCCTCGCCGGCGGTGGTCGGGCCGGACTTCGTCCCCTACACGCACGGCCACTGGGTCTACAGCGATGCCGGTTGGGTGTGGAGCTCCGACTACCCGTGGGGCTGGGCGCCGTTTCACTACGGCAACTGGATCTGGGCAGCCGGCGGGTGGTGCTGGGTGCCGGGACGCGTCTGGGCCCCGGCGTGGGTCAGCTGGCGCTACGGCGATGGGATCGTCGGCTGGGCGCCCATCGGGCCCGGGGGCGAGGTGGAGCACGTTCACTACGTGTTTTGCGAGCCGCGCTACATGATGGAGCGGCGCTGGGGCGCCCACCTGATTCGGGGAGATCGCGCCATCGCGTACGAGCGGAGGGCGCCGGTCATTGCCTCCATTCGCTACGAGCATGGCCGGGCCGTCGTGCCGACGCACGCCGGTCCGCCGCCGCACGACATCGAGCGTGCCACCGGTCGCTCCATCCACCCCGTCGCCATGAAGGAGCTCTCGCGCCGCGCGATGCCGCCCGCGAACACGCGTGGCGTCCATTACGCGGCGGGTGCGAGCGCATCCCACCCGTTCGTGAAGCAGACGGTCCACGCGGCGCCGGCGGCGCACGCCGGGGGTGGGGCGAGGCCGGAGAACCGACCCCTGAACAATCGTTCCTCGGAAGGGGGCGGCACCTACAGCACGTACCACGCGGCCGAGCCGCCCGGGGAGCAACACCCCCAGGAGCGGCCAATGGAACGGGCACCGGCCCAGACGCGCCCGGAAGAAGAGCGCCCGGCGGAGGCGCGGCCGATGGAGCAGCAGCAACGACCGATGGAGCGGCCGGCCGCGCAGGAGCACCCCATGGGGAGCGGCTCGCGGCCCACACCGGCGCCGACGCCCAACCCCGAGCCGGCGCCCGCGCCGGCGTGGAGCGGCAATAGCAAGCGGAAGTAGCCCGCAGCGCGTTCTGCTCGTCGCTCCGGCGTCGAGCTACCGGCTCGACGACTTTCAAGCGGCGGCTGCGAGGCTGGCCGGCGAGGTGGAGCTGCTGGTC
>Ga0335073_10001081_pt1 | contig 36131 bp, 29 predicted proteins | sample Lox_Sample_22_FD_207093 | JGI IMG/M metagenome (GOLD analysis project Ga0335073, IMG submission 207093) | Soil microbial communities from Loxahatchee National Wildlife Refuge, Florida, United States - Lox_Sample_2.2 | ecosystem: Environmental > Terrestrial > Soil > Wetlands | place: USA... | reverse complement strand
CGTGCCGACGTCCCGCCCGCCGACGACTAGCGTGACGCTGGACGCGTAGCTGGACAGGAAGACTGTCGCCTGGCCGGCCGAGTTACCGCCGCCGACGATGACGATCGGCTCGCCGCGGCACATCACGGCCTCTGCCTGCGACGCGGCGTAATAGACGCTGGCTTTCTCGAAGTCGTCGAGGCGGGGCAAGTCCAGGCGGCGATACCGGGCGCCGGTGGCGATCACCATCGATGTCCCCGTCATTGCAGAACCGTCATCGAGCCGCACAGTGAATTGGCCGTCGTCCCGGAAGACGCTCATCACCTCGGCCGGGACCGCGAATCTCGCACCGAACTTCTTGGCCTGGATCACCGCACGGACCGCTAGCTCGGCGCCGGACAGACCAGCCGGGAAACCGAGGTAGTTCTCAATTCGGGACGACAGCCCGGCCTGGCCCCCGGTGGCCACCCCATCCAGGACGACAGTTTCCATGCCCTCAGACGCTCCGTATACCGCAGCCGAGAGCCCGGCCGGGCCCGATCCGACGACGAGCAGGTCACAGCTGCGCTGCCGAGCGCTCGGGGCCGGCAGGCCGATAGTCGCGGCTAGCTCGGCATTACTCGGGTTGCGCAAGAGCCGCTGGCCATACGAGATCACGATCGGCGTTTCCTCAGGTCGCACGCCCAAGTGGGTCAGCAGCGCCTCAGCGCCCTTGTCCTCCTCGAGGTCCAGCCACTGGGCAGGCAGTTGGTTGCGCGCGACGAAATCGCGCAGCCGCCTGGTGTCAGCGGAGAACCGGGAGCCAACAATCCGCAGCCCGACGCCGACGCCGACTAGGATCGAGCGGCGGATCAGGAATGCCCGCAGGATCAGATCGCCGAAGTCAGGATCGCTCGCAACGAGCGTCCTGAGCTGGTTGCCTGGTACGGCGAGTACTTCGCCGGCCTCGACAGCGACCGCACCGTAGAACGCCGCCTCACCCGTCAGCAGGCCCAGCTCCCCGACGAAGCGGCCGGGGCCATGCAGGCTGACCAGGCGTTCGTACGGCGTTCCGCGGCTCTCGACGACCGCAGCCTTCCCGGCCAGTACCACGTAGAAGTCCCAGGTCAGGTCTCCGGCCCGGATCAGGGTCTCACCCGCCTCAACTCGGCGGCGGCGGCCAAGCTCGCTCAGCGCGGTGACCTGTTCCTCGGACAGGCAAAGGTCCTCGGGCTCCAGCGGCGTACTGGCCTCAGGCATCGGCCACCTTAGACATAACTTTGGTCGACGTAACACCAGCGCCAGTCTTCGCCCGGCTCGAACGAAGTCACGATCGGGTGTCCGATGGCCATTGCGTGCCCGCGAGCGTGGCGCATCGGGGATGAGTCACAGCATCCGATATGACCGCAGGTCAGGCAGAGCCGCAGATGTACCCAGCGGGTGCCAAGTTCCAGGCATTCCGCGCAGCCCTCGGGGGTCAGCGGAGCCACCGGACGAACCAGCATCAGATGGGGATCACGAACGGATGTCACGACGGCCTCCGTAGTACGCGCTGACCCCACGCTGCCGAGTCCCGAGCTGCCGCACATCGTCAGGGCGGCTAGTTTCGCGGCGGGCCGGGGAGAGCATCCACCGCTACCTGGTTCGGGGATACCAGGCCCGCCGGCTGCAGGGACGATGGCAGCAGTGGTGGCCGGGCCCAAGCGCGGCCCTGCGTGTAACCGCATGGGAGCTGACCAGGGAGGAGATGCGCCGCTGGCCAGGCCGGTGCTGAGCGGGCGTCACACACAACAGCGGCTCGGCCGGGCTGCCAGAGCTGCTGCGGAGCGTGCGCCGCAAAGCCTGACCGTGGCGCGCTACCGGGCGCAGCCCGCTGCCGTGACGATCGTGCGGCTCACCAGCACCGCGGTGTTCGCGTACGTGGTTGCGCTGCAGCTCCCAGGCACGACGCACCCCGTACTTGCGCCGCTCACCGCATTGCTGGTGATGCAGGTCAGCGTCTACCAAACGTTGCGCCACGCAGCTCAGCGGATAACGGCCGTTCTGGTCGGCGTCCTGCTCGCAGTGGGCTTGTCGGCGTGGGTCGGGTTTACCTGGTGGACCCTCGGGATCACCATCGCGATAGCACTCGCGATCGGCTACGTGCTGCGCCTAGGCGACACCATCCTCGAGGTACCGATCAGCGCGATGCTCATCCTGTCCGTCGTCGGGACGGTCAGGAGCGCGGCTGACACGCGGGTCGTCGAGACGATGGTGGGAGCAGCGGCGGGACTGCTCGCCGGGCTGTTCTGGGCACGGCCGCAGGTGCAGTCGGCGGAAGCTGCCATCGAAGACCTCGCGGATAAGATGGCGAGCCTGCTCGAGCGGATGGCGGCGGGCCTGCGCGCCGGTTCTGTCCGCGAGTCAGCCGCGGACTGGCTAGCGCAGGGGCGGTTGGTCAGCACGGAGATCCGGCGGGTCGATGATGCGCTACGGCATGCCGAGGAGAGCGTCCGGCTGAACCCTCGAGCGGCAATGCTGCTCCCGCCCCGGTACGACCTGCGCTTCCAGCTCGATCCACTCGAGCACGCGGCGATCGGTGTCCGCGGGCTCGCACGGTCGCTTGCCGACAGTGCCTGGCTGGCCGAGGGCGCCAATGTGGTGCGCGACCGGGCGGTCCAGGTCAGGCTGGCGGGAACGCTGGAGGAGCTGGCGGAGGCGGTGCGCACCTTTGGGCGGCTTGCCCAGGTGCACCACCGGCCCGACCGCGATCGGCTGGTCACCGAGATGCAGGAGCAGCTGCTTCTGGCTCAGAAAAGGCAGAACGAGCTCAGCGAGGTGATGGGAATCGATCCGGCCGTGCATCCAGTCGGCTGGCCATTGCGCGGCGAGATCGTCAGCCATCTAGACCGGTTGAGGAAAACGCTGGAGGCGGGAGTGCCCGGCGGGCACCGCCAGCAGGGACGCGCCCGTCCGTGGCGGCTGCCTCAGCAACGACGCCGCAGCCCCGCAGCCAGGCGACGCTAGCCCGCTTTCCGCGGTTTTGGTCGGCCCGATTCGCCGTTATCAGCCCGTTCCTCATGGGTTCACGGGTGCCCCATGTTCGCGTATGTTAGCCGCCCGCCTGGGTCCGCACATCAGCAGGCCATGCAGTCTCGGCCACGCGGCCGGGACTACACTCGGTGGGATCTGCAGAGCTGTCAGTGACGAATGCCGCCTTGACCATGCTGGCATCTTCTCCTGGTGGAGCGACGGCTAACGATGGCGATGACCGGCCGTTCACTCGGCGACGCTAGCCCAGGCCGCGAGCCGCTGTCCGCATACCGGCATCTGCTGGCCTTGTCCACGGTGCTCATGCAGCAAGACGACCAGGAGCGCATCCTGGTGCTGGTCGCTGACGCGGTCGAGTCACTCGGGCCGTGCCAGGCTGAGGGCGTGCTGCTGGCCGGGGAGTGGCAGGTCGCACGCTTCCGCGGCACGTCGCCGGACGCGGCTGATCTGGCCGCTGTCTTCCGGGCGCCTGACGGCGCGCAGGTCCGGCTGGCGGATGCGGCCTGGACCTGGGCTTATCCGATGGCCATACCGCACGCTTCCGCTGGCTGCCTGGTGGTGAGCGCGGCTGCACAGCCGATGGAGAGCGAGCGATTCCTGCTCCAGGTCCTCGCGCAGCAGGCAGGTATCGCGCTGGCCAACGCGAGTTTGCATAGCCGCGAGCGCATGCACGCCGCGGAGTTGCGCGCGGCGAATCTCGCGCTCCGCCGCAGTATGGACATCCACGACAGGCTTACTCAGGTGGCGCTCAGCGGCCAGGGTCAGGACGGCATCGCGCGCGCGGTGTACGAGCTAACAGACCACCCGACCTATATCGAGGATTGCTTTGGCAATCTCCGCGCCTGGGCTGGCCCGGACTATCCAGATACGTACGGTAAGGACCGCCCAGAGCAGCGGGAACGGCTGCTGCGACGGGCCATGGACGGCAGCGGCCCGAGTCGCGATGGCGACTGCCTCGTCTCGGTAGCGCGGCTAGCCGGAGCTCCGGTTGGCCTCCTCGTCCTGGCCGATCCGGACCGGACGGCCGGCGAGGCGGAACGCGTTGCGATGGAGCACGCGACGACCGTGCTCACCATGCAGGTCGCCCATCTGCAGAGCATGGTCGAATCGAAGGCGAGGGCACGAAGCAACCTGGTACTGGAGCTCGTCGCGGGCGAAGACGGCCCGGGCATGGCTAATCGCGCCCAGGGGCTTGGCTATGACCTGGGCCGACCACACCGGGTACTCGCACTGGAGTGCCAGAATGGCAGCGGCGATGTCGATGTGTTCTTCCACGCCGTCAGCAGGGCAGCGACGACCGCCCAAGTCGGCTCGCTGGTCGCCACCCGCTTCAATGACGTGATCGTGCTGGCCGACAGGGAGGCGGAGTGGAGTCGCTTCCACACCTGTGTCGTGGCCGAGATGCATGGCTCGCCATGCTTTGTCGGGGTGGGCGGCAGAGCTGACGAGATCAGGGATTTCACCCGCTCATACCGGGAAGCGCAGCTCGCACTGGAGATGCAGAAGGCAATCGGCGGAAATGGTCAGGTCACGATCTTCGATGAACTGGGGATTTATCAAGTACTCGGGACCACTACTGATATTTCGGCTATCGAGCGGTTCGCGAAGGCCTGGCTGGGCGCGCTACTCGACTACGACGCTGTTCACGGCACACGGCTCGTCGCTACGCTGGGCGAGTACCTAGATTGCGGCGGTAGCTATGACGCCACGGCGGCTGCACTGTCGGTGCACCGCAGCACACTGAAGTACCGGCTGCGGCGGATCCGCGAGGTGTCTGGTCACGATCTCGGCATCCCGGACACACAGTTCAATCTTCACGTGGCCACCCGCGCCTGGCGGACAATCCAGGTTTTGCGGCGATCCTGACAGCATTCCCGGATGCGCCAGGCAGGCGGGATGAGCGGACGCGGCTTGTCCCGCGCGGACACCAGGTTGGCCCGCACGGGACGGTGTAGCGATGGTGCCGGCTGCCAATGCTGAGGCACTAGGGCGGCGAAGCTTTTGGGGGCGAGCCATGAGCGCAGACCTTGATGAGCGCGCGTACATACGGGAGCTTGAAGACAGCCTTCAGTTGATCTTGTTCGGCGACGGCGGTGCCGCTGCGGCGGTGGTGCTGCTGGTCCGCAGCGCGCTCTCCGCAGGTGACCAGCCGAAAGCCGAGCGCCTCGCACGCGCGGCGCAGCGGCTCGCGGATTCTGCGATGGTGGAATCCGACATGGAAGCAGCCGCCAATCATGTCCGGGGTCTGATCGACGGCGACGCTGCCTTGCTGCAGAAGGCGGCCGACCAGTACGAGGCGCCGCTCGCCCGCGCCTCGGCTACTGAGGACGCTGCAGTAGCCCAGGCAGCGCAAGGAAGGCAGCAGGATGCCGTCGCGCAGCTCAGGCACGCATATGAGCAGTATGAGCAGCTCGGCTGCGCCGAGGCCATGGCACGAGTCCGATCGCGGCTACGTGCGCTAGGCACCAGGCTGCATCACTGGACCCACGCCGACCGGCCTGCATTTGGCTGGGACAGCCTCACTGACACTGAGCGGCGGATAGTGGAACTCGTCGCGCAGGGTCTGTCCAACCGGCAGGTCGCAAGCCAGGTATTCCTGAGCGTGCATACGGTCGCGTTCCACTTGCGCCATGTCTTCTGGAAGCTGGACGTGTCCTCACGGGTTCAGCTTGCGCGGCTAGCCGCCGATCACGCCAGCGGCGGCCCGCCCGATTAGGGCGTCAGGCCTGCTCACACGGTAGATCGCCGCGATGGGATGGCGACTAGCCGGATTGAGGATGTGCTCGCCAAGCCTGCTCAGCGAGCGTGGAGGTACCGCCCCCGGCTCGCCCGGTTAGCCCCGCGTGGCAGTGCAGCAGGTCGCAGCAGAGCAGGAGGTAAGGATGGCCGCCGTCGTTGGCATCGATCTCGGAACTACCAACTCTGTCATCGCCACGACTGAGCAAGGCAAGCCCACGGTCATACCGAACGCCGAGGGATCGCGGACGACGCCATCGGTGGTCGCCTTCACCCCCCAGGGCGAGCGGCTCGTTGGCCAGCTAGCGAGGCGGCAGGCGATCCTGAACCCGAAGGGCACCATCTACTCGGCCAAGCGGTTCATCGGGAGGCGGTTCGACGAGGTTGAGAGCGAGGCGAAGGCGGTCTCATTCGATGTCGTCGCCGGGCCTGATGGCTCGGCCAGGTTCAATGTCGGGGGCAAGCTGTACGCGCCGGAGGAGATTTCCGCCCTCATCCTGCGGAAGCTAGCTGATGATGCGGCGAAGTTCCTCGGCGAGAAGGTGAACGAGGCGGTCATTACCGTCCCGGCCTACTTCAATGACGCGCAGCGCCAGGCGACCAGGGACGCCGGCAAGATCGCCGGCCTGGAGGTCATGCGCATCATCAACGAGCCGACCGCGGCAGCACTGGCCTACGGGCTGGACAAGAAGAGCAACGAGACTGTCCTCGTGTTTGACCTCGGCGGGGGCACCTTCGACGTGAGCGTCCTGGACATCGGCGACGGCGTGGTCGAAGTGCGAGCGACCTCGGGTGACACCCACCTCGGCGGCGACGACTTCGACCGCCGCATCGTCGACTACCTGGCCGACGAGTTCCAGCGCGACAACGGCATCGACCTCCGAGCGGATCCGCAGGCGCTGCAGCGGCTGTTCGAGGCAGCAGAGAAGGCAAAAGTGGAGCTGTCCTCGGTTAGCCAGACTCTGGTGAGCCTGCCGTTCATTACTGCCGACACGACCGGCCCTAAGCACCTCAACACGACTCTGATGCGCTCGACATTCGAGCAGATCACCGCCGACCTGGTCGAGCGGACAGTCGGGCCGGTCAAGCAGGCGATGGCCGACGCGAAGCTGACCGACAACGACATCGACGAGGTAATCCTCGTCGGCGGGTCCACCCGGATCCCGGCAGTGCAGAACCAGGTCCGGCGGCTGACCGGCGGCAAGGACCCGAACATGACGGTCAACCCGGACGAGGTCGTTGCGCTGGGCGCTGCCGTGCAGGCTGCCGTGCTCAAGGGCGACGTCCGGGACGTCCTGCTCCTGGATGTCCTCCCGCTCTCCCTGGGCATCGAGACGCTCGGCGGCATCATGACTAAGGTCATCGAGCGGAACACTACGATCCCGGCCCGGCGCACCGAGACGTTCAGCACCGCCGAGGATAACCAGTCCGCAGTGGACATCGTCGTCCTGCAGGGCGAGCGCGAACGAGCCGCCGACAACCGCGTCCTCGGGAGGTTCCGGCTCGAAAACATCCGCCCTGCCCCGCGTGGCATGCCGCAAATCGAGGTTACGTTCGACGTCGACGCAAACGGCATCCTGAACGTGTCCGCACGCGACAAGGACACTGGCGCTGAGCAGCGCATCACGATCAGCGAGACCACGAACCTCGAGCAGAGCGAAGTTGAGCGGATGGTGGAGGACGCCGAGCGCCACCGCGAGGAGGACTCGCGGCTGCGCGAGCTGACCGAAGCCCGCAACGAGCTCGATTCAGCCGCCTACCAGGTCGACCGAGTACTGGGCGAGCGCGGCGACACACTGCCGGTGCACGAGAAGGCACGGGCCGAGAACGTGGTCGCGGAGGCGCGGCAGGCACTCAGGGAGCAGGCGCCGCTGGAACGGCTCAGGACGCAGACCGCCGAGCTCCAGCAGGTGTACCAGATCATTACCGCGGGACGCGAGCCGGAAACCGAGACCGAGATCCCGCCACGGCCCGACTCTGACGACGTGATCGACGCCGAGTTCACCACCCATGAATGAGCAGAACGGCGATCCTCAGATCTCGCAGCTGAAGCAGCGGATCGCGGAGCTGGAGGACCAGCGGCTACGCGCTCTGGCTGATCTCGACAATCTCCGTAAACGGTGCGCAGGCCAGGTCAGCACGGCCAGGGCAGAGACCAGGGCCGAAGTTGCCGCGCGATGGCTGCCCGTCGTCGACAATCTCGAGCGCGCGCTGGATCATGCGCACTCCGATCCTGGCTCCATCATCGAGGGGATCAAGGCCGTACTCGAGCAGGCCATGGGCGTGCTGTCCCAGCTTGGCTTTCCCCGCCGTGATGACCTTGGCAGTCGATTCGACCCGAGTCGGCATGAAGCGATCGCAGCGGTCTCTGAGACGGACGCCCCGTCGGGTTCTGTGGTCGACGTTGTCCGGCCCGCCTACGGTGAAGGAGACCGCCAGCTGCGGCCCGCCCAGGTAGTTGTCGCCAGGGACGGCTAATGGCCGACCGAGACTTCTACCAGACCCTGGGCGTACCACGGAACGCCAGCCAGCAAGACATCCAGCGGGCCTACCGCAAGCTAGCCCGGCAGTATCACCCGGACGTCAACTCCGACCCTGCCGCGGCGGAGCGTTTCAAAGACGTGTCGGAGGCCTACGACGTGCTGTCGGATCCGGAGACACGAAGCCGTTACGACGCATTCGGCCCCGACTTCCGGCAGGCTCCAGAAGGCATGGACCCGCAGACATGGCGGCGCGCGCAGGCCGGGGCGCGGGCGCGCGAACGGGCCGGCGCCGGTGCTGGCGCCAGAGGCGGGCCGGGCGGCCGCGGCCCGGGCTTCAGCTACACCGCCGGCGGTGGTGACGTCGACATAGATGAGCTGTTCGGCGGGCTGTTCGGCAGCCGGGGCGGGCGCGGCGCGCACGGCTGGGGACCGGTGCCGGGAGCGGACCAGACAAGCGACATCCAGCTCACCGTCGAGGATGCCTACCACGGAACTCACCGGGCGATCCGCCTCGCCGGAGACGATGGCACCCGTACCGTCGAAGTGACGATCCCTCCGGGGGTAACGGAGGGGCAGCGGATCCGAGTGGCTGGCCAGGGCGGCCGCGGCAGCGACGGAGCGCGCAGCGGCGACCTCTATCTGGCGGTCCGGATCGCACCGCACGCGCACTACCGACTTGACGGCCGCGACCTGTACGTGGAGCTGCGGCTTGCGCCCTGGGAGGCTGCACTCGGAACGTCGGTCACGGTGCCGACTCCGGGCGGGGATGCCTCGGTCACGGTGCCCACCGGAACATCGTGCGGGCGGCGGCTTCGGCTGCGCGGGCGCGGCCTGCCCAACCCCCGAGGCGAGCCAGGCGACCTGTACGCGGAAGCCAAGATCATGGTGCCGCCCCAGCCGACGGACGCCGAGCAGGATTTGTTCGAGCGGCTGGCTGCCGTTTCCACTTTCGACCCGAGGAGGCGGAGGTGACTTACGCCATCGTGCGCACGACGCAGCTTGATCTGGACCATTTCGCAGCAGCCACCGGAATGCACCCGGAGCTGGTCTGCAGGTTCGTGGCCATGGGCCTCCTGGAGGGAACGCCCGACCGGACCGGATGCTTGTGGTTCGCTCCGAGCCAGGTGGCCGCTGCAGCGCGGATCCAGCGGCTGCGGGCCGGCTTCGCGCTCAATTACGCCGCCATCGGACTCGTCACTGACTTGCTCGACCGGATCGCGGCGCTCCAGACGGCCTTGCGGAGCTCGCGACAGCCAGGCGGCTAACTCGAAACTGGGGGTGACGCGATGGACCCGGCGCGCCTGACGCAGAAGTCGCAGGAGGCCCTGCACGACGCGCAGACTAAGGCGCTGCGCTACGGCCATCCCGAGGTGGACGGCGAGCACCTGCTGCTCTCGCTCCTTGACCAGGGCGAGGGCATCGCGCCGCGCCTGCTTAGCCGGGCTGGGGCCGATCCCGACCAGTTGCACAAAGAACTCGACGCCGAGCTGGCGAGGCGGCCGCATGTAAGCGGGCCCGGGGCAAGCCCAGGTCAGGTAAACATCACGCAGCGGCTGGGCAGGTTGCTGGACGCCGCCGAGCAGGAGGCCCAGCGGCTGAAGGATGAGTACGTCTCGGTCGAACACCTACTGCTGGCGTTGCTTGCTGAGGGTCCATCGACGACTTCGGGGCAGCTGATAGAGCAGGCCGGTATAACCAGAGATACCTTCCTGCAGGCGCTGACGAAGGTCCGCGGTAATCAGCGAGTCACCTCGGCCATGCCCGAGACGGCCTATGAAGCGCTGGCGAAGTACGGTCAGGACCTCGTCGCCGACGCGGCGGCCGGCCGTCTCGACCCGGTCATCGGGCGTGATGCCGAGATACGGCGGGTGATCCAGATCCTCTCCAGGAAGACCAAGAACAACCCGGTGCTGATCGGCGACCCTGGCGTCGGCAAGACCGCGATCGTCGAAGGTCTCGCCCAGCGGATCACTCGCGGTGACGTCCCCGAGGGCCTCAAAGACAAGTCCATCTTCAGCCTGGACGTCGGCGCACTGGTGGCCGGAGCCAAATACCGCGGTGAGTTCGAGGAGCGCCTCAAGGCGGTCCTGGCGGAGGTCAAGGCTGCCGAAGGGCGCATTCTGCTGTTCGTCGACGAACTGCATAACGTAGTCGGTGCGGGTGCCGCCGAAGGGGCCATGGACGCCGGCAACATGCTCAAGCCGATGCTGGCTCGCGGCGAACTTCACATGATCGGCGCGACCACGATCGACGAGTACCGGCGTTACATAGAGAAGGACGCCGCGCTGGAACGCCGGTTCCAGCCGGTCATGGTGGACGAGCCCTCGATCGAGGACGCGATATCGATCCTGCGCGGGCTGCGCGAGCGCCTCGAGGTCTTTCATGGCGTGAAGATCGCCGACAGCGCACTCGTCGCGGCCGTCACGATGAGCCATCGTTACATCGCCGACCGGTTCCTGCCGGACAAAGCGATCGATCTGGTCGACGAGGCATGTGCCGTTATCCGCACGGAGATCGACTCCATGCCGGCCGAGCTCGACGAGCTCACTCGCCGGGTAATGCGCCTGGAAGTCGAGGAGGCCGCACTCGAGAAGGAAGACGACCCGGCGAGCAAGGCCCGGCTCGAAGAGCTGCGTAAGGAACTGGCCGATCTGCGCGCTGAGGCGGACTCGCTCCGGGCGCAGTGGGAGGCCGAGCGCCACGCACTACGCCGGGTGCAGGACCTGCGAGCCGACATCGAGCAGGTCCGCCAGGAGGCTGAGCAAGCAGAGCGGAACTACAACCTGGACAAGGCGGCCGAACTAAGGCTCGGCCGGCTGCCGGAACTACAACGGCGGCTTCAGGCGGAAGAGGAGCAGCTGGCCAGCCGTCAGGGCGGCCACCGGCTGCTCCGCGAAGTCGTTACCGAAGAGGAGATCGCCGCCATCGTGTCCCGGTGGACCGGTATCCCGGTCGCCCGGCTGCAGGAAGGCGAGCGGGAGAAGCTGCTGCACCTGGATCAGATCCTGCACGAGCGCGTCGTCGGGCAGGACGAGGCGGTTCAGACCGTGGCCGACGCCATCATCCGCGCGCGCTCCGGCATCAAGGATCCACGTCGGCCGATCGGCTCGTTCATCTTCCTCGGGCCCACTGGCGTAGGCAAAACAGAGCTAGCCCGGTCGCTTGCCGAGGCTCTCTTCGACACCGAGGAAAGCATCGTGCGCGTCGACATGACCGAGTATCAGGAGCGGCACACGGTCAGCCGCCTCGTCGGCGCCCCGCCGGGGTACGTCGGGTACGAAGAGGGCGGGCAGCTCACCGAGGCGGTGCGCCGCCGCCCGTACTCGGTCGTCTTGTTCGACGAGATCGAGAAAGCACACACGGATGTCTTCAACATTTTGCTGCAGGTGCTCGATGACGGGCGACTGACCGACGGCCAGGGCCATACGGTGGACTTCCGTAACACGGTCATCATCATGACGTCCAACATCGGCTCGGAGTACCTGCTCGAAGGAGCCACGTCGGACGGCGAGATTGAGCCGGAAGCGGGTGACCGCGTGATGGCGGACATGCGGGGCCGCTTCAGGCCGGAGTTCCTGAACCGGCTCGATGATATCGTCCTGTTCAAGCCGCTTACCGAGGCGGAGATCGAGCGCATCGTCGAGTTGATGTTCAGTGACCTTCGAGACCGTCTCAGCGAACGTCAGATGACTCTAGAGATGACCCCAGAGGCCCGGCGCTTCATCGCTGAGCAGGGCTATGACCCGGTCTACGGCGCTCGGCCGCTACGCAGGTTCATCGCTAAAGAGGTGGAGACACCCATCGGCCGGGCTCTGCTGGCTGGCAATGCTCGCGATGGCGCGGTCATCCAGGTGAGGCTTGCAGGCGATCAGATCGCCATCGACATCCAGGGTCCCCGCTGATGCGCGGCGCACCGAGCCTCCAGGCCACGGAGATGCGCTGCCCCAGTTGCGAGCGCAGGAACCGGGTGCCGGCCGCCGCGTCCGGCACTCCGCGCTGCGGCAACTGTCACAAGCCGCTGCCGTGGATAGTTGATGCAGGAGACGCCACCTTCGCCGACGTTGCCGAGAAGGCCACGGTCCCGGTGCTCGTCGACCTCTGGGCGCCGTGGTGCGGGCCGTGCCGCATGGTAAGCCCCGCGCTGGCCGAGCTTGCGACCGAGATGGCCGGGCAGATCAAGCTGGTCAAGGTGAACGTGGACCACTCACCCGAACTGCAACGGCGCTTCGGCGTTCAGTCGATCCCGACCCTGCTGGTCCTGCGCCGAGGACATGAGATCGCGCGTCAGATCGGAGCAGCGCCCGCGCCCCAGTTGCGCGAGTGGCTGGCTGGGGCGCTGAGCGGCGGCTAACGGGACGACGTTTTAGTTACGCCAGCGCCCCTTCGGTGCGCTCGGCTGCAGGCGCGGCTTGCTCCTGGTGTAGCTCGTGTACGTACCTTCCGCCCCGCAGCAGTGACGCCACCGCGGCGACCAGGCAGGCAACGATCGCGAAGATAAAGGCGACTGCCAGCCCGTGCTCGAATGGCGTCGAGATCAGCGACGGGAAGAAGGTGTGGCCGGTGAGGTAGGCCGCGTGGCTGGCGGGCAGCTTGCTGATGGCCGGCCCGAGCAGCGTCTGCACCGGGTTGTAGCCGAGCAGTGCGGCGAACATGATCGAGACCGGCGGCAGCCCGGCAATGCGTGCCGCGTCAGCTCTGGGCAGGCCCTGGGCGATCAGGCCGTGGTCGAGCGCGGCCGGTAGCGACGATGCCAGGCCGAGGATGATCAGCGTGAAGAAGATGCCGATGGACAGCACCATCGCCGAGTTCTGGAACGTCGCGCTCATTCCGGCGCCGACTCCGCGCCGCTCGGGCGGCAGGCTGTTCATGATCCCCGCCCGGTTCGGCGACGCGAACAGGCCCATGCCGACACCGTTGAGCAGCAGGATGACGGCGAACTGCCAGTAAGCAAAGTCGATCGGCAGTAGCGCGAGCAGCACGAACGAGGCCGCCGCCAGCACCATCCCGCCGGTGGCGAAAGGCCGGGCGCCATAGCGGTCAGACAGCCATCCAGACAATGGCCCAGCGACGAGGAAGCCGACGGTCAGGGGAAGCATGGCGATGCCTGCCCACAGCGGAGTCTGGGTGAAGCTGTAGCCGTGAATCGGCAGGTAGATTCCCTGCAGCCAGATGATCAGGGTGAACATGAGGCCGCCACGACCAAGGCCGGCGAGCAGGCTGGCCATGTTGCCCGCGGTAAACGGGCGAATCTTGAACAAGGCCAGATGGAACATCGGCTCGGCGACTCGAGTCTCGATAATGCAGAAGAAGACCAGGATCGCCAGCCCGCCACCGATAAGGCTGAGCACCTCCGGGCTCGTCCAGCCCATCGTGTGGCCGCCGTAGGGCTGGATGCCGTACGTGATGCCGACCAGGACCGCAATCAGGCCGGCGGCGAAGGTGAGATTACCGGCCCAGTCCAGCTTGGCCGGGCGACGGAGCCCGCGTTCCTGCAGCCTCAGATACGACCAGATCGCTCCGAGCAGTCCGAACGGCACAGAGACCAGGAAGACGTACCGCCAGTTCAGCGGCCCGAGGACACCTCCCAGCACCAGGCCGATGAACGAGCCTGCAATTCCTGCCACCTGGTTCAGGCCGAGTGCGAGGCCGCGCTCGTTGGCCGGGAAGGCATCGGTCAGGATCGCGCTGGAGTTTGCCATCAGCATCGCCCCGCCGACGCCCTGCAATACCCGCATCCCGATCAGCCACCAGGCGGCGGCTGTGCCATGGAGCCAGGTGACCGACAGCATGACCGAGAACAGCGCGAACAGCGCGAATCCGAGGTTGAACATCCGCACGCGGCCGAACATGTCGCCCAGCCGCCCGAAGCTGACCACCAGCACCGCGGTGACCACGAGGTATCCCATGATCAGCCAGAGCAGGAGGCTGGTGTTACCCGGCTGCAGCGGGTTGACGCCGATGCCGCGGAAGATGTCAGGCAGCGCGATCAGCATGATTGAGGCGTTGACCGTGGCCATGAGCACGCCCAGTGTCGTGTTCGACAGGGCTATCCACTTGTAGTGGACTCCGGCGCCGCGCTTGGCGTGCCTGCTGCCGGGCGACTGCCCATTGTGCGTGCCTGCGGAAAGTGCTTCGGCGTGCGGCCCAGCTGGCGCGGACGACATGACCATCCCTTCGCGACGGATCCCGGCCTCGACCCCGAGCATTGCCACAGCACGCAGCATCGCGCCACGGGGCGGCCCAGGAACATCGGATTGCTTGCTTTATGCAAACTAAGCAAGTGCCTGATCTATTCCAGCGGTAGCCCACTGATGCCGAGGCAGCCGATGGGCGCAGCCCAACCGCGACGCGATCCCGCCTGGGCCTACCGCGACGCGACCCTGCCTGGGCCTACCGGCGCCCCTGCCTGGGCCTACCGCGACGCGACCCTGCCTGGGCCTACCGCGAACCTGCCTGGGCCTAGGGCGACTCCGCCCGTCGCTACTGTGACCCCTCCGGCGTTACCGTGACCCCTCGCGTGGGGCAAAAGCGTCAAATGGGAGCGCTATTTCAACGCTAAGGGTCACGTTGCTGTGTCACGGGTCACGTTGCTGTGTCAGGGGTCACGTTGCTGTGTCAGGGGTCACGTTGCTGTGTCAGCGGTGACGGTTGTCAGCAGCGCGCATCCGCCATGCTCCTGTTTCGTCGTCGGCCGGTGATCCTATAGGTAGTTATGCCCGATTCCTGGTGAACCGGTCGGGCGCCGGGCGCCAGGCAGATGACCCGGGCTGAGACGGCGGCCACCACCCCGTGCCCGGCGCCCTCGAGGGGGGTGGCTCCGGTCAGTGGTCTTCGTCGACCCGGGCCCAGCGGCGATCGTCGTACCGGGCCAGATTCGCGCCGCGCTCGGTGCCGAGCATCTCGCGTAGCCGCTCCGGCGCGGCCAGGATCGACCCGAGGTCAGCGACTTCCGCCGTCACCCGGTCATGTTCGGCGCTGATCAGGTGCCGTCGCTGCGGGGACAGCGCCCGCAGCTGGAGATCCAGTACCGCACTCGCCTGGTGCCCGTTCACCATTTTTCACCGGGGCACACTGGGACTTCGCCGCGCGTTTAGCTCGTGCAGCGTTAGGCTGTGCTTTGCCAAGGGCCGTAGGCACCCCCCCGCCGTACGGCCCTTTGGCTTTTCTCGGCGAGCCGTTGCCGGCACTGCCGGGGCGAGTGGTCAGCAGATCAATCGATCACGTGCTCGATAACACCCGCCGCCACTGACCGCGCGCCGGGATGTCCATCCGGGCCGGGGCCGATCGTCGTCTCGTCGAGGAGCCAGCCAAGGCCGCTGGCCGCAACACAAGGAATGACTATGACCAACGATGAGTGCCAGCCTGTTGCGGTATCGCGGCGGATCTGTGCGCCAGCTCACGAGATCTTCCAGATCCTTGCCGATCCGCTGCGGCATCTGGACTTGGACGGCTCCGGCAGTTTGCGCGGCGCCGTCTCCACGGCGATGATCTCTGGCGTCGGGGACGTCTTCGTGATGAAGATGTACTTCGCCCATCTCGGCGACTACGAGATGAACAACCATGTCGTCGAGTACGAGCAGGACCAGCGGATCGGGTGGGAGCCCGAAGCCGGCCGCGGGCATCCAGCCGCCGACTCGGACAGTTCGGAGTCGTCCCGCTGGGGCCACCGGTGGAGCTACCAGCTGACCCCCGATGGCCCTGACGCGACCGTCGTGACCGAGGTCTATGACTGCTCCCGAGTGCCGGAAGATGGGCGCGCCCTGATGGATAACGGCAACGTCTGGGCTGAGAGCATGGCCCGGACGTTGGAGCGGCTTGACGCGCTGTGCGCCCGGCTCGGAAGTCAGCTCAGTCAGACAGCCTGACCTCGCGACGGGATTGCCAGCTCCACGGCGCGCCTAAGCCCCAACGCCGTGGCTGGGCAGCAAGACCGGGCCGACGCCGGGAATCGCTTGGGAACGGGCTTCCGCCAGCAGCGCTGCCGCTGCCTGCGCAGCGTTTTCGCCAGTCCGGGACATGCGGGCCGCGATGAGGCCGGTCACGATCGGCGTGGAGAACGATGTGCCGCTCCACTTCGCCATGCCGTAGAACTCCCGGGTCTGGTTCGCGTAGGGGGCCACGTGGCAGGTGTAGGTGCCGGTCGCGTACGCGTTGACGAGGTCGCGTCCGGGCGCGTACACGTCGACCCAGCCGCCGAAGTTGGTGAAGCTGGCCCGGCCGCGCCAGTCGCCGCCGAGCGCGCCGACAGCGATCACGCCGGGGAAGGCTCCCGGCCAGTTCGGCCGCCGGTGACCGTCGTTACCGGCCGGTGCGATGCAGATGCCGCCCTTGGATTGGTTCAGCCGCTTGAGCCACTGTTCGAACGCGATCAGCGGAAGGTCATGGCGGGAACGGGCGGCAATGCTCAAATGGAAGATGTCGACGCCGCGCTTTAGTTCGTCCTCGAGACGGGTGACCAGGTCGGACTCGAGCTGGCTCCCGGCGATCGAGAAGGCATTGCAGACAGCGATCTCGGCAGCGGGCGCCATGGCGCGCATGACGCCGGCAACGAACGTGCCGTGGCCGGTATATTCCGGGATCGGCTGGACTCCTCCTGGCAGCTTGGCTGGCAGTGGATCGATATCGGCTGCCTGGACTCCGGTCAGCCAGCTGTACCCCTTGTCGGCGCCGTCGAGCAGACCGGTGTCGGCCAGGTAGATCAGTACGTCCGCACCGCCATTGTCCGCGCGCACCGAGGGGTACGGCTCAATGTCACAGTATGCCGGCTCCGGCTCGGTAGCCGGACAGATCGAACCGTAGCCACCGGCCACGGTCAGGACGTGATCAGGCGTGGCGATTCCGCGGCCAAGCTGCCGGTCGATCTCGGCGAGCGCCTCTTGTGCCGTCGGCCACGGGTCAGCCAGGGTAACGAGCGCGATGCCGCCAGTGAGGCGCCTGAGGCGCTCCGGCGCATTGGCGAGCAAATCACGCTCGGCAGGCTGGCCGAGAATCTCCAGGACCCGGTCGAGATACTCCGGGCGCACCAGGATCTGCCCCTCGACGTAAAGATGGTCCACGCCGCCGTCGTTGCGGGCAGCCTTGACCTCCGGTCGCCGATCGGAGGAGCCGCGGAAGGCCTTGACGACGCAGTCAACCTCGTCGATGACCTTCTGGCCGAGGCCGTCTCGCCAGTTCTCGGTTTCTCCAGTCACGCCTGACCTCCAAGACTTCGATGACGCCCGATCGCCTGGCCGCGACGAAGAGACTCCCGGCCGCCTGACGCGGGCGCTGCGTTGCTATACCCCCGCCGCAAATATGGAGTCTCCTGCTGGCAGCCTGATACTTAGCACTATGCCCGATTACGTGCTGTTGTCTGCCTGCGACTTAGGGTGGCTTCGACCACCTCATGCTGTTACCCGCAAGTAGGAGACGATTTAATATTCCTATTGTGGCGGAAGGCGCTCTTGTGGTCGGCTCCGGCCAGCGGGCAGCCGAGGACTTGCTGCAGCTGGCTATGTCTCGTCCGCGCGAAGCGCTCGCCAGGGCGCGCAGCATTTTGGCAGGACGGCCCAGTCCGGCCGAGGCGCTGATCGCACGACAAGCCGCGGGGATTGTCCTGCGCGATACCGGTGATGTTGGTGCGGGCATCAGGGAACTGCGGCAGGCTCTCAGGCTGGCCCAGCGGATCGGCTCGGCTGAGCGTGAAGCCGACGTGCTGGGCTCGCTTGGCGCAGCTCTCGTCATTTCGGGCCGGACAGCAGAAGGCCTCACCGCGTTTGAGCGTGCGATTGGGCTGTCGAACGGCGCGCTAGCCGGACGAGTGCTGCACAAGCGGGGGATCATACTCTGGACCCTCGGGCGATATGCGGCAGCGCTAGCAGACTTGCGCCGTGCGGTCAGCGTGCTGCAGAGGGCTAATGACACGCTCTGGGCCGCACGTGCGCTCAGCGGCCGCGGACTCGTCTACCTGGCCCTCGGCTCGCCGGCGCGTGCCGATCCGGACTTCGTCACCGCCGGGCGCTTGTTCGCCGAGTGCGGCCAGGATCTGGAAGCGGCTCACACGGTGCTCAACCGCGGCGTGGCTGCGTTTCGCTCGGGGGACCTGCCAGCCGCGCTTGCCTTTATGGACGATGCCGCAGTGCGCTACCGGTCGTTTGGCTTTCCAACACACGCCCTCACGTTCGACCGGTGCGACGTCCTGCTGGCTGCGGGGCTGGCAAGTGACGCGCTAGCCGAGGCGGATGCCGCTATCCGTGAAATCGAGCAGAAACGTGGATGGACGACCAAGCGAGCGGAGTTGCTGCTGGGAGCGGCCAGCGCTGCACTCGCCGCAGCGCAGCCTCAGGCGGCGCTTGACCGGGCGCGGGCTGCAGATCGCCTGTTCCGTTCTCAGCAGAGTGCCTACGGGCAACCCCATGCCAGGCTCGTCCTGCTCAAGGCGCAATACGCGGGGGGCAGGGTGTCCGGGCACCTCATAGCGGCAGCCAGCCAGGCAGCCGCGCAGCTTGAGGCGCTGCACTCTGCAGAGGCAACGCAGGCCCATTTGCTGGCCGGCCGGGTGGCGCTGCAGCTGGGTCGGCGCGCGGACGCCGATCGTCACTTCGCGGCGGCTGCGCTGAGCAGACGTCACGGCCCCGCGATCGCCCGTGTTGCCGGGTGGCTGGCGGATGCACTGCGCGCCGAGGCTGCGGGGGACTCCCGGCGGCTGCAGATCGCCTGCAGGCGCGGGCTGGAGGTGCTGGACGAGCACCGGTGGACCCTCGGCGCGTCGGAGCTGCGTGCCCAGGCCACAGCGCAGGGAGCCGAGCTGGCCGCCCTTGCCCAGCGCCACGTGGCTGCGATGCACAGGCCACGGCTGCTGCTGACCTGGAGCGAACGCTGGCGCGCCACGGCGCTGGCAGTGCCCGCGGTGCGACCGCCGGCCGGCGACGGGTTCGATGCAGACCTCGCCGCGCTGCGCGAGGCGACGAGCCGACTCGAGGAGGCGCGGCGGCAGGGCGAGCCGACCGCCTCGCTCGAGCGCGAGCAGCAGCGGCTAGAGAAGGCGGTCAGGGCAGCATCACTGCGGACTAGAGGTTCCGCCGTTCCGGCCCGTCGCCTGATGGGTATCGCCGAGTTGCTCGATCGGCTTGGCCCCGGCCAGCTGATCGAGATCGTGGACATCAATGGCACACTCGAGGTGCTGCTCTGCGGTGGCGGCCGAGTGCGCCAGCTAACGGCCGGGAGCACAGCTGGCGCCGTCCGCGCGGCCGACTTCGCCCGCTTCGCGTTGCGTCGGCTGGCGCGCGGCAGGCCAGGCGATGATCCGGACAGTGCTGCCGCCATCCTCAAGGCGGTCGGACCGCAGCTGCAAGACGCAGTACTCGGACCGGCGGCCGGCTTGCTCGGCGACGGGCCGCTCGTCGTCGTCCCGCCGGGTCGGCTGCACGGCATCCCGTGGGCGCTGGTGCCCGCGCTCGCTAGCAGGCCGTTCAGCGTCGCTCCGTCGGCGGGCGCGTGGCTGCGGGCGCATGACGTCAGGCCGCCGCAGCGGCACCATGTCGTGCTCGCCCGTGGACCTGGCCTCTCAACCGACGGCGCCGAGGTGCCGCTGGTAGCCGATCTCTACGACGATGTCACTGCTCTATCGGGCGCGGCCGCCACGGCCGGGAGAGTGCTCTCGATACTCGATGGAGCGTGGCTCGCTCACGTCGCGGCCCATGGCACCTTCCGTGCCGACAGCCCGATGTTCTCGTCGCTGCGGTTGCAGGACGGGCCCCTGACGGTCTACGACTTCGAGCAGCTCCAGCGTGCGCCGTACCGGCTCGTGCTGTCCTCCTGCGACTCCGGCGTACTTGCGCCAGCGGGCGCCGATGAGCTGCTTGGGCTGGTAAGCAGTCTGCTGCCGCTTGGCACCGCCGGGATCGCGGCGGCTGTCGTTCCGCTCAATGACGTCGCCGTTGTTCCGCTGATGGTCGAGCTGCACAGGTATCTGCGAGCCGGTCAGACCCTGGCCGAGTCGATGCTCGGCGTCCGGCGCAGCGCGGCCACCGACGTCGTACAGCACGCTGCCGCGATGTCGCTGCTTACTCTCGGCGCTGGCTGAGCTACGTACCGTCGCCGCGTGACCAGCTAGAGAGTGATCCATCCGGTGACGGTCTCCAGGCCGGCACCATAGCGGCATCTCAGCCGGAACTGGCCTGCCGGAATCGGCGCAATCGAGAAGCAGCCGATTTCGTCTGCCTGCGCCTCAGTTTCTGCCCCCGTCATCGGCTGGACAGTGATCAAGGCGGTCTGGGCCGGGACGATCTGGCCGACTAGGGATTCCGTGCCGACCTCGAGTTCGATCGTCAGGTGCCCCGAAGTGAACGTGAGAGCGCGGATCGATGCAGCCTCAGTCCGGGTGCTGAGCGCGGGCTCGGCGTCCCGCATGGAGTCATAGGTGAGCTGGGCAAGCTCGGCGTCGATGTTGTGCCACGCGAATGCATTCCTGGCAGCTGCGATGAACTCAGCAGGGACAGCCCCGCGGGCGGCGACCGCCTGCCGTAGCGCCTCGAGCAGCTCCTCGTCGCTCAGCCCTGGGCCGGCCATTCTCATCGCCTCGTCCCCCTGGCTCCGACGCCGCCCGCGCTGTCACTGAGGAAATCGGCGAGGTGCGGCGACTGCCGCAGGCGGTCGAGGCAGCGCGCCCTGGTGGGTCCGATACTGCCCACCGGGATGTTGAGCGCCTTGCTGACCTCAGCGTAGGCGGGCGGCGGATCGCTGATCAGTATCGACAGCAGCTGGTGGCAGGGTTGCGAGAGCTCGGCGAACGCCGCGCGCAGCGCAGCGTTGAGCTCCGCCTCGATCAGCTCCTGCTCGATCATCGCGGCGTCCGGGTCCGGGGGCATCTGGTCCTCAGCTGGCAATCCGTCCGGGTCATACCGCCGAGCTGCCCGCAGCACCCGGAGACACTCATTCCTTGTCGTGGTGGCAAGCCAGCCCGCCAGTGCCGCAGGCTGGCGAAGCTTGCCGATGTGCTCGACCAGGCCCAGCCACACGCCCTGGCCGACGTCGTCAATGTCGGGACGGCTGAGCTGATAACGCGTGCAAATGGACCAGACCAGCGGCGAGTATCGTTCGACGATCTCGTTCCACGCCTCTTGGTCGCCGTCCGCCACCCTCGCAACCAGGGCGATGACTGACGGGTCGTCGCGCATGGTGCGTCCTTTCCGAGGCGGGCTGACCCACGGATATCGTATTCCGGCCGCTGCAGGCGATTTGGCCTGATCGGGCTCGAGCTTAGCGACTGGCATAACGGCCCGCGGAGATAGCGTCTCCTACGTTCACCGACTGGTGCTCCTTTCTCGGACAAAGTCATGCCGTGTGGCCCGCGCCTGTGCAGGGCGGTCCCTTTGCCCACGGATGCGCTGCCGGTCCCGCAGATACATCACGCCGCCAGCATTTTCTGAAAATCTTTCTCAGCCCGTCGCGCCGCAGATGTCCCTACTGATCGGGCATGTATCAGCGCTGACTCCGCGCTATCCGCAGTCCGGGAGTGCCTGGCGTGCTGCTGATCGTGAGGGGGAAGCACCGATGGATTCCACGCAGTACCCGGACACCGGGCCCGGCAGGGGCGGGCCCGGTGTCTCGGCCAACCTCGTCGCCTGCCCCGAGTGTCAGCTGCCAGCCGAGATCACCGAGCGTTTCTGGCTGGACAGCACCGATGGGCCCGTACTCCACGTCAGCGTGAGCTGCGTCGACGGACACTACTTCCGGATGCCCGCGGACCGGCTGCACGCTGACGTCCAGCCTGCTCCGGGCGATACGGTGCCAGCGGTACCGGTCGGCTTCGTCCAGCTGCCGGGCCGGCTCGGCAGCGTCGCGAACGCGGTGTCCGACCGGGTGCGGGCTGAGGGCGCTACCGCCAGCCTGGCCTGACGACGGCAGAATCAGCGAGCTCCAGCGCGGCTGCCAGGGTCGGCGCGGCTGCCGTTCCGCCGGCGGCCGCGGTGGAGGCCGAGCCCCCGGCGCAGCCAAGCCTGGCCGCAGATGGCAGATCCAGGCCGCGCAGCAGTCCGGCGATCAGACCTGCGTTGAAGCAGTCCCCGGCGCCGGTGGCATCCACCACCGCGTGATCGGGCACTTTCGGCTCGATCCGATGGAAATCGTTGCCGTCGGCGGTCAGGGCGCCTCGGGCGCCGAGCTTGACGACCACCCTGGGTCCCAAAGCCGTCAGGACCGGAACGGCAGCGCTGAGGGTCGCCGCGCCGCTGAGGTGCAGTGCTTCTGTCTCGTTCGGGAGCAGGAAGTCGGTGTGTGCGAGGGCCGCCCGCAGCTCGTCGCCGCCCCAGCGCCCGGCCGGGTCCCAGTTGGTGTCCAGCGACGTGGTCGCTCCGCCCGCCTGAGCTTCCGCGAGCAACTCAGCCAGACCGGGTCCCAGCGACTCTTCAAGCAGGAAGTACGAACTGACATGCAGGTGTCGGGTTCGCCGCAGCAGCTCGCTCGGGATGTCGCCTGCGGTGAGCGAGGTCATGGCGCCGACGGCGGTGATAATCGCGCGGTCAGCGCCGTGCGACAGCGCGACCGTCATCCCGGTGCCCTGGCCGGGCCGGGCGAGGATTGGAGCGGTATCGACCCCCGCCGCTGCGAGTTGCCCGAGCATGAAGTCGCCGGCCGGATCTGTGCCGACGGTCGCGGCGAGCGCAACCCGGAGCCCCAGCCGCGCGGCGGCAACCGCTGTGATCGCGGCCGAGCCGCCAACCACTAGCGAGATGCTCGTGACCAGCTTTTCCCGCTGGCCGAACTCGGGCGTCACGTCGTCGCCGAGTACCAGGACGTCCGGATTGCAGTCGCCGATAACCAGCAGCTCGAGCGGCTGTGCTGACTCAGGCGGGGTCGGCTCACTCCTGGTCACGCGGTCACGCAATCATGACTTTGACGCCGGCATCGCCGAACCGCTCTGCGGCGTCGGCCGTCAGCCCCGTATCGGTCACGAGCACGTCGACATCGCCTGCTGCGCAGATGCGCGCGAATGCCCGCCGGCCGACTTTCGAGCTATCAGCGACGACGACAACCAGCCCAGCCTGGCTCGCCATGAGCTGGTTGGTGCTGGCCTCGCCCTCATGCTGTGCCATGGCACCCGCCACCGGGTCAATGGCGTCAACGCCGAGGAAGGCGATGTCGATGCTCACCCGTTCCAGCACGCCGGTGGCCAGCGGCCCGGTCAGCTCATATGACTGCGGCCGGGCAACCCCGCCAGTGACGACGATTTTGATGTGCGGACGGACCGCGAGCTCCGTAGCGATGTTCAGGGCGTTGGTGACGACGGTCACCGCGGGCATTCCGGACGCGGTGGGCAGGTCCGCCCGGACCGCGAGCGCCCTGGCAACTTCCGTCGTCGTGGTCCCGCCGTTGAGGCCGACGATCTGGCCGGGCTGGACCAGCGCGGCGGCGACCGCGGCGATCCGCTGCTTCTCCGTCGGATGACGCTCGGACTTGTACCGCAACGGCAGATCGTAGGTCACGCCCTGGGCAACGGCACCGCCCCGGATGCGGGCAAGCATCTGCTGGCTGGCCAGGTCGTCGAAATCCCGTCTGATCGTGGCGGTCGAGACTCCGAGCTCATGCGCCGCGCGCTCAACTTGCAGCTGGCCCTCTGCGGCAAGCAGTTCGAGAAGCTGATTCCACCGGCTGTACCTGCTCATGCGGTTACCTCTACGCCAGCGCGGAGCACGCCGAGCAGGCGAGTCACCTCGGCGGCGATCGCGTCCCGGCCAGCGGTGAGGTAACGCCGTGGATCGGTCATCGCGGCATCTTCGGCGAGGCGGCGTCGTACTGCTGCGCTGAAAACCTTGTTGAGCTGAGTAGCTATGTTGATCTTGGTGAGACCCGCCTGGACAGCAGCGCTCAGCGCGTCATCGGGCACGCCAGAGGACCCGTGCAAGACCAGCGGCACGGACACTGCCGCCTTGATGCGGGTGACCAGATCCAGATCGAGGACCGCGTCCCGGCTGACCATCGCGTGCGAGCTGCCGACGGCGACCGCCAGGGCATCAGCTCCGGTGGCGGCGACGAACGAGGCTGCCTCGCCGGGCTGGGTCCGGGCACCTGCTGCGTGCACGCCGTCCTTTCCGCCTACCTCGCCAAGCTCTGCCTCAAGCCAGACGTCCCGCTCGTGGCACCACGCGGCCATGCGCGCGGTTGCCGCGACGTTAGCCGCGTACGGCAGCAGGGAGGCGTCATACATCACCGAGCCGAAGCCTAGCCGGACCGCTGTCTCCACCAGCTGGGAGTCAGTTGCATGATCCAGGTGCACGGCGACAGGCAGTGCCGCGCCAGCTGCAATCGCGAGCAGCGCCTGGCCGATCGGCTCCAGGGCGCCGTGATAGGCCACGCAGTTTTCGCTGACTTGGAGGATGACCGGCGAGCCGGCCGCCTCGGCGCCGGCGACGATGGCTTCGGCGTGCTCGATGCCGATGACGTTGAACGCCCCGACGCCGCGAGCAGCCGCGCGCGCAGCGCCGACGATCTCGGCGGCAGAAACTTCAGGCATCAGCCACGCTCCCAGCGGCTCACCTTGACAGTGGCGAGCGCACGCTCGTAATCAGCCGCCCGGAACTCGCCGGCCACCGGCGTGGCCACGGCCGCCGCTCCCAGCGCGGCCGTCCGGCCGAGAAGCTCAGGCCAGGACTGGCCGAGGATGTGGCCATAGACCAGCGCGGCGGCCGCTGCGTCGCCCGCCCCGGTCGGATTCCCGTCCGCCGGCTTGGGTGTGGCCACCCAGGTGCCCTCGGCCGTCACCGCGATTAGCCCGTCAGCACCGAGCGTCACGACCACGGCGCCGGCCCCTCGCTCGCGCAGCTGAGCGGCAGCCTCAGCCACGCCGTCCAGATCGCCGGTCCGCAGCAGCGGACCGCCGACGGCTGACTCCAGCTCGGCGATGTTCGGCTTGACAATCGCCGGGCATGCGGCTGTCGCTAGCCAGAGTGCCTCGGCCTCGGCGTCCAGTACGGACGGTACGCCAGCGTTGGCCGCTATCTCGATCAGCTCGGCGTACGTTCGGGCAGACAGGCCCGGCGGCAGGGTTCCGGAGAGCAGCACGGCCGAGCAGCCTGCGAGTGCGGCCGCGTAGTGCTCGAGGAAGCGCGCGTACTCGCTCGCGGTGACCGGCGGTCCTGCCTCGTAGAAACCCGCAGTATCACCCCGCCCCACGTCCACGACGGAGAACGTCCGCCTCGTGTCAGCCGCGATCTCGGCGTAAACGGCCGGGATGCCAGTGGCGCTGAAGGCTGATCGAACCTCGTTCCCGGTATTGCCTCCGGTCAGCGCGATCAGCTGCACGTCGGCGCCGAGCGCTTGCAGCACCCTGGCCGCGTTAAGGCCCTTGCCGCCCGGCCTGGCATGAACCTCGGCCGGGCGGTTCACGCCTGCCCAGTCCACGACATCGATTCGGTAGGTGATGTCGAGGGCTGGGTTCAGCGAGACGACGAGGATCACGGCAGCGTGGACCTAGCGGGGGAGCAGGATGACCGAACGGGTGAGATTACGCGGCCGGTCGGGATCGAGGCCGCGGGACCTGGCGATCGCAGCGGCCACCCGGTGTACCCGGACGAGCTCGGCGAGCGGCGTCTGGCGGGCCACCGGCGGCTGCCAGGCCATGCCGCCAGCGGCGGCAACCTCGGCCGGCAGGCTGTCTGGTGTCGGGCCGAGCAGCCAGACCACGCTGCCTGGTCCGGTCACCGCCATCGGCCCGTGCCGGTATTCCATCGCCGGGTACGCCTCCGTCCACAACCCTGCGGCTTCCCGCAGCTTCAGCGCGGATTCGCTGGCCAGCCCGTACGTCCAGCCGGTACCGAGGAAGGTGAACTGGCGAGCGCCGAGCAGTTCAGCCGGGAGATCGGCAGCGAGCACCTGGTCGGCCGCTGCAGCCATCGGCGCGATGTCCTCGCCGAGGTGCGCCAGCAGCAGGGCTAGCTCGGTCGTGGCGAACCGCGTCTGCACAACCGACTCCTCGTCGGCGAACTCCAGGCCGATCACGCTATCGGCAGCGGTAGCGACCGGTGTCGCCGGATCGGCGGTGATCGCCACGGTCCGGACCGATCCGCTGAGCCGGCCGAGTAGGTCCAGGATTTCCGTGGTGGTGCCGGACCTGGACAGCGCGAGCACCCGATCATAACGCCGGCCGGCGGGCATCTCGGAGGCGGCGAAGGCGTCGGTCTCGCCCTGGCCAGCTGCCTCGCGCGCGGCCGCGTAGGACTGCGCCATGAACCAGGAGGTCCCGCAGCCGACTACGGCAACTCGCTCGCCGCGCGAGGGCAGCTTCTCGGCCGCGTCGCCGGCAAGCTCGGCCGCCCGCAGCCAGCAGCCTGGCTGAGATGCGATCTCTGCCTCTGTTTTGCCGGGAAACACTGTCCCGTCAGGAAATCCCGTGCTGCCAGGGAACTCTTCCGCCCGCTCCGTCACGCCCACTCCTTCACACTCGCCGCCCACGTATCGCTCAGATGCCCGAGAGCCCGGTTGCGGCGACCGAGCGGACGAAGTACCGCTGCGCGGCGAAGAAGATGATCATCATCGGGATCAGGCTCATCACGTTGCCGGCCATCAGGAGCGTCCATTCGGTCGTGTGCGCGCTCTGGAAGGTCGCAAGACCCAGCGGGAGCGTCATCTCGTTCGTCTTGTTGATCGCGATCAGGGGCCAGAGGAAGGAGTTCCAGGAGTCCACGAAGGTGAGCGCCGCCAGCGTCGACAGCGCTGGTCCGGATAGCGGCAGCACGATCCGCCAGAGCACGGTGAGTCTGTGCGCCCCGTCGACCCGCGCCGCCTCCTCGTATTCAATCGGCAGCGTGCGGAAGAACTGGCGCAGGAAGAAGATGCCGAAGGCGGTCGCCGCGTTCGGCACGATCAGGGCCCCGATCTCGTTGAGCCCTGCCCAGCCGAGGAGGTTGACGCCGATCCACTTGGTGATCAGGTACTGCGGGATCATCGTGACCTGGAATGGCACCATCAGCGTCGTCATGCACACCCCGAACAGCAGGCCGCGGCCCAGGAACCGGTACCGGGCGAAGGCGTAGCCCGCCAGCGAGCAGAACACCAGGTTCGCGACGACGGTGGTGACCGCCACCACGGCGCTGTTGAGGAAGAACCGGCCGAACGGTGCCGCGTTCAGGGCTGCCGGATAGTTTTCGAAATCGATCCGGTGCGGGATCAGGATCGGCGGGAAATGCAGCGCTTCGGAGGGCGTCTCGATCGAGGTGATGAGCAGCCAGACGAACGGGAAGATCAGCACGATCGTCGCCGGTATCAGGACCAGGTGCCAGGGACTGAATGGCAGGCGCAGGCGGCGACGGCCGGACAGCGCTGCAGGCGCCGTCGGCGCGGCGGTCGCGGATGCGGTGATGGAGGATGCCACGGCTAGGACCGGTAGTGAACGAAGCGGCGGCCGATCCGGAACTGGATCGCGGTGAACACGATGATGATGATGAACAGGAAGTACGCGATCGCCGACGCGTAGCCGAAGTTAAAGTTCGCGCCGCCGAAGGCCTGCTCGTACAGGTAATAGACCAGCACCGTGGTCGAGTTCAGCGGGCCGCCCGAGGTGCTGAAGTACACCTCATCGAACAACTGCAGCGCATTGATCGTCAGCCAGACAGCCAGGAACAGTGAGGCGGGACTGAGCAGCGGCAGCGTAATCCGCCTGAAGGTCGCCCACCGCCCCGCGCCGTCGATCGCTGCTGCTTCGGTCAGCACTTGCGGGATGCCCTGCAGCGCCGCGAGGTAGACCACCACGGCGAACCCCGTCCAGCCCCAGATTGTCATGATCACGATGACGTACAGCGCTTCGGACGGCGAGCTCAGGAACTGCTGCTGGGGTATGTGGGCCAGGCTGAACAGGTAGTTCACGATGCCGTAGGACGGGTCGAACAGCCAGATGAAGACCAGCGCCTCGCTGATCGTGGAGATGGCTATGGTCGCGTACGCCGCGGTCCGGTAGACGGAGATGAACTTGAGTGGCCGGTTCATCGCTACGCCCAGGAACAGGCCGACCAGCATCGTGCCGGGGACGAACAGCGCGGTGTAGACGATTGTGTGCTCGATCGCCTGGCCGACGATGGGATCATGCAGCATCTGCCGGTAGTTAGCCAAACCGACGAACGGGGTGTTCGGCGAGAACAGGTTGTTCCGCTGAAAGGACATGACCGCCGACCAGATAACAGGCGCCACCCCGAACAGCATGACCAGCACGACGCCGGGCGTCAGGAACGCCCAGGCGGCAATCTGCTCGCCCGGCTTGCCCCTGGTCGGCCGACCCGGCGATGCCCGCCGCCCGCGCCTACGCTGCCGCCTGAGCCCGCTTTCCTCACCGAGTTCCCGCGCTAGTGCAAGTGCCACGTCAGCTCGAGCCGCTCGCCAGTGCCTGGTTCACCTGCTGCGCGGCGCTGGCCAGCGCGGCCGCCGGCTGCGACTTGCCCAGCAGCACGGACACGATCATCTGGCCCAGGATGGTGGAGACCTTCGGGTAGGTCGGGATCTGCGGCCGTGCCTGCTTGACGTTGTTGAGGTTGGTGATGAACGTGTCTACCTCGGGCAGCGCCTGGTCCATCTTCTGCAGGAAGCCCGCTGAGTCCTCCACCGACTTACGGATCGGCAGGTCGCCGGTGCGCAGCGAGAAGTACGTGGCCTGTGGCGTCGCCGTCATCCAGAGCAGGAACTTCTCCGCTGCCGCGACGCGCTTGGACCCGTTGTTGAATACCACCCAGTTGTCCGGGCCGGAGATCGTCTGATGCCCGCCGGAAGTGCCGGGGAAGGACGGCATGATCTGCACGCCGTACTTCACGTTGGGGAAGCCGGACAGGTCCCAGGGGCCAGTCACCAGCATCCCGATCTTCCCGGAGTTAAACAGGTTGGCGTACTCAGAGTCGGTCGGGTCCAGGTACATGGACTTGTCGGTGACGGCCATCGTCCGCAGCGTCTCAAGTGACTTCAGGCCGGCCGGCGAATCGAACGCTGCCTTGGTATTGCTGGAGTTGAGTATCGCGCCGCCGGCTTCCCAGAGCAGCGCCTCCCAGTGCCAGACCGTGTCCTCGCTGCCGGGCGTGACATAAGCGGTGCCGAACTGCTTTTTTGCCGGGATGGTCAGCTTCTGCGCGTCGGCGATGAACTGGTCCCAGGTCCAGTTCGGGCTCGGCGGCTGCAGCCCTGCGGCCGCGAAGAGCGCCTTGTTGTAGACCACCGCGAGATTGTCGACCAGCGCTGGGATGCCGACAACCTCGCCCTTGACGGTCGCGACGTCGCGCTCGCCGACCCAGAAGTCGTCCCAGTTGACGCCGGGACGCTGGACGACCTTGGTCAGGTTGACCACCTGCGGGATTTGCGCAACGTTCGGCGCCCACGATCCGTAGACGTATGCGATATCTGGCTGGCTGCCGCCTTTCACTGCCGTCAGCAGCTTCGGCAGCGAGTCGTCGTTGTCGACGTACAGGCTGGTGACCTTCTCGGTCGGGTGCGCCTTATTCCAGACAGCGAGCAGGTGAGCGAACGCCTTCCCCTCGGCGCCGGTGTATCCCTCCCAGATCTGCAGCCCACCGGACGTTGTGTTCGGAGTACCCGTTCCGCACGCAGCGAGCCCGAAGGCAACAAGTGCGGATGCCATGGCGGCGCCCAGCCAGTGACGTCTCATTGCCGACCTCTTCGCGATTCGAAACGACGGATGTTGCACGATCTGCGAATGTTTCCGACAAGATTGCTCATCGTTAAGTCCGTTGTCAATGCCTTCAGGAAGCTAAATGCGGATTGACACCGTGCTGTTACGTGCGCACTGAATGCTTGCTCTTGCTCATTACAGCCCTGAATGCAACACTGGCGAGCCATGGTCACAGTCGCGTTCATCGGCGCGGGTAGCGTCGAGTTCACCCGTAACGTCGTTACCGACCTCTGCAGCTACCCCGAGCTCTCGCAGGCCGGCCTGCATCTCGCGCTGCATGACATCAGCCCCGACCGGCTCGCGTTCGCCGAGGAGCTGACCCGACGGCTGGTCGCACAGACCGGGGCGAGCGCCACGGTGACCGCTTCGGCAGAGCGCGGCGCAGCCCTGGATGGCGCTCAGTACGTCATCAACGAGGTCCAGGTTGGCGGCTACGCGGCGACGCGCACCGACTTCGATATCCCGGCGCGCTACGGCGTCCGTCAGACGATCGGCGACACCCTCGGGATCGGCGGGATCATGCGCGGACTGCGCACGATCCCGGTCGTCACCGCGCTGGCACGCGACATGCTGCGCTACTGCCCCGACGCCTACTTGCTCAACTACTCCAACCCGATGGCGATGCTGCCATGGGCGGTCTACGCCGGAACGGACTTCCGGAACGTGTTCGGGCTGTGCCACTCGGTCCGCGACACTCACGCGTTCCTGGCGGGCCTGGTCGGCGTAGACACCGCGAGCGTCAAGTTCGTCACGGCGGGTTTCAACCACCAGGCGTTCGTGCTCCGCTTCGAGCAGGACGGCCAGTCGCTCTACCCGCGGCTGACGGAAGTGATCGACGGCTCACCGGAGCTGCAGCGCCGGGTCAGGGTCGAGTTGTACCGGCGGTTCGGCTACTTCCCGACCGAATCGAGCGAGCACTCCGCCGAGTACGTGCCGTGGTTCATGCGGCACGAGGACCAGGTCGACCAATACCGCATCTTCGTCGGCGATTACCTGGCCCGGTCAGAAGAGAACCTGGCCGAGCTGGCAGCACTGCAGGATCAGCTGAAGGCCGGAACCGAGATCGAGATCGATCCCACTGACGAGCTCGCTTCGCAGTTCATCCACTCGATGGAGACCGGGACCGAGCGCGAGATCTACGTGAACGTGCGCAATGGCGGGCTGATCTCGAGCTTGCCCGACGACTGCTGTGTCGAGGTGCCGTGCGCGGTCTCAGCACGATCGGCTAGGCCGGAGCGCGTCGGGCCGTTGCCGCCGCAGCTTGCCGCGCTCAACCGGACCTTCCTGAACGTCGTCGAGCTCACCGTCGCTGCCGCCCTGGAGGGCAGCCGCGAGCACGTCTACCATGCGGCTCTGCTCGACCCGAACACCGCCGCCACCCTTACCGTTGGCCAGACGGTTGCCATGGTCGACGAACTGCTGGCCGCGCATGCCCCGTTGCTGCCGGCGGGCCTCAGTTAAGGAGCACGACCATGCGCGCGACGCGATCGGTGGTCATCACCGCGACGGTAGCCGTCGCGTTCGCGTTCGGACTGACGGGAACGGGGTCGTCTGGCCTGATCCCCGCCAGCGCGGCCGCGGCCGCCCCATCCCGGCCCATGGCAGCCCAGTCAGTAGCAGCCCAGTCGGCGGCAGCCCAGTCAGTAGCAGCCCGGTCGGTTGCCGCATCGGTGCCCGTGCCAACAGCGAAGGGGCGGCTGCGCATCGCGGGGCCGCTGCGCGACGGCAGCACCGTCCGCGCGGCTGGCCTGTACTGGCGCACCAGCCCGCTGCCTGCCGGAGACAAGCTGCTGAGCTTCGAGATCGGCTACAGCTGGCATTCCTGTGCAGCTACCTGCGTGAGCGGTGCTGACACAACCGTCACGCCGTTCGCCGCCCGCACGTACATCGTCGGGCACGCCGACACTGGCAGGCGGCTGCGGGTCATCGAGACCGCCACCGAGGTGGTCGAGACCAACCCGGCAACGTTTGCCTTCAGCGTCGTTCACGCGTCGGCCAAGGTGACGACTGCGGTGACCGTAGCCGCCTATCGGGCGGGGAAACCGCCCGCGACCGAGTTCGTGAATGGCACGCCCGAGCGACGGACCGCGTCGGATGCGGAGTACTTCCAGCTCGACCCGCCGCATTACAACGCGGCCGACGGCGTCCCTGCGCAGCAGTACCGGATCGACGCCGGGCGGTGGCGGCCGCTGCCCGCCAGCCGGGTCTTCTACACCGGCAAACTGGCGATAGGCAGGCACCGGGTGATGGTGCGGACGGCTAACTCAGCTGGTTCAACGACGGCCGCGTTCCGCTGGCGGGTCGTTCCGATGCCTCGTCCGGTTGCCTGCCGCCCGCGGCACGGCCGGGCCTGCTGGTACCCGCCGCACCTCAATTCCCACGGCAAGCCGATGCGCTGGGACTGGCAGATCGGGCGGGTTCGGCCAGAGCAGCGAACCGGGGCACGCGCCGTCGACATCTACGACATCGACGGATTCCTGACGACCAGGGCGGAAGTACGCAGGATCCACCGCACCTGGCAGGCTGCGACTTTGCCGCACCCCAAGCTGATCTGCTACATAGACCTCGCCTGGGAGGACTACCGGCCGGATGCCAGCCCTGGCGACGTCTTCCCGGCTGCCACCCTCGGCAAGGTGTACTACGGGTACCCGGAGGAGCGCTGGGTCGACTTCCGGCAGCTAGACGCGCTGAAGCCGATGCTGGACGAGCGCCTCCGGATGTGCGCCCGCAAGGGCTTCGACGCTGTCGAGCTCGACGACATCGATAGCTTCGACCCGCCGTCGACTACCGGGTTCCATCTCACGCCGGGGGACGCGCAGAACTTCCTCGCCTACGCGTTCAACGAGATTCACCGCCTCGGCATGACCGGGCTCTGGAAGAACTCGCCGTACCTCAGCTGGTGGGCCCGTGGGTATGCAGACGGCGCGATCGTCGAGGAATGCTACGTATATCACCAGTGCACCGCGTCGTCGCTGCGCGGCAGCAAGCAGTACGGCATCACCTGCACTTCCCTGACGGCCGCGACGCCGTGCGGATGGGATGACTTCACTACTGACCGCACGAGCCAGCAGCCGACCGGCAAGTGGGTGGGCGAGGCCGAGTACTCGGCCGACAAGTATGTGTGCAATCCAGGTCAGAGCTGCAAGGGAAGACGCGGGTTTGCCGCCTTCTGCCGGAATGTCTACGCGCCATCCTGGGGCTTCGCTGCCGTCAAGTTCGACGTGGACCTGGACGGCAGGCTGTTCTACCCGTGCCCGACCGGAACGTGATCAGCCCGAGATCGCGGCGATAACCGTACGGCTGCTTTGCCCGTGCTTGAGAATCGCCGGGTATTGGTCATGAGGGAGCAGCGGCGGGGCTGCCGTAGGGGCTCTTGCCGCGACGTCGCCATCCGGCGAGGCCGCGCTCCATGCCAGTAGCGCTCGTGCCTCGCGCGGCGGACCGGCCTAATTGCGCGTGGGCGGTAATGGCGGCCCGCCAGCGCCCGCATTACGCCGCGAATTGCAGGCCGCACTCCCGCTAACCACGGAATAACTCTGCGGCGCCAGCACTGCCCCGCACGTCAGCGGCCCGTCAAGGCCCTGTTCAGCGCTCGCCGCCCAGTTCCCGGTCTTCAGTTGCAGGTGGTTGTCCTGCCGCCGGAGTGAAGTTTGGCGCGCCTTTCCGCCGGGAAGATTGCATTCGGTTAACGGCTCCATACGCACAGTAATGGTGCGTTGCCTATAACTCTGGCACTTCCCCGCGGGTGCGCAGAGGCAGGAGCCGGAACTGGTCACATGACCGGCACTGCTGGACGAACTCCCCTTGCCGCCGTGTGTCCGTGCTGCCGGCGGAACGCCAATCCGGGCGTTCCCGCCCAGGTGGCGCGGATCACCGGTAGCGCGCCCACCATCGTCGGCGCCGGGCGCCTGTCGCCTGGCCTGGCGGAGCGTGATCGTCACGCGGCTTGACACGAGGAGGCAGTACAGATGCGGATCGGCCTGATTGCCCCGCCATGGGTGCCAGTTCCCCCTCCGGCCTACGGCGGTACCGAGGTGGTCATTGACAACCTCGCGCGTGGTCTGCAGGAACTCGGTCACGAGATCCGGCTCTTCACGGTGGGCGAGTCACAGTGCCCGGTACCAACCGACTACCTGTACCCCAACGCGATCGCGCCAATCGGCGTGACTGTCCCGGAGACCGCACACGTGCTAGCCGCCTACGAGTCACTGGCGGACATGGACATCATTCACGACCACACCTTCCTCGGCCCGCTCATCTCAGGCCTGCGCGGCATGCGCCGGCCTCCGGTGGTAAACACCAACCACGGCCCGTTTACCGGCGAAACACAGCCCGTACTCGCCCAGATGGCCAAGTACACCTCGCTGATCGCGATCTCGCACTCGCAGGCGCGCCAGGCCCAGACCTACGGCGGCGTGCCGATCGCCGGGGTCATCCATCACGGTATCGACCTGAACGTCTACTCGGCCGGGCCAGGCGGTGGCGGCTACCTGATGTTCGTCGGCCGGATGTCGCCGGACAAGGGCGTTCACCACGCCGTCAGGATCGCCAAGAAGGCGGGGAAGCGCCTGATGATGTCAACCAAGATGCGGGAGGACATGGAGATCGCCTACTTCGAGGCCGAGGTGAAGCCGCTGCTCGACCCCGATGACGAGCTGCCGTCGGAGATGCCGCTAGAGCGCAGGATCGAGCTGCTCCAGGGCGCCGACGCAATGCTCAACCCCATTACCTGGCGGGAGCCGTTCGGCCTGGTGATGGCCGAGGCGCTGGCGTGCGCGACACCCGTGCTTGCCTTCTCGAACGGCGCCGCTCCTGAGATCATTGATCCGGGCAGGACCGGGTACCTCTGCCGTGACGAGGGGGAGATGATCAGCGCAGTTGAGCGGGTGGCCAAGATCGACCGTAAGCAGTGCCGCGAAGCCGCCGAGCGCCGGTTCTCGCTGCAGCGGATGGCGCGCGATCACGAGCGGCTCTACCAGCGGATTGCCGAGCGCGAGGCCCGGTTCGTGCGCCGGATCCCGGCGGCCGGCCGTCGGCTCATCAGCGCGTAACACACAGCACCTGACTGCGCGCGGCTTGTTGGCCGCGCGCAGTCATGCGCACGGTGCCTGGGTAGCGCCTAGCGGCGGGGGATAGGTCGATGACCGAGCCGTGGTCGTCGGGTGACCTGCCGCCAGGGCATCCAGGGGCGTGCAGCCCGGTCACGCTGATCGAGGGCTCGACGTTCTGCATCAGCGAACCCGGTGGCGACATCGTGCCCGATCGCGCACAGGGCCTGTTCGTCCGGGACACCCGGATGCTCTCGCGCTGGGAGCTGACCGTGGACGGGATCGAGCCGCAGCCGCTTTCGGTTCAGCTCGCCGAGCCATATGCCGCCTCGTTCCTCGGCCGGATGCCGCCGCGGGCCGGCAAGGCCGACAGCACGCTGCTCGTGGTCAGGCGACGCTACGTCGGCGACGGCATGCGCGAGGACATCACCCTCCGCAACACCTCGAGCCGGGCCAAGCGCTTCCGGCTTGAGCTGGCCGCCGAGGCCGACTTTGCCGACCTGTTCGAGGTCAAGGGCCGGTCCAAGCCGCGGGCAGCGGCGACCACTGCGCTGGCCGATGAAGGGCTGGTGATCACCAGCGGCAGGCGCGAGCGGCGGCAGGAGCTGCGGATCACCGGCGACCAGAGCCCGTCAGTTACCGACGGCGGAGCGCTGTACTGGCAGCTTTCGGTGCCGGGCCATGCCGAGCGCACGGTCACCGTCGAGGCGCTGGCCGTCGACGATGGAGTCGCCCTGCAGCTACGGCACCCCCGGGGCCACGCGGTCGACCGGACGCTACCGGCGAAGCGGATGCGGAAGTGGCGCCAGCGCGGCCCGCAGGTCCGGACGCCCGACCGCAACCTTGCTGAGGTGCTCGGCCGCAGCGTCGAGGATCTCGGTGCGCTACGCATCTTCGACCCCGAGCATCCGCGCTGGCCCGTGGTGGCCGCGGGCGCCCCGTGGTTCATGGCACTATTCGGGCGCGACTCACTGCTGACGGCGTGGATGCTGCTGCCGTGGGACCCCGGCCTCGCACTCGGAACGCTCCGGACTCTGGCCGCCTGGCAGGGCAACGGTGTTGACGCCGCCTCCGAGGAGGAGCCGGGCAAGATACTGCACGAGGTGCGGTTCGGGCCAGCCGCGTCGTTCGCGCTCGGCGGCCGCAGCGCCTATTACGGCAGCGTCGACGCCACGCCGCTGTTCGTGATGCTGCTGGGCGAACTGCAGCGCTGGGCCGGCAAGGACAACGCGATCG
>Ga0335073_10001080_pt1 | contig 36143 bp, 31 predicted proteins | sample Lox_Sample_22_FD_207093 | JGI IMG/M metagenome (GOLD analysis project Ga0335073, IMG submission 207093) | Soil microbial communities from Loxahatchee National Wildlife Refuge, Florida, United States - Lox_Sample_2.2 | ecosystem: Environmental > Terrestrial > Soil > Wetlands | place: USA... | reverse complement strand
GGGCGGTGCTCGGAGCGATGAATGCGAAGAGCATCAGCGTGGCCAATCTCTCGCGGCTCAACTTCCTGCTGGGCGAGTTGTACGCCGATGCCGTGCTTAAGGCGCAGAGGCGTTCGCGGAAGCAATGCGAGTTCGTCGGCTGCCACGGCCAGACGCTTTACCATCAGGGCAGCGCTCAGCTGTTCCTGGGCCGGCGCATCGCCTGCACCTGGCAGACAGGTGAAGCGGCGATTATTGCTGCGAAGCTTGGCGTTCCCGTCGTCTCCGACTTCCGGCCCGCCGACATGGCCGCCGGCGGCAAAGGTGCGCCGCTCGTTCCTTTTCTCGACTACGTTCTCTATCGGCACCCCCGCTGGGGGCGCATTGTGCAGAACCTTGGCGGGATCGGCAATCTGACCGCGATACCGCCGGGCGCGAAACCAGAGCAGGTGATTGCCTTCGACACCGGGCCGGGCAATATGGTGATTGACGCCGTTGCCGAGAAGCTCTTCGGGAAACCGTATGATCGCAACGGCAGGCTGGCCGCTCACGGCGAACCCATCGAAAGCGTCTTACAGAAAGTGTTGCAGAATCCGTTCTTCCGGCAGAAGCCGCCCAAGACCGCGGGCCGCGAACAGTTCGGCCGCGAGTTCGTGCACGAGTTTCTTCGCCTCTGCGGACCCGCCGGCAAGCACGACGTCGTAGCGACTGCGACCGCGCTCACAGCAAGATCGATCGCGACAGCCCTGCGGAAGTTCGTCATCCCGCAGCCGGGAGAAACCGGGCGATTCCGCGAGTTCGTGGTTTCCGGCGGCGGGACGAAAAACGCGATGCTGATGAGGATGATCGGCGAAGAGCTTGCGTCGCTGAATCTACGCGTGCGCACCACCGACGAGTTCGGTCTGCCAGCGGAGGCCAAGGAAGCCGCCGCCTTCGCTCTGCTGGCGTACGAGACCTGGCATCGGCGACCGTCAAACATACCGTCAGCCACCGGCGCCACGCGGCCTGCCATACTGGGCAAGATCAGTTACCCTTAACGCAGTGTTCACCACCGAGACACCCTTCGATTGCGCTCAGGGCAGGCTCCGGCACAGAGGAAGAAGAAATCTGAGGGCCTGGTTTGGTTTCCGCCGCAAGTCCCCGCTGGCGATTCAAGGCCGATCTCACTGGCAGCGACTTCTGCTTTCCTGGTTTCCTCTGTGTCTCTGTTTCTCTGTGGTTTTCTTTCTCGCCAGCTGTACGCACAAGCCCGATCCCAACACGCTGGTCATGATCATCGAGAGCAGCCCCATCAACCTCGATCCGCGGGTCGGGATTGACGCCCAGTCGCAGCGCATCGACGAGCTGCTCTTCGATCCACTGGTCACGCGCGATGCGCACTTCAATATCGAGCCCGCTCTGGCCGAGAGCTGGGAGGTCCCCGATCCTCTCACCTACATCTTTCATCTTCGTCATGGCGTGCGCTTCCACAACGGACAGCCGCTCACCGCGCGCGATGTGAAGTGGACCTTCGATTCGCTGATCGACGGCAAAATCCGCAGCGCGAAGGCCAGCACCTTCGCCTACGTCAGCCGCATCGATACGCCTGACGATTACACCGTCATCTTTCATCTCAAGCAGCCGTTCGCCTCGCTGCTGTGGAACCTTTCGGGTGCCGCCGGGATCGTCCCCTACGGCAGCGGCGAGGATTTCAACCGCGATCCCATCGGCTCGGGGCCATTTCGCTTCTTGAGCGCGCAGCAGGACAGGAATGTCATCGTCGAACGCAATCCCGAGTACTGGGGCACGCCAGCAAAGCTCGCCCGCGTTGAATTCAAGGTGATTCCCGACGCGACCACGCGTGCGCTCGAACTGCGCAAGCAGAGCGCCGACGTTGCCATCAATTCGCTGGTCGCCGATACGGTGGTCACGCTCAAGCGCGACCGCGATCTCACCGTGATGGAGGCGCCCGGCACAATTTACGCCTATCTTGCGATGAACCTGCGCGACCCGATTCTGAAGGACGTGCGCGTGCGCCGCGCCATCGCGTACGCGATCAATGTGCAACCCATTATTCATTACCTGCTGCGCGACGGGGCACGGCCCGCGTACAGCATTCTGCCGCCGCAGCACTGGGCGTACGACGGAGACGTCATGCGCTATCCCCACGATCCGGAACGCGCGCGGCAACTGCTGGACGAGGCGGGTTATCCCGAGAAGAACGGCGTGCGTTTCCACGTCACGATGAAGACCTCAACCGAGGAGTCCACGCGCCTGCTCGCAGCCGTGCTGCAGCAGCAACTGCGCGAGGTGGGCATCGCCCTCGATATCCGGTCGTTTGAGTCGGCGACCTTCCTCGCCGACGTCACTAAGGGCGCCTACCAGATCCATTCGCTGCGCTGGATCGGCGGCAACCAGGACCCCGACATCTTCGAGAACCTCTTCGCGACCTCCAGCTTTGCGCCCAGGCGCGCCAATCGCACCTTCTATTCCAACCCGCGCGTGGACGAACTGATTCGCGAAGGACGCAGCACGCTCGACCAGCAAAAGCGCAAAGTGATTTACGACCAGATTCAGCAAATCCTGGCCGAAGACCTGCCCTACATCAATCTCTGGTATCTGGATAACGTGCTGGTGCACACCAATCGCGTGCATGGGATCGAGCTGACGCCTTCGGGGAACTACGATTTTCTAAGGACGGCGGAGTTGGTGAATTAATTGCGCGCGGAGCTCTCGGCCTGCTCGTGCGCGTGATAGCTGGAGCGCACCAGCGGCCCCGATTCGACGTGGCGGAATCCCATCTTCAGCGACTCTTGCTTCAAGAAGCGAAACTCCTCGGGTGGGTACAAGCGCGCGACGGGCAGATGATCTCTCGATGGCCGCAGATATTGGCCGATGGTGAGGATGTCGACCTTGCGCGCGGCAAGATCGCGAAAGACTTCCAGCAGTTCGTCCGTGCTTTCGCCCAGGCCAACCATCAGGCCGGTCTTCGTGGGGATGTGCGGATTCATCTCTTTGGCGCGCTCCAGCAGACGCAATGTGCGCTGGTAGCGCGCACCGGAACGGGCCACGCGATATAACCGCGGCACCGTCTCGGTGTTGTGGTTCAGGATGTCCGGTTCGGCGTCCATCACGACCCGCAGTGGCTCTTCGAGTCCCTGAAAATCGGGAATCAGCACTTCGACCCGGCAATCGGGGACCCGCTCCCGTATCTCGCGGATGGTCTCGGCGAAGACGCGAGCGCCACCAACGTTGTCGTCATCGCGATTGACGCTGGTGACGACCGCGAACTTCAATCCCAACCTCTCGACCGCTTCGGCCACGCGGCGCGGCTCGTCGAAGTCGATCGGCTCAGGCCGTCCCTTCGGCACCGCGCAAAAACCGCAGCGCCGCGTGCACAGGTTGCCCAGCAACATAAACGTCGCGGTGCGATGGTTCCAGCACTCGCCGATGTTGGGGCAGTGCGCTGACTCGCAGACGGTGTGCAGCTCCAGCTTGCGCGCCAATGACTTCAGGTCGTGATAGTTGTCGCCCATGGGCGCGCGGGCCTTCAGCCACTCCGGCTTGGGGGCCGGTTGGCGCGGGGCAATCTCGATCTGGATGAGTTCGGGGGCGGTGGCCATGGTGCGTAATTATTGTAGCGCGGCGGTACCGCTGTATATTCGATGATCCACTTAGTGTTTGGGCTCTTAGCTGGGGGCCTTTAGCTCCTAGCGGCAACAACGTGGCTAGCTAAGAGCTAAGAGCCAACAGCTCCGGCCAACTGCGCCCCTCACAAGGTATGCAAATACGCCAGTAGCTCATCGAGTTGCTGCTGCGAGAGCTTGTTCTGGAAAGACGGCATCTTCGCCCGGCCAAGCAGGATGATGTCGGTCACACGATCGTCGTTGGCTGGCATTCCGTTGGTCATGAACTGCTTCTTGAACAGGCCATGCAGACTGGGCCCGCGGAGATTGCGCTTGCTGTAGGCAAAGTGGCAATCGGCGCAGCGAGTGTCGTAGATGCGCCGACCGGCTGCCTGCACCGGGTTGAGTCCCAGCTCGGCGTCCGTCTTGCGCGGCTCGGCATCGCAGGCGGCGAGAATTCCGACGACGATCGATGCGAGTACGGTGAGAACGAGCAGAGCGCGCGTGGGCTTCAATTTTCCATCTCTTCGGGCAAGGCTTTGGACCACGAAAAACCCGGCGCGTACAAAGTTTTGGGGGTCCTACCTCGGTACTTCCGGCGCTGTCCGTGGTGAGGAACGGCGATGGTCAGGGCGTTGCGGCGTCTCCATCAGAGTTAGAATACACCTCGCATGACGGTCGCCATCAAACGCGTGTACGAGCCGCCATCGCCGAAAGATGGCGCGCGCGTGCTGGTGGACCGCCTGTGGCCGCGCGGGCTGACGAAGCAAGCCGCCGCCCTCGATGCGTGGCTGAAGGACCTGGCGCCTTCCGACGAGCTGCGCAAGTGGTATCACGCCCATCCCGAGCAGTGGAGCAGGTTTCGCGAGCGTTATCTGAAAGAGCTTGCGTCGGAGCAGGCGGGCGCAGCGCTACAACAACTCTACGAGCTGCGCGATACGCACGACCACCTCACCTTGCTGTTCGCCTCGCGCAACCAGGAGCGGAACAATGCGCTAGTGCTGAAACAACTGATCGACGGCGACCGCAAACCTCCGATTGGCACCGGCCCCATTGCCGCTGTCTCCGCCCGGCGCGCCCGTGCCGTCAGGCGCAGATAGCCGGCGCCAGAGAGCAAGTCCGGGAAACATCATCGCAGCACCACGTCCGAGCGCCACTGGTCCGCCAGCTTCCACCACAGAAACTGTTCCCAGGCGTCAAGCACGGTCTTGGCCCACGCGCGATGCTTCCAATACTGGTCGGCATCGTGGTAGGGAGCGGACGAGGCCGCAATCGACCAGCGATACTGCGGCAGCCGCTTGCGAAAGATCGAAAGCGCGCGACGCGTATCGAAGTTCGAGGCGACGATCAGCGCCGAGCTCGCGTGCAGACGTTCCAGGCAGCGGCGCACGTCGACCACTTCCGCAAAAGTGGAATCGGCCGTCGTGGGGCAAATCTCCATCATCGGCAGGTTATTGTGCGCGAGGAAATCGGCGGCCAGCTCGGCGTCGGTCCGGCCATACAGCAGGCGCGTGACGTTGGCATCGAGTAGGATTCTGGGGGCGTAACCTTCCCGTTGAAGCTGCACGCCCTTTGGCCACTCGCCGTCGAGCACCACGATGACATCCGCCGGTTCAGGCGCGTGGACGATCAGGAACGAGCCGGCGTGGGCTACGAGGAAAAACGCGAAGAGCCCAGCCAGAGCCAGGATTCCGGCGATGATTGCGCGCTTGCGCCAGCGCGGCTGCCGGGCGATCGCCGTCGTCGATGGCTCGCTGCCCGCGGCTACTTCGCTCTCAGGCATGCCGCACCCATCTCCATTTGTTCCGCGTGCAAGCGCAAGAGCGCCTCGCCGACCACCGACCAGTCATACTTCTCCCGCACCAGCCGCCGGCCATTCGCCGCCAGCTCGTGCCAGAGCGGCGATTCCGTCTGCAACGAAGCGATAGCGTCGGCCATAGCTGGCGGAGCGTCGGCGATCAGGATGTCCTTGCCGTCAGTGATGGCCAGTCCCTCGGCGCCCAGCGAAGTTGAGACCACCGGCGTTCCCGCCGCCATCGCTTCCAGCACCTTGAGCCGAGTGCCGCCGCCCACGCGCAGCGGCACCACCGATACCATCGCGCTGCGATAAAACGGGCGCACATCATCCACCGTTCCGGTCACGGTGATGTCCGGCTGGCGCAACGCGAGGACCTGCTTCGGCGGCTGCGCTCCCACAATGACCAGCCGTAGCTCCGGCCGCAGCCGGCGCACCAGCGGCCACACCTCGCGGACGAAAAACAGGGCGGCATCGATGTTGGCGTGGTAATCCATGCGGCCCATGAAGAGCACATCGCGGCGCTCGCTCGTCTCGGAGGGTCCTTCGCCAAAGAACTCGCAGTCCACGCCGTTGCCGACAACTGCGATGCGCGCCTGAGGCACGCGCGCCAGCAGCACCTGGCGTTCACGCTCGCTGCATACCGTGTGCGCATGGCAGAGCCGCAGAAGCTCATCTTCGACGCCGCGCGAAAGAGCCGAAGTGCGCTTGGCATACACGCTGCGCAGCCGGTTCGGGTCGTTCTCCGCGTAGCGGGCCAGGATTTCCGATTCGATGTTGTGCCAGTCGAGGATCAGCCGCGTGCGCGGTGCGGTCTGGCGAATGCGGCGCGCATAGGCGATCAGGTGCATGCTCTCGATTTGCACCACGTCGAAGGCCTGCTCCTGCAGGAGGCGATCCAGTTGAGCGAGCACCCCCGGCGATGTGAAGTTGAGGACATTCAGCGGGGTTGGGCCGATCAGCCCGCGAAGGATGTTGGTGCGCTTGTAGCTTCTATCGCGCTGAAGGGCGATGACCTGTGTTCCTCTTTGTGGCTCCAGCCGGTCGCGGAGTTGCTCGGCCTGCGATCTGGCGTCTTCGCTTACCAGTCCGATATACGTAAGTTGTGCATTGCCCGCCAGTTGCCGCGCGAAATAGAAGTCGCGCAGGTGCGCGCCCGAAATGGTAGGCCAGCAAATCCGCGGCGAGAAATAGAGGACACGCATCGAGGAGGCGCTCTTGGGCAGTGTACCCGATCAGCCGCGCCGTCGGCGCCCGGTCCGGCCCGTAGAGGACCCACAACGGCGCACCAAATCTGAACCGACGCGGGCCAAAACGGGCCGCCTCGGTGACTAAGGTTCGATTCTTCAGCCCGCACCGGACCTGACGTGAGCTCCGCGATGCTATACTGGCTCGCGGCTTTCCCCCAGCCGATGTTCCCCACGCGGGGAAGGAAACAAGCGCTCAAGACTTGTATGGCACAGATTGTCGCCGGCGGCGAATTGCCGGCTGCCGACGCATTTCGCTACATTTGGCCCGGGGAAAGGCCGAACTTGAGCGGATCGAGAGCGGTGCCGATTGCTGGATTAGTGCCTCTTCGATCATAATGGCTGCCACTGGAAAGCGGCGCCACGATGGGCGCCGGTACGGTTGACAGGTGGGCTGATCACTGCACAGGTTGTCGCGGTGGGCAATCCCGCACGCATGATAGAGCAAAGCTAGCCGCAGTATGAGGGGAATGGGGTAACCAGGTAGATATGTCCACGTACCAGAGAATGACGCCCGCAGCCATCGACGACTACGCCATTTATCCGAGTGCGGTGGACGTTGCGCCGGAAATGGCCCCGCCGGTCGAGGAGCAGCCGAAAGTTCGCCGCAGCCAGCGGCCCGAATTCTACAAACCCTTTCACTACCTGCTGCTGGTCTATCTGTTCTTCTATTGCAGCCGCATTCCGGAGATGATTTCCTGGCTGCACGTCGGTTTGCTGCTGCAGCCCATCCTGCTGGTCGGCATGATTATGACCGGCACCACCAAGGCAATCTTCCGCACCGACATCGGCCGGGTGATGACCGCCTTCACCATCTGGGTGGCCATCTGTGTTCCCTTCAGCACCTGGCGAGGCGGCAGCTTCAACATATTCATTCTGGCGCTGCAGGCGTTAGGTTTGCTGTTCTTCATGGCGGCGTTCATACGCACGCTGGATGACTGCTATCGCGTGATGTACGTAATCGCGCTGGCTATTGGCGCCGTCGGCGTACTGTCATTCATCGTCGGCGGAGGCGCTCGCGCCGGCGATCCCCGACTAGGGCTGGGCAACGCGGCCAACGACACGCTGGGCGACGCCAATTTGCTCGCCCTGTACCTGTGTGTCGGATTGCCCTTTATTTGGTTCTCGACCACATGGAAGAAGGGCATCGTCAAGATTGGCTTGATCGTGATGGTGATCCCGGTGCTGGCCGCCTTCAGCCGTACCGGTTCGCGTATGGGACTGCTGGCGCTGGTATTGGGAATGCTCTTCTTCCTGATCTTTGCCTCGGCCAGTCAGCGGGCGACCATCATCATGGGCGGCTTCGTCTTTCTGGTACTGGCGGTTTTCCTGCTTCCGCAAAAAATCACCGAGCGCTTTACCACCTTGTTCCATCCGGCTACCCAGGCCTCGGAGGAAGCGGCCGAGTCGGCGCGCGCCAGAGAAACCATGCTCGTGCGAAGCATTGAGGTAACGCTGGAGCATCCTCTGCTGGGTGTTGGCCCAGGTGAATTCATGGACGCCGAAGCCGCGGAAGATATGGCCGTCGGCAAGCGCGGCTTGTGGCACTACACCCATAACGCCTACACCGAACTGTCCAGCGAAACCGGCATCCCCGGAATGGTGATCTTCCTGATCGCCTTCTGGCGCTCCTACCGGGGCCTGACGCCCTATCGCAATCGTTACCCGAACCCGCGGGTGCGGCGCGCCGCAGTTTGCATCCAGATCGCCGTGCTGGTTTCGGCCGTGGGCGCATTCTTCCTGAGCATCGCCTACAGCGGCATCCTTTACGCCATCATGGGCTTATCGGCAGCCTTCCAGTTGGCCGCTGCCCGACAATACAAGCTATTGAAAGCGGAGGCGTGAGCCTTCCATGATCGAGACGCGGACCGCTATGCGGCGGCGTTCTCCGGTGGGCGCGGTATCGTAGCCCGCTCACGCGCATGAACTGGGTCAAAGGCAAAGCCGCCATCGCCCGCGCGATTCACCTCGATCTAACTCATCCCCAGGTCCTTTATGGCCGCACCTTGCAGCGCTACGTCTATCGGGGAGCGCGCTGGCTCGATGTTGGCTGCGGCTATCAGATTCTGCCCTTCTGGGCGATGTCCGAAGACGCGCAACGCGAGCTGGTGGGCCCGGTGGCCATGCTGATCGGCGCCGACGTGGATGAGCGCATCAAGGACCACCCGCTGCTGACCCATCGCGTGGAGGCCCTGGGCGGCGCTTTACCCTTCCGCGAGCAGACCTTCGATCTCGTTACCGCCAACATGGTGATGGAGCACATCGACCGGCCGCAAAATTTCCTGGCCGATATCCGCCGGGTGCTTCGCCCCAACGGCCGGTTCCTCTTTCACACGCCCAACATCTTGTTCTGGCTCACCTTCATCGCTTACCTCACGCCTGACGCGATCAAGAAGCCAATCATCTGGAGACTCGAGCAGCGGCCTGCGGAAGACGTCTTCCCCACGCGCTACACCATCAACACGCCGTGGCGCATCGAGCGCCTGGCCGCGGAAGCCGGCTTCGACGTCGAGGAATTGAATATGGCCGGATCAAGCCACATCTTCGATCGGCTGGGGCCCATCGGCTGGGCCGAATGCTTCCTGCAGAAGGGCATGTCAACCGTGCTGCGTGGGCGATTGAACTCCAACATCATCGCGGTGCTGAGGCGGAAGTGAGGACGCCATTCGCTCTTCGCCTTTCGCCAGAGGCAGGCGACGTTTTCACCTTCTTTACGAAAAGCGCTCGCGGAAGAAAAGAAGCCTACGCATCGCGAGTAGTGCCACTGCGCCAGGCATGGCAGCTCTCCCCGGGCGAACCGCGAACACACGACCTCGGCGCGCCTCGCTCGTCTAACCCCTGTCGTTCAGCTCCGGTTGTCTAGAAGGGCAACAGGAGCCAAACCGGCAGCATCTCTGCTGGGAGAGTCGAGTAAAATAGGAAACTTATGAAGCAGCTTGTAGTCGGTATTTTCTTGAGCGGCGCGCTGTGTCTTCCGGCCTCAGCCGCGCCCCTGAGCAGCAATGCCCGTACCGTGGTTCCTGCCGCGGTGCAGCAGATCATCTCCGTCGATTACCGCGAGTTGCGCGACTCGCCCACGGCGCGCGCGCTCAAAGACAAGGTCATGCCCGACAACGTTAAGCAGTTCGAGGCCGCGCTGCGCGGCGTCGGCCTCGATCCCGACCGGGACGCAGAGCAGCTCACCTTCGTCAGTTATCGCGGACCCAAGGGGACCCTGCGCAGCATCGGCATTGCACAAGGTCCGTTCAAGCAGAAGGAATTTCTGCAAAAGGCGAAGGTCAAGAAGATCAAGCCGCAGAAATATCTCCTGTCGGACATCTATCCCATGAGCTCGGGCATGCAGATGGTTTTTCTCGATCCCACGACCATCCTGTTTGGAGATACCGACGCGATTAAAGGCGCCATCGATGTGCGCGACAACGGCGCCGAGTCCCTGGCTTCGAACAACACCATCGACGACCTGACCACCAGCGTGCAGAACTCGCCGGTCTGGAGCGTGCTTGACCAGCAGGGAACGCAGAACATGATGCGCTCGGCCCTAGGGCAGGCAGGCTCGCTGGCCGATTTCGACGTCGTCAAAAAGCGCTTGCTGGCTTCCGATTACGTGATGAATTTCACCGACGGCGTGACCTTCGATCTGAGTGTGAAGACTACCGACGTCGTCACCGCTTCCACCTTGTCCGGGCTCATGAAGGCCGGGCTGATGTACCGCCAGATGACCGGCACTGCCAGCGAGAAGCTCGCGCTGGAGAACACCACTGTCGACAGCTCCAGCGATCTGGTGCAGATGCACTTCAAGACCGACGATCAGCGCTTCCAGGCGCTGCTGAAGACCGACCTGTTCGCCGCCGTGTCGAAGTAGGAACTAGGGACTGGGGGGCCAGGGCTGGGGATTAGCCGATTCGAGCTTTTCCCACTGCGCTGCGCAAAGCAGGTAGTTCCGCCCAGTCTCTAACCCCGGCGTCTTGATCCCTAGCGCCTAGCCCTCCGATCCCCAACCTCCAATCCCGCAAGTGGAGGATCGTACGTGCGCCACTGCGGCTTGCGCTTACGCCAGGTCGAACAGCAGAAACTCCGCCGCACCATTGCCGCTGGTGCTGGCAATCCGCAGCGCACTTTCGCCGCCGATTGCGGCGCCGTCGCCCTTGTCGAGCTTCGTGCCGTTCACCTCGAGTTGTCCGCTGATCAACTGCACCCAGCCATGGCGCCCGGGCTTGAGCTCCAGCTCCACGGACTTGCCGCTGTCGAGCAGCGACGCATAGACGCTGGCGTCCTGATGGATCGTGGTCGAATCCTCACGTCCGTCATGCGATGCAATCAGCCGCAGCCGGTTCTGCTTTTCCTCGGGCGCAAAGGTCCGGTCCTCGTAGCTGGGCTTGAGCCCCTCGGCTTCGGGTAGCAGCCAGATTTGCAGCAGATGTACGGGCTCTTCGGACTGGTTCACCTCACTATGCATTACGCCGGTTCCCGCCGACATGCGCTGGACGTCGTTGCGCTCGAGGGTGGCCCCGCGCCCCATGCTGTCGCGATGGCTCAACTCGCCGTCGACGATGTAGGTGAGGATCTCCATATCGCGATGCGGGTGCATGCCGAAGCCGCGCCCGGCACTGATGCGGTCCTCATTAATGACCCGCAAGTCACGAAATCCCATGTGGTTAGGATCGTAGTAGTCGGCAAACGAAAAGCTGTAATGAGTATCGAGCCAGCCGTGGTCGGCGTGGCCCCGCTCCGCTGATGGCCTGAGTGTGATCATCTCTCGCTCCGGGTGTTTAGATGCGGAACGGGGCCAAAAGTATCAAATGTGTTATAACACGTATCTAGCGCAGACCCGCATTTTCCGCGGCCAGCTTGGCGGTCGCGCTCCAGTCCATGTCCTCCATGCCGCGCGCGATGGCGGTCAGCATATGGTCGCGAATCATGCTGGCGAGCGGCAGCGCGGCGTCCACCCCCTCGGCCGCGGCAATCGCCAGCCGCATGTCTTTGAGGCCCAGGCGAATGCGGAAGCCGGCGGGCTTGTACTTCTCATCGGCGATCAGCCCGCCATAGGTCTTGTACACCGGCGCGGCGAACAGGCTGTTGGTCAGGAACTCGATGTACGTGTGGGCATCGACGTTGTACTTGCGCGCCAGCGCCACTGCCTCGCCCAGCGACTCGATAACGGTCGCGATCATGAAGTTGCCGGTCAGCTTCACCACGTTGGCCATCTCCGGCTTGTCGCCCATTACAAAGACGCGCTGCCCCATGGCTTCCAGCACCGGCATCGCGCGCTCGACCGCGCTCTTCTCGCCGGCGGCCGCGATGAACAGCTTGGCCGCTTCAGCCGCCTCGGGACGCCCGAACACCGGTGCGGTCATGTAGTGCTGGCCGCGCTCGCGGTGCTCCTCTGCCAGCTTTCGGGAGAGCGCGACGCTGATCGTGCTCATCGAGACGTGTAGCGCGCCTTTTGGCAGAACCTCAGCCACCCCTTCCGAATGCAATACCGCCGACTCTACGGCGTTATCGTCGGCCAGCATCGTGATTGCGATTTCTGCGCCTTTGGCCGCCTCGCCCGCCGACTTCGCAAGCTTCGCGCCCTGCGACTTCAGCGGCTCGGCCTTCGCCGGCGTGCGGTTCCAGACGGTGACGTCATGTCCGGCGCGAATGAGATTCTGCGCCATGGGCGTGCCCATGTTTCCCAAGCCAATGAATGCGACTTTCATCTCTTCTCCTCGCGAATTGGAAGTCAGGGCTTTGGATGTTTGTGCCGCGCCAGGGGTGCGCAAAGTCGCATGTCATCTCGCGCATTCGGCGCCTGGGCTGCGGAGCCAGTTGCCGGGACCGTTTCGGGATGGACAACCTTGCCGCCGTTCCACCTGTCACATGAAAAAGAGCGATAATAATGGCATGCGTGGCTGGGTTCTGTGCGTGGCGCTCTGTGCTGCTCTTGCCGTCACCCCGATGTGGGCGCAGCGAGGCGGAGGCGGTCGCGGCGGTGTGGGCGGCGGCCACGGTTTTTCCGGAGGCGGTTTTGCCGCGCGTGGCGGCGCGATCTCCGGATATCGCGCATCGCCGGGATACGCGCGCGCTTATGGCGCCTATCGCAGCTGGAACGGCGGTGCCTGGCGCGGCAACGGCTATGGCTGGCGGGGTAACGGCGGGCGCGGCTATCCCTACCGTCCATATCGTTGGTCGTGGCGCGGCGGATATCCCTGGTGGTGGGGTTGGGGCTACGCCGGATGGGCCTGGTACCCGTATTGGGGATGGTACGGCGGAACCTGGTACGATGCGTCCGATTATTATCCTGACGATTATCAGCCGTACACCTACGCTCCGTCAGCGTACTCCGCGCAAACTTACCCGTCGTATGCCTACGCTCCGCCGCCACCTCCCGAAGGCCAGAGCTACGCCACGCCGAATGAGCTCGAGCAGTTGCAGAACGAAGTAAACCAGTTGCGCGCGCAGCAGCCGCAGAGTTCAGGAGCGGCGCAGAAGGCGCAAGTCCACGGCGAGACCGCTCTGGTCTATCGCAACGGCCGCACTGAAGAGGTCGACAATTACGCCATCGTCGGCAAGACACTGTGGATCTTCAACCAGGAGCGCGCGAAAAAAGTCCCTCTCGCCGAGCTGAATCTTCCTGCCACCAAGCGCGCCAACGAAGACCGCGGCGTGGAGTTCGTAGTGCCGAACCCTTCGCGTTAATCACAATTTTCGCGACCCATCTAGCCTGAAGAACGGTAGCGGACACCCCTCCGCGATGATTCTCTCGCTTCGGCCACGCTACGTTGGGAGCGAGTTCTTCCCAATTTGGGCCGCCACGTCAAAAGACCACAAAGGCGGCCATTTTGTTCGGTGTGTCCTCAAGCGGACAGAGCTAAGCTCTAAGCGAGATTTCGGTTTCGCCAACGATTCCTGCTGGCCTTCGAGGGCACCTGAAATCGCGCCGATCCATCGCGTGGCTCCTGGCCGCGTTCCTCCTGAGCGCCTTGGTTCTGCGTGTCGGCGTAGCCATTTATTCCCCCAGCATTGAATACCCCGACGAAGTCTTTGAATCGCTGGAACCGGCTCATCACCTGGCTTACGGATATGGCGTGGTGACCTGGGAATGGATCCTGGGAATCCGCTCCTGGGTTTATCCTGCGTTCCTCGCCGGTGTCATGCGCGCCACGGACTGGATAGCGCCAGGATCGCGCGGATATCTGGATGCGATCATCGTCGTGCTGTGCCTGATTTCGCTGACCACGGTCTGGTTCGGCTTTGCCTGGTGCAGACGTGCCAGCGGAACCGAAGCTGCCCTCCTTGCAGCGGGTACGTGCGCGTTCTGGGCGCCGCTGGTCTACTTCGCGCCCAAGGCTTTTAACGAAGTGCTGGCGGGCAACCTCCTTCTGCCTGGCCTGTACCTGGGCGTCTATGGAGATAGCTTCAAGGAGCGGAACCGGCTGTTCCTGGCCGGGCTTTTCTGTGGGCTGGCGATGTCGTTGCGGATTCAACTCGCTCCTGCGGCCGGGTTTGCGGTGCTCTACTTCTGCCGCTCAGGCTGGAGGAGGAAGGCTCCCACGGTGTTTGCTGGATTTCTTTTGCCCATCCTGATTTTCGGCGCGGTTGATGCATTTACCTGGTCTTATCCTTTCCAGTCGTTCGTGGGCTATTTCTGGATCAACCTAGTTACCGGCAAAAGTTCCTCTTATGGCAGTCAGCCCTGGTATTGGTATGTTCTCTGCCTGGCGAAGTATCTTGGGCCGGCGTTGTTGCTGGCCTTCGCGGGAGTTCGCCGCAGCCCGCTGCTGGGTTGGATCGTCCTCATCATCGTGGGGGCCCACTCCGTGATTGGCCATAAGGAACCACGCTTCGTCTATCCCGTCATACCAATCGTGATCACATTGGCCGCCCTTGGGGTAGTTGAAATTGCGTCTTTCCTTAGCGCACGCGGGAAGCTGCATTGGAAATCGAGCGGAATCGTCGTCTTTGGATTGGCCTTCTTTGCCCTCAGCTCCGCCTTTATCGCTTGGCGATTTCCGCGCTGGAACTACAGTTCTGGACCTCTGATCGCCATGGATCGGCTGAGCCGTGAGGCATCCGTCTGCGGCGTCGGGCTGCACCGAATTTCATGGGCCTGGACCGGCGGCTATGCGCACCTGCACCAAAACGTTCCCATCATCCTCGTCCTCACAGACGCCGAGGTCGAGAAGGAAGCGCTTGGATTCAATGCGCTTGTCGTCCAGGGCACGCTCAGCCACCCCATCATGGGCTTCAAGTTAGAAGGGTGTTGGAACGGAGTCTGCTTGTATCGCAGACCCGGCTGCTGCATTCCTTCCCGGCAATACAACGAGGTGAATTACATGCTCCGGCATGGGTACCAATAAGGGCGGACGCTGGCTCCGCCCCCTGCGTGTGTTACCCAGAGCGCTTGCCGGCCTCAACGCTGGAAGTTTCAACATGCTAGAAGCCGGATATTTTTGCACTAAACCTGTCCGTCAAGGCCGCTTCCAAAGAAATGCGGGGTGGATTGCTCCACCCCGCTTTAACGGCTTCAACCAGACTTCAGGACGCGGCCGTAAAGGATATTCCAAAGCGGGTTGTAGCCCAGCTTCCGATCGGAAGCAAGAAGAGCGCCACCAAGCCAGACGGCGAAGCAGCGTGACTCTTAGGCGAGCATTACTGTAACAATCCCGATGGAGGCGGCAGGTTGCGGTCCTTCATCCATTCTTCCATGATGCGTCGGTTGGCTTCCGTGCGCGGCACCTTCTCAATGTCGGGCATGAAAATCCGGAGACCTGCCTGGGGCGTCATCTGAATGCGGCCGTTCACCAACTGCTCCTGATAGCGGGTGAGATCGAAGCTGAACCAATCGTCGTTAGACGCATCGATCAGGAAAATATCGGCCTGCGACATGGTGAGCTTTCCCAGGTTGACAGTGCCGCCTTCCAGCCGGATGAAGTTCCGCCACTGCTTGACCTGGTGGGCCTCCGGACGGCCGTTGCCGAAGACCGACACCAGGTCGCCGGTTTTGGCCGCAATGTGCACATCCGTCAGCGTTCCCCGAATCGCCGGCGCGGGCAAAATGTGTTCCGCCTCAATGTATATTTCGTCGCCGGAGACTTGCACTGTGTCGGCACTTTGGGCGCCAATCAGATCGGCAACGTTGATGTGCAGCGATTGCACTAAGCCTTTGACGGGAAGCTTCAGCACACGCAGCTTCACCATATGCAGATGGATTCGTCCGTCGGGCGCGGCGCTCACGTCGCTGACCATCTCGATGGGCAGCGGCACGCCTTTGTGCAGCGTTCCCTTCAGCTTTAATTGCTGACCCTCAGCGGCCAGCGAAACATTGCCCAACGGCGAACCCTTCAGCAAACCTTGATTCAGGATTCCGCTGATGTCAGACAGGCTGGTAGCGATGATACCCGCCTGAATATTCAGGATGAATGAGCTGGGCTCGTCGAACGATGGAATGACGCCGGTCCGGGTAGGATGCATTTGCCCCCGCAGCCAGCGTACCCGCAATTGCAACCCCGGGCGTTCATTCAAGATGACATTGTGCATCACGACCGCGGTCTCGGACTGCACAGGGTTCGCGTTGCTGGAGATGGCATGAACCGGGGCGGGCGACGGCGGCGCTTTCGCGCTCTGGACACTGCTGCCGGGCGATGACGTGCTCGGGGGACTCGGCGGCTTCGAGCAGGACGCCAGCAACGAAAGCGCCAGAAGAGGGACAAAAGTACGCCGTGTAAACATGATGTCTGACCTGCGCGAGGTTCGTTTTGGCGGTTAGAGACACCTTCGGGGCGACACCCAGGAAGCCGTGAGACCCGAACCCGCTTCAATAATGAGATGCTGATTGCCGGTCGTGACCGGAAGTTGCGAAAAAGTTGGCTTTCTAAGCATGCGGGGTGGGCCTGTGCCCACCCCGCTTCACTTCATCATGATTCGGTGCCGGGGCTGAAGCCCCGGGGTTTATTGGTTAGCTCTCTCGGCACGGCTGAAGCCGTACCCCTTCAAGACCGACTACACCAGTCCCTGGTCCAACATGGCATTGGCGACTTTCAGGAAGCCGCCGATGTTGGCGCCGTTCACCAGATTGCCCGGCGTGCCGTAGGTTTCGGCCGTCTCGAAGCAGGTCTTGTGAATGGCCTTCATGATGTTGTGCAGCTTGTGGTCAACTTCCTCGCGCGTCCAGCTCAGCCGGGCGCTGTTCTGCGACATCTCGAGGCCTGACGTAGCCACGCCGCCCGCGTTCGCCGCCTTGGCCGGTCCATAGAGAATCTTGTGCTCCAGGAACAGCTTGGTGGCTTCCAGCGTGCTCGGCATGTTGGCGCCTTCGGCGACGACCTTTACGCCGTTGTTGATGAGGTTCTGCGCGTCCTTGGCGTTGATTTCCCAAAGCGGGTTGTAGCCCAGCTTCAGATCGGTCGGCATGAAGATCGCCTTCTTGAACTGATCCGCATACTGACGGATGCGGCCGCGCTTCACGTTCTTCAGCTCCATGATCCACGCCAGCTTCTCTTGGTTGATGCCGTCGGGATCATAGATTGCGCCGTCGGAATCGGACACGGTGACCGGCTTCGCACCCAGCTGCAGCAGCTTCTCGATGGTGTACTGCGAGACGTTGCCGCTACCGGAAACCAGGCAGGTCTTGCCGTGGAAGTTCTCGCCGCGCGTCTTCAGCATCTCTTCGGCGAAGTAGACGCAGCCGTAGCCGGTGGCTTCCGGACGAATCAGCGAGCCGCCCCAGTGCAGGCCCTTGCCGGTCAGCACGCCGGTGAACTCGTTGACGATGCGTTTGTACTGGCCGAACAGGAAGCCGATCTCGCGTCCGCCCACGCCGATGTCGCCCGCGGGCACGTCGGTGTCGGGGCCGATGTGGCGGCACAGCTCGGTCATGAAGCTTTGGCAGAAGCGCATCACTTCGTTGTCGCTCTTGCCCTTGGGATCGAAGTCGCTGCCGCCCTTGCCGCCGCCCATAGGCAGCGTGGTCAGCGAGTTCTTGAAGACCTGTTCGAACGCCAGGAACTTCAGGATGCCGAGATTGACCGAGGGATGGAAGCGCAGGCCGCCTTTGTAGGGGCCGATGGCGCTGTTCATCTCGATGCGGAAGCCGCGATTGACCTGGACGTTCCCCTGGTCATCGAACCACGGCACACGGAACATAATGAGGCGCTCGGGTTCAGTGATGCGCTCAAGAATTTTGGCCGAGATGTATTCCGGGTGGCGCTCCAGAACCGGACGTAGGGAATCGAATACTTCCTGCACTGCCTGATGAAATTCGGGCTCAGCTGGGTTTTTGGCCTTTACCAGGGCCATGACATCGTTGATGTAGGTGCCCGGAGTCTTGATTCCAGGCGTGTGGGTAACTGTACTCATAGATGGTCCTCCTCGAACCGTTTAGCTCTTAGAACCAATAGAAAAAAACCCGTTCGCCGCAGCATGGCGCCATTCGCGCAAAACCGGCGCGCATGCGGACGCCGGGCAGCGGACGAACTTGTAATTGAAGCCGGTTTTATTTGAGTCCTCCGCAGTCAGGCTGGCAGTGACTGCTATCACCCCAGGGGGTGACTAACCCGTGTAATGGTACCGCCGAATCGAAAGCGGTGGAGCGGAAAAGTGTTATCAGAGTAGAGAAGCATTGCGGAAAATTGGCGCCGGATAGTAAGGGCCGGGGCACGCGCAGGTTGATCGGCTCGTCCTTCTTCTCGACTTCAAAGCGCCCCTGCTTGTGTCGTGCCGGTTCCCATCCCACAGTGCTAAACTTTTGCCCGTGATTACAAAACTGCTTCCCATCGCCATTCTGATCGCGAGCGTTATGCCGGCAAGCGGGCAAAGCATCGCGCGTCCCGATGTGCCCGACAAAATCAAGGCGCCCGCCGGCGAGGAAGTCGTCCTCGAGACGTACGCGTCGGGCTCGCAAATCTACGTCTGCCGGACGGCAGCGGACGGCAAGCCGGCCTGGACTTTGAAGGCGCCGGACGCCGAGCTGCATGACCCGCAGGGAACGGTCATCGGCCGCCACTTCGCCGGACCTACGTGGAAGCTCAACGACGGCAGCGAAGTTACAGGCAAGCCAGTGGCGCGCGTCGATGCGCCCAAGCCGGATTCCGTTCCCTGGGTGCTGGTGACGGCCATAGGCCATGGCGGGAGCGGCGTGCTCAGCGGGGTCACCACCATCCAGCGAATTCACACCCGGGGCGGGGTCGCGCCGGCTGCGGCCGATTGCACCGCCGCGAACCAGAATGTCGAAGTGAAGAGCCCCTACACCGCCGATTACTACTTCTACGCGCCGCCGAAATAGGAAGCGGTCGTAAGTTGTGGGAGACCGCAAGAGCCGAGGTTACGAAAGAGCAATTCCACCCCAACCCCCGAACATCGGGCGGTGCCGATGACAGATCGGAGATGTGACCAGCGCTCACCGGCAACCAGGGAGATTCTGATCAAGTGACGGCTGCGTCTCTCAGCGGCTAAAGCCGCAATGATTTTGCGCTATTTACGGACGGCCTGAAGGCCGTCCCTTCAAAACCAGACTTAATCAGAACTTCCCTAGCAACGGACAACGGCGCGGCTATACCAGCTGGGCCAGGCAGGTGTTGTAGGCCTCGTGTTCCAGCCAGCGCACGAACTCGTTGTGTTCGCCCAACACGATCTGCCGCGACTCGACCGGGCGGTCGGCCAGTTCGAAGCCCATGATGATGATTTCTTCGCCCTTCTTGATGAGGTGGGCGGCGGCGCCGTTCATGCAGATTGCGCCGGAGCCGCGTGGGCCAGGGATCGTGTACGTCTCAAGCCGCGCCCCGCTGGTGTTGCTCACGACCAGCACGCGCTCGCCGGGAAGCAGTCCTACCATCTCCATCAGTCCCTCGTCGATCGTGATACTGCCGACATACTGTACGTCGGCTTCGGTAACTGTGGCCTTATGAATTTTCGAGCGTAGCATCCATCGCATGGTTCTCGCGTTTTCCTCCGTGTCCCGCTCTCGCCAGGCGGATGCGGGCACTCACCATTATGCTATCAGGTGGCGGCGCGTCCGGCGCACGGAATTTTGATGCTCCGGGCCGGTTCGGGGACGCGCCGGTCCGCCGGGTGGCGGCGAAGGCTTTGCCGCTAGGAAGGAATTGGAGCGGGAGACGGGGATCGAACCCGCGACCAACGGCTTGGGAAGCCGTGACTCTACCACTGAGTTACTCCCGCTCAAAGATGTAAACAACCAGAGATCCCTCGTTGCACTCGGGATTTCGCCTGCGGGCTCGCGCTGCGCTCACGCCCGCAAGGCGGCTCAAGTTACTGCCGCTCAACGATGAGCAAAGTCTAACACCGGGCAAATGGGCGGGCAATCGACTGTCGCCGGGTAATGCGAAGGTGACGCTACGCCGCGACCTCCGCGGTCTCGCGCAGGAAGCTGCGCCCGCGCCGCTCCTTGCCGAAGATCAGCAGCACGCTCAGCACGGCGATGACGCACAGCTCGAAGGCGGTCAGCGCCCAGGCATAGCCGAGGCGATCACGCAAGGCGAATTGCACGGTCGGGGTAAACGAAGCCAGCAGAATTCCGATCTGATAGGTGAATCCGGGCAGCAATCCCCGCACCGCATCCGGCGACAGTTCGTTGAGGTGGACGGGAATAATGCCCCACGCTCCCTGCACGCCCATTTGCATGACAAAGGCGCCGATGGCCAGCACCGTGAGCGTGGCGCCGAAGGCCCATGCCGGCATGATCAGCAACGAGACCACAAGGGCCAGCAACATGCTGTAGCGGCGCCCCACGCGTTCCGAGAGCAGGCCGAAGATGATGGCTCCCACCACCGCTCCCACGTTGTAGAACATGCTGATGTACGCCACCGTATTCGCCGAGACGCCGTGGGCATGCTTGAGAAAATCGGGGTAAAGGTCCTGCGTGCCATGCGAGAGGCAGTTCATCAGGAACATCAGTCCGATGAGGTACAGCGACAGCCATTTGTGCTGCCAGGCGATGCGCGGCCCGTCGATGGTGCGCGCCACGCGATGCTGCTGCCACGCCTCCGATTCCGGGACCTTGGTGCGGATGTAGAGCGCCAGCAGCGCGGGAATCCCGCCGACCCAGAACATCGCGCGCCAGCCCAGGTTGGGCAATACCACGCGCGCGGCCACCGCGGCCAGCAGATAGCCGATGGGGTAGCCGCTCTGCAGAATTCCCGAGAGCACGCCGCGCCAGCGCACCGGCGCGTGCTCCATTACCAGGGACGCGCCGACGCCCCACTCGCCGCCCATGCCGATGCCGAACAGCATGCGCAGAATGAAGAACACGGTATAGTTCGGGGCGAAGCCGCACAGGAATTCGACGGTGGCGAAGAACAGGACGTTCGCCATCAGCGGACGGCGGCGTCCATAGCGATCGGCCATCATTCCAAACAGCAGCGCGCCCACGGGCCGCATGGCCAGCGTAGCCGTGATGGTGAGAACGATATCGCGCTTGGGAACGTGGAAGTGCGCGGCCAGCGTGTCCAGCAGGAAAATGACGACGAAGAAGTCGAAGGCATCCAGCGTCCAGCCGAGAAAGCCCGCCAGCATGGCGTGCCAGCGATCGGAGGCGGGTTGGCCGGAAGAGGTCGTCATGATTTGAGGAAAATAGCAGATAAAGTGGATAGTGGATAGTAGTTAGTGGAAGGGCAACCGCTAGCCGCCTTCCGGGCAGCAATCGCGGCGGGTGACGGCTTTCTATCCGCTATCCGCCAACCACTGTCCGCTTTTCATCATGCCAAGTCGAACTCAGTTTCGCCCCAAAGGAGTCTTCGTCGGCCTGGCGACGGTGGATGTGCTCTACACGGTGGAGAGCGTTCCGCGGCGCAACCAGAAGATTTCCGTTCCTGGCCAGCAAATCTCCGCCGGGGGGCCTGCGACCAACGCCGCTGTGACATTTGCGTTTCTCGGCGGGCACGCGAATCTAGTGACCGCTGTGGGTTCGCATCCGTTGGCCGCGGCAATTCGCGAAGACCTCGATGGTCACGCCGTTCGCTTGCATGATCTGGCACGCCGCCGGCAGGAGATGCCACCGATTTCTTCAATCATGGTGGTTCGCGAAAGCGGCGAGCGTACCGTGGTCTCGGCCAATGCGGCAGTGTTTTCCAAGGCCGGTGCCGACTTCAATCCGCACTGGCTGCGCCGAGCGTCGATCGTGCTGGTCGATGGACACTATATGCCGTTATGTGTCGCGGCTGCTCGCGAGGCGCGCCAGCGCGGCATCCCCGTGGTGATGGACAGTGGAAGCTGGAAGAAAGGAATGGCGGCGCTGCTGCCGCTGGTGGATGTTGTCATCTGTTCGGATGACTATCGCCCGCCGGGCTGCCGCGACACAGGCGATGTTCTTGAGTTTCTGCGCGCCCGCGGCATTCGCCAGATTGCCATCACGCGAGGCGCTAAGCCGGTTCGCTTTGTCGATGGTGGAGAGCGCGGCAGCATCGCCGTGAAGAAAATCCGTGCTTGCGACACGCTCGGCGCCGGCGACATCTTCCATGGCGCTTTCTGCTACTACGCTTGTCAGCCCGGCATATCGTTTCGCAACGCTTTGACGAGTGCGGCGCGTGTGGCCAGTTTTTCCTGCCGCTTTGCGGGTACGCGCGCGTGGATGAAAATGCGGAAACCAGAGACTAGGGATTAGGGCTTTTCCGGGCAGCCTCATCAACTCCGCCGCGCATCTTACTGACGGAAGTTGTCCATCATGCGCGTTCCCCGCCTTCTCATTCCGGTGCTGCTGGCTTGCGTCTCATGGCCGGCCAGCGCGTCCGACCTTCGCGAGATCGGCATGGTGAACCTTCCCGGCCCTCCCGGATTCAGCCAGGTCGCGTTTGCCGACGGGATGCTCCTTCTGACTCATCCCGGCGCCTCCAGTGTCGACATCTTCGACGCGGTGCGACGCCGCGACATCGCGCAGATCACCGGTCTGGAATCGCCGCGCGGTATGGCGGTCGATGACAAGAACGGCCGAGTGTACGTTGCCGATCACGGCAGCAACTCCATCGCAGTGATCGCGACGGACGGATGGAAGGTAATCGATGCGATTCGCTTACCCGGCTCGCCTGACTCGCTCGTGCTGGGAGGCGACGGCAAGCTGTATTGGGCGGATGCCGATGCGCAGACGTTATCGCTGCTCGACCTGCAAACCAAACAGGACGTGGCGCAGATCGAGCTTGGCGGCACGCCGCGCGACCTCGTGACGGACAGCGCGCGGCACCTCGTCTTTGTCACGCTGCAGGACGTGCACCAGATCGTGGCCGTGACTTCGGGGTCCCCGACAAGCCCCGCTGTTGGACCTGGTGGGGCGAACGTTCCGCAGCTGAAGATCGTCAACCGCTTCACGCTAAATGCTTCGCAGCCCACGGGCCTCATCTACGATCCGCAATATAACGAGTTGTATACCGCGGTCCGTTCCTCGGTGCTGGCCATCAGCGCCGACACCGGCGCGGAGATCGATCGCGTGGCTGCGCCCGCCGGCGTTGATTCGCTGTGGCTCGATCCCGATTCGCGCACGCTTTACGCCGCCAGCGAAGGATCGTTAGTGGTGATCTCGGCGAAAGGTAGGCTCACAAAGATCGATGAAATCGCCACCGCCGACGTGAAGGGGCATACGGTAGCTTTTGACGCGGAGAAGAACATCGTGCTGCTGCCCGGCGGAAATCACGGGACATCGAAGCTGCTGATCCTGCGCCCCATGACTCCCAACGCGCCGCCGGGAATGGACAGCGACGCCAGAGTGCGGTAAAGCATTTCATCCCAAATACGCTCTTGCCATCGGTCGCCACCACGGCCAGTCGTGATAGCTGTGGTCGCCCCAGACGCACAGCTCGTGGCGAATGCCGCGCCAACGCATAATACCGGCCATCTGCTCATTGTCGTTCCAGCACATGTCCCATTCGCCCGTCGCCAGCACGGTGCGGATGTGGTTGTAGCGCCAGCCATCGGTGCAGTTGGCGAGATAATCCGGCGGGTTGACGAAGTAGACGTCATCGCTGTACCAGCCATCGAGGAAGCGCTTGATATCGTAAGCACCACCCATGCAGACGCAGTCGGTGACCTTGTCGGGATGGCGCATGGCGAAGTTCAGCGCATGATAGGCGCCGAAGCTGCATCCGGTGGCCATCACGCGGGGGTTCCAGTTCTTGTTCCACATCAGCGGAATCACGTCGTTCAGGATGTAGCGTTCGTATTGCAGGTGCCGCTGCACGCGCCAGTAAGGATGCGCCCACTTGTTGTACCAGCTTTCGCCGTCGACGCTGTCTACGCAGTAAATCTGGAGCTGCCCGTTCTCCAGCCGGTCGGCCACGGCGGCGATCATCTTGTTGTCTTCGTACTCGTAGTAGCGGCCCTGCGACGTGGGAAAGACGATGACCTTCGGGCCGTCGTGGCCGAAGACCAGCAGGTCCATGTCGCGGTTCAGGTCGCGCGACCACCAACGATGAAATTCACGATTCAACTTGTGTGTGCCCCCGGAGTGGAGTTGCGCCCGCGATGTGACAGGCGTGCAAAAGCCCCAATTTTACAGGAGCGGGCCTGGAGCTAGTCCGGTGAATATCCGCAACACCGGCTGCGCCGGCACCCGGCAAACCGGCGCCCGAACGCTCAATCCTCGGAAATGTCATTTTTTTCTTACCAGTAAGATCGTCTTACCAGTAAGAAAATTCTACAAAACGTGGCCGCTTCGGCATCTAAGGCAACGGTCCGGCCTGTCACATGGACATGCCTGTTATCATGCCTGTCGCCATCGAAATGCCAGAAACCTCTGTCGCCACAGCCAACGACCTGAAGTCGCGCCTGCGCCTGCACACGCAATTCCGCTCGCAAGTGGAAGACGAGAAGCGCGATTTCATCGTCTATCTGCCACCGATGTACGACGCGCAGCCCGACCGTCGCTTTCCCGTGCTTTACATGCAGGATGGGCAAAACCTCTTTGACCCGGAGACCTCGTTCACCAAGGGCAACTACTGGCACATGGGCGAGACGGCCGACGCGCTGATCGCGGCGGGCGAGATCGAGCCGCTCATCATCGTGGGCATCTACAACACCGGCGAGCATCGTATCGACGAATACACGCCGGTTGAGGACAAGCGCCTGGGCGGCGGCCAGGCCGACACCTACGGGCAGATGCTGGTCGAGGAGTTGAAGCCGTTCGTCGATCGCACCTATCGCACGCTGCCCGGCGTGGCCGATTGCGGGCTAGGCGGCTCGTCGCTGGGCGGCCTGGTCACGCTTTATCTTGGCCTGCGCTACACCTGGATGTTCAGCAAGCTGGCGGTGATGTCGCCGTCGGTGTGGTGGCGCAATCGCGCCATCCTGAAAACCGTGGCCAAGATCCGGCGCAAGCCCGAGCTCAAGATCTGGCTGGATATCGGCACTCGGGAGGGCCAGCGCGCGCTCCCCGACGCCCGCGAGCTGAACCTTACTCTGGTAAAGAAGGGATGGGTCGAGGGCAGGGACCTGCGTTACATGGAAGTGGCCGATGCCGAGCACACGGAATCCTCCTGGGCGGCACGCGTCGCGCCGATGCTGAAATTCCTGTTCCCGCCGAGGTAGCGGCCCTTGCTTATCCGCGCTTCTCGGCTGCGCCGGAGGGCGAGGCGGAAGCTTGCGGCAGAGCGGCGGCAAACTCTTTCTCGAGTTGCGCGCCCGCAGGCAACAGCACCACATTGCGTGAGGTGGCGAGCAAATTGCCGGCGGTGTTCCTGACCTCAGCGGTGATGACGCCCAGGGTCTTGGCAGGCTTCTTGATCGTGCTATCCAGCGACACGGAAAAGTCCAGGGTTTGCCCGACCAGCGCGGGGCGTTTGAACTGGATCTGGTGTTCCATCCAAATGGCGCCGGGGAACGCCTCGGCGATCATTCCGGAGATGATTGCGGTAAACAGAGCGCCGTGGCAGATGCGGCCCTCAAAGCCTGCGGCACGCGCCGCCTCATCATTCATGTGAATGGGATTGAAATCGTCGGCCAACAGCGCAAAGTTGGAAATATTGGCGGACGTGATCTGAACCAGCCGATGAATCGGGTCCATTTTGGTCCTCTCTCTCCGATGTACGAGCCGGGGCAAAAGCGCCCTAGGTTCTCTATCGGCATCCATACAGCAGTTCCCAAGTGCGGCGCCTTTCCGGTGCCGAATTTTCCCGGCCCCGGCGGCGCCTCATGGCAGCTGCAGGTTGTGAGGTGAGGATTGTGTCGAGGGTAGTGGTGTTCGACACCTTTCATTACCTTCTATGATAGTCACTCGATTTGCCGTTGTCTGTGATGTGCGGGCGTGCGCTTTATACTGAACGCTGGTCTATAAGGAGCGAAAACTGGAATGATCGAACGGCTCCGGGAAAGTTCGGGTGGGGTATTGGGATTCAAGGTTATCGACCTGATGACAGACGAGGACATCAGGAACTTCGAACCGCAGATCGACTACCTCATCCGCGCGCGGAAGCGCAAGCCCATCGGCATTCTCGCCGATCTTTCCGACATGCATGGCGCGGATCTGAAGGCGCGCTGGGACGAGATGCGCTTCCTGCAGAAGCACACCACTCACATCGCACGCATGGCGGTTGTGGGCACGGACAAGTGGGAGGAGGTCGTGGCCATGCTCACCGCGGGCGCGGCCGTGCTGGAAGCGGAGACGCGCTACTTCGATAAATCCGAGATGGTCAAGGCGTGGGAGTGGGCGCGCAGCGCCAAGCACGCCGAGGACACACCGGTGCGCCAAATCTCAGCCGGGACGGGCATCTGGAAGGACTACCATCCGGAGTACACGGACCTGTGAGCGATCTGCGCATTAGCTCAACGGAGCAGCGTGCGTCGACGGCTGATTTTCTCAAGATGATTGTGGAGGCGCCTTCGCGCTGTCGCTGACGGTCGCCGGTTGCGGCTCCGCCGGCACCGTGAAGTGAAATACCGAGCCATGGCCCAGTTGAGAGGTCACATCGATGGTGCCGTGATGGGCTTCGACAATGGCTTTGGCGATGGCGAGGCCCATGCCCGTGCCCTGCACCTGGTAACGCTGGTCGCGTCCTCGGTAAAACTTCTCGAAGATCAACGATTGCTCCATGTCGTCGATTCCCGGCCCTTGATCGGCCACGCTGATGCGGACCACGTCGCAGACGCGCTCGGCCGAAATGGTGATGGGCGTTTCGGGCGGCGAATATTTCGCGGCATTTTCCAGCAGTTGCACCAGCACTTCGGCGATCCGCTCTTTGTCGACGCGCACCCGCGGCAACTCGTCGGAAAGATTCAGCTTGACCTCGCGATCGGCCAGCGCCTTCCTTGACGACTCCAGCGCGGAGGCCACAACGTCGCGCACGGTGTGCGGCTCGCAGCGCAACTCCACCTGGTGCGCATCGAGCTGCGCCATCTCCGCCGCCTCTCCCACCAGCCGGTTCAGGCGATCGGCTTCCTCGTTGATGACGGTGAGCAGCTCTTGCCGCGCTTCCGCACTGACCGGGTCGGGAGAGAGCAACGTGGTGACGGAGACTTTGATGGCGGTGAGCGGGGTGCGGAATTCGTGGGTGACGCTATCGAGCAGCGCCGAGCGGAGTTTTTCACCCTCGCGCGCTGCCTCACCGCGGGTGAGGGTCTCGACCGCGCCGGCGCGCTCGATGGAGATCGCGATCAGGCTCCCGACCGCCTCCAGCGTTTCGCGCGACAGCACCGCGCCTTGCAATCCCAGACTGCCCACCGGCTTTACCCCGATCCGCAACGGTACAAAGCAGAGCAGGCGCTCTTCATCCACCACCAGTTCGCCGCGGCAGCTCACCGCTTCCAACTCTTCCGCGGCCAGTTCCGGATGGTCCTTTCCCGTGCGATAAACCTCCTTGCGGTTCGGCAGGTACATGGCGGCCGCGTTGAGTCCGAAGGCTTCGCAGATGTAATGCGGAATGGAGTTGAGCAAGTCCACCACGTTGTCGGTGGCCAATAGCTGCTGGCTGAGATAGTAGAGCCGCTCCACCTCCTTGCGCCGCCGGGTTGCGTTCTGGGTTTCGCGCCGGGCCCGCTCCGAAAGCCGGCTGGCGATAATGGCGCTGATCAGAAAGGCGATCAGGGCCACCCAGTTTTGCGGCTCGGAGATGGTGAAGGTGCCGATCGGGGGCAGGAAAAAGTAGTTAAACGCGAGCGTGGCCGCGATGGACGTGGTGATGGCGACGGTTAATCCCCAGCGGCTGGCCACAGCTAGCACGACGATGAGGAACGTAAGGGCGACGGTGGTGTGATTGAGCGGCAGACGGCGATAGACCGCGGCCACGATAGCGACGGTCCCGATCGCCACCACATAGCGAAAGAGCAGGATTTGCAGATGTCGCGGATCGAGCCACAACCCACTCGGCGAATGACGTTGCTCGGGCACGGCACGATTGTACCGAATCGACATTTGCTTTCCGCTGCCGCAGAATGATGGCTTATGCAGAAGACGCCCGAGCAATGGCTGGAGGAAGCGGGTCCGGAAAAGAAGCACGCCGTCTTCAAGCTCTTTCTCGGCTATGCGCCCGGGGTGGGCAAGACCTATTCGATGCTGAGCGAAGCCATTCGCCGCCAGAGCCGCGGCGAAGACGTGGTGATCGGTGTGGTCGAGACGCATGGCCGCGCGGCCACCCGGGAGCTGGCCGGCCGGCTGGAGACGGTACCGCGCAAGACGCTTAACTACAAGGGCACGGATTTTGAAGAGATGGATGTGGATGCCATCCTCGCCCGCCGCCCGCAGGTGGTGCTGGTGGATGAGCTGGCGCATACCAACATCGACGGCAGCAAGCACCACAAGCGCTATGAAGACGTCTTCGAGCTGCTCGACAACGGCATCGATGTGCTTTCCACGATGAATGTGCAGCACCTGGAGAGTGTGTCTCCCGTAGTGCACAGGATCACCGGAATCGTGGTGCGCGAGACGGTGCCTGACCGGGTGCTGCAGCGCGTCGACGAGATCGTGCTGTCGGACGTTACGCCGGAGGCGCTGCAGACGCGCATGCGGCGCGGCGATATCTATCCCAAAGAGCGCGTGGACCGCGCGCTGGGCAACTTCTTCCGCCCCAGCAATCTGATCGCGTTGCGCGAGATTGCGCTGCGCCACGTGGCGCAAGTGGTCGATCGCAGCCTGGAGCCATACATCCAGAGCGAGCTGGACCCCAACCGTGAGTTGCAGGTGCGCGAGCGCATCGCGGTCGGCATCAGCTCGAATCCGGCGGCGCAGTACCTGATCGCTCGCGCCTCGCGCATGGCGCAGGCGGGCAATGCCGACCTGTTCGTGGTCTACATCGATATTGGGGCCGATGACGACCCCGAGCGGCAACGTTCGTTACAGGCCAACTTCCAGTTCGCGGAGAATTTGGGCGCGCACGTGGTCAGGCTGAAAGGCAAGGAAGTCGCTTCGGTGATGGCGGAGTTTGTGCGCGAGAAACACATCACGCAGATGATCTTCGGACACTCGGCAACCAGCGGCTGGCGCCGGTATTTGTTCTTGTCGGCAGTGCACCGCTTCTTGCGCGACGCCCCAGCCGTGGATGTGCACATTGTGAAGCAGCAGGTGTAGCCTTGAAACTCTGATGCCCAATCGCCCTCATATTCTAGTGGTTGACGACGAACCGCAGATCACGCGGGTGCTGCGCACCACGCTGAACGCGCAAGGCTACGAGATACGCGTCGCTAACGACGGCGAAACCGCGCTGGAGATCGTCAAGGATTTCACCCCTGATCTGGTCATTACCGATCTCATGATGCCGAACATGAATGGCATCGAGTTGTGCCGCCAGCTGCGGAAAGGCTCTCGCATGCCGATTCTGGTGCTCTCGGTACGAGGCGAGGAGCGCAACAAAATTGAGGCGCTGGATTCCGGCGCCGACGATTACATCACCAAACCGTTCGGTACCGGCGAGCTGTTGGCACGCGTGCGGGCGCTGTTGCGGCGCGCGCCTCCGGGGGCGGCCCAGCAGAAGAGCAAGATCGAAGTGGGGGACTTTCGCATTGACGTCGACGCCCATTCGGTTTTTGTGGCCGAGCGGGAGGTGCGGCTTACGCCGAAGGAGTTCGACGTTCTGCTGTACATGGCCCAGCACCCGCGCAAGGTGCTGACGCATCGCGCTATCCTGAATGCCGTGTGGGGAAGCAACAGCGTGGAGCAGAACGAATATTTGCGCGTCTTCGTCGGCCAGTTGCGCAAGAAGCTGGAGCCCGAAGCCGGCTCGCCCCGGTACATCCTCACCGAGCCGTGGGTAGGCTACCGTTTCGAGCCGGGGGACTGAAGCGTCACTCCGGCGGGGAGAAGCTGTACAGGTTGCTCTCCAACTCCTCTTCCGCCAAGGCGTACAGATCGATCCAGCCTTCCAGCGGCAGCGAGTCAACCGGCAGATGTTCGCGCCAGATGGAGAAGCGCAGGCGCAGACGGCTTCCGTCGCCGGCGCCGATCAGCTCGAAGGGCACTCTCATTTCGAAGATTTGCTCCAGCGCGATCTCCACGCCCCGTGTGCTCCAATTACCGTCAGCGGCAGGGAAATTTGCCAGAGTCGTGTGCTCTTTGCCGTTGGTCAGCGCCCACCGCTGCACTTCACGACCGTCGGCATCAACCGTGAGGCGATAGGATTCCGGCGAAACCTTGCTATCTTCCGCGTCACGCCAGACTTCCAGGTTCACTACCAGCCGGTACGCACCGTCGGGTATCCCGTGGTGGAAGTCGAGGCGGCCGGAGACCGAGTCCGCATCCAGGCCAGCATACACTGCGTCCAGCAGGAACTGCTTGCCGTGCATCGCCCGAGTGCGCTGGTCAGAGGTATAGCTGGCCGCGCCCATCCACTCGAAGTAGCCGCTGACCACGCCATCGACGCGGGCGCGCACGTAGGCGGTCTGCGGGATGTGGCTGCGCCGCACCACGCCGCTGACAATGGGCGTGCTGAGCTCTTCCGGCGGAATGCCCTCCAGCGCGTGATAGATGTTGGACAGGTGCTTGCGGTAAAGTTCGTCGAAGTCGCGGTCGTTGGCGGAGTGATGCTCCGGGCCATACCACCAGTTCCAGTCGCTGCCCTCGGCAATCAGCAGCTCCTCCCAGGCGATCTGGCGCTGCGCGTCGGAAACGCGGTCGGCGTGCCGGTCGTAATAATCGCGCGCCTCGGCCAGCAGGTCCCATGCGTGATTGTCTTCGGGAGCGCCGATCCAGACGTTGAAGTTGGCATCGATCCACGAGCCCGGCACCAGGCGCTTGAGCTGGGCGAAGTCAGATTCTTTGTGGCGTGCGATGGCCTCGCTCATGGTGACCGGTTCGATCTGCTCGTCATGCTGGAGCGCGTCGTAAAAGCGGCGCAGAAATTCACGCCCGCACTGCGGATAATATTCCCAGGCATTTTCGCCATCTAGGATGATGGACACCACTGCGTTTCGGCCGGCATCGAGAACGGGCTTCGCTGCCTGCTTGATGTTCCTGATCAGATGGCCGGCGGCGTCGGCTGCGGGCATTCCGGAATAGACGAACCCGATCAAGTCCGAGAGCCGATGATCGCGGAAGACCAGATGCATCCGCGTGTCATTCTTCTCGTAGCGGTAGATGTTGTAGAGACGCTGCGCGCCGTCGGACTGAAGGTGATCTCCGCTGTAGCGCGCGAAGTTGAAGTCGAGCGAGCGGCCCAGCACACCTTCATCGGTCGCCATCCACTCGATACCTTCGCGGCAGGCTAGCTTCAGCGCCTCCTCCGAAACGCTGCCCTCCGACGGCCACAAACCTTTTGGCCGCACTCCGAATAGCGTCTGGTGCGACTCCAAAGCTCGCTTGATCTGCAGCGATGCGTCGTCGGGATGCTTGAAGCGGCGCGTGGGCAGCGGCAGGCCGGGTGAGGACTCCGCGCCGACATTGGTATCGCACAACAGCGGCAGGATGGGATGGTAGTAAGGCGTCGCCGAGAGCTCGACCCCGCCACGCCGGGCTGCGTCGGCATACGCCGGCAGCACCTTCGCCAGCAGCTCGCCCTCTTTGGTCATGACGAATTGCTGGTCTTCGGCGGTGAAGTCTTCCCCTTTTTGCACCAGCGCGGCGACTTCGGGATCGGTCAGGAAAAATTCGTCGAACCAGGCCAGTTGCGACAGCACTTGCAGGTCCGCGTAGTCGCGGGTGACGAAATACGATTCGGCGCCTTCAGGACGGTCGCAGGTGCTGCGGTAGCGCTCCCAAAGTTCGCGATAACGCGGATAGCGCCCGATCATATTCACCGGATTCGCCTGAAACAGATATTGCAGCGCGAAGCTGCGCTCGCGGGCAGTCAGGTCCTTGGGCGGCTTGGCCACCAGATCGAAAAACGGATCGTGCGCCTGGCCGGAGACGTAGTCCTGGATCTGCGCCACCAGCGAAGGTACCAGGTTGAAGTTCTGATGGACCCCGGGAAACTCTTCCAGCAGCCTCACCATTCCGTAGTAGTCTTTGAGCGCGTGCAGCCGCACCCAAGGCAGGCGATACTCGCCCGTGACCATGTCTTTGTAGAAAGGCTGGTGCATGTGCCAAAGCAGAACCAGCCGGATGGTTGGGGAAGTTTTCGGGGAAGCTGTCTCGGTCATTCGGAGGAGCAAGTGTATCAGGGTGCGTCAAGGGTGCGAAAGCGTTCAGCAACCAGCCGTCAGCGTTCAACCAAGCAAACCTCTTGTTCAATTCAGAACTCACCTTTAGGACTGATTGACTGCTACTTTGCGTGGGGATGTGTCTTGTCGTACACCTCCATCACGTGCTTGACGGTGAGTTGGGTGTAGCGCTGGGTGGTGGAAAGGCGTTCGTGGCCGAGCATCTCCTGGATGGCGCGCAGGTCGGCGCCTTCTTCCAGCATGTGCGTGCCGAAAGCATGGCGCAGAGTGTGAGGATGCACGTCGGGCGAAAGGCCGCGCGCCACCGCGATCTGCTTCACGATGCGCCCGACGCTTCTCGTGGTGAGCCGCGTCCCGCGCAGGTTGATGAGCAGCGCCTTCTCCTGCGTGCGGCGCGTCTCGCCCAGCACTCGCTGGCGCTGCGGCAGAAAGGCATCGAGCGCCGCCCGTGCCGAGTCGCCGAAGGGCACATAGCGCTCCTTGCGGCCCTTGCCGCGCACCAGGACGAGGGCGTTGGACCAGCGGACGTCGTCAAGGTTGATGCCGATCAGCTCGGAATTGCGAATGCCGCAGCCATAGAGCAGCTCCAGAATCACCTGGTCGCGCTCTTGGAACGCCGAACACTCCGGCATGGCGGAGTCGAGCACCGTATTGACCTCTTCGATCGTCGGGACGCGCGGCAGCTTCTTGGGAAGCTTCGGTGTGGCCACCAGCGCCGCAGGGTTCTGGTCGACCTCGCCCTCCTGCGCCAGCCACTTATAAAGCGAGCGGATGGCCGCCAGCGCACGCGCCACCGAGGTTTTGCTGAGTCCGCGTTCGTAGAGGTGGGCGAGATAGCCGCGAATGAGCACGTGGTCGATATCGGCCCAGCGTTGCGGCCCGACATACCCGGCGAATTGCGCCAGGTCGGTGCGATAGGCCTTGATGGTGTGCGCCGAGGCGTTGCGCTCCTCGAGCATGCGAAGGAATTTCGCCACGGCTTTCTCGACGATGGTTGCGCCGGGTTGGGTCATACGGTCTTGCCGGCACGGTGTTTCCCGCGCGGATGGTGTTCCTTGTACACCTGGTTCAGCCGGTCCATCGCCAGGTGCGTGTACACCTGCGTCGTCGAGATATCGGCGTGGCCGAGGATGGTCTGCACGGTGCGCAGATCGGCGCCGTTCTCGACCATGTGCGTGGCAGCGCTGTGCCGCAGCATGTGCGGGCTGGCGTGACGCGAGTGCACCGACGCGGCATTCACCATCTGCCACACGCGTTGCCGCGTGATGGGGCGCGCATTGCGCGCGATAAACAGGAACGGCGACTGCTTGCCCGCCGCCAGCACGCCCCGCGCATCGCGCAGATACTGCTGTACGATCTCCTGCGCTGCGCGGCCGAGCGGCACAATGCGCTCCTTGTCGCCCTTGCCGTGAACCAGCACGTATCCCAGATCGAGCTTCAGGTCTTCGAGCTTCAGGCTGACGATCTCGGAGACGCGCAGCGCGCCGGCGTAAAACACTTCCAGCATGGCGCGGTCGCGCGCGTTCAACGCCTGCGACATACGATCGTCTTTGGCGCGCGGCGGACCCTGCAGCAGAGCTTCGACTTCATCAGTAGCCAGCGATTTCGGCAGCACCTTCCATTGCCGCGGCGTATCGATGTTCAGCGTGGGATCGGCGGCGATGTAGCGGTCGAGCAGCAGGTACTTGTAAAAGTGCCGCAGCGCGGAAAGCTTGCGCGCGACGCTGCGCCCGTCGACGCGATTGGAGAGCAGCGAATTCAAGAACTCGCGCACATCCTGCCGCCGCGCTTGTCGCAGCCCACGCTTGCGCTTCACCAGAAACGTCGAGAACTGCTCCAGGTCGGAACGGTAGGCCGAGACACTCAGCGCCGCCAATCCCTTTTCGACTTTCAGATAATCGAGGAAGGAAGTCAGCAGCCGCAGGTTGGGATCCGCACTCTGCACCTCAACAGTATGCAGGTGAGCCGCAGGCAGCGGGAATAGCGATGCGGATACCGTCCATCAGCTCGGGAAATGCTGTACTATCGGCGCGAGGTGCAATTCATGTCATTTCGCAATGGAGACAAGTCTCGCGAACACCGGCTGCGCAAGGCGAAACAGAAGAAGCGTGAGACTGTCCGCAAATTGGCCGACAAGAAAGATGCGGCGGGGAATTCGCAGGCGTCGGGCATGGCCAGAAAATAGATCCCGATCGCGCTCAGACGAATTGTCGCCGAACGCCAGGGCCGCGCGATCCTTTCCCTGCTTCTGACGACTTCTCTTCGGCGCTGCGCCGGCGCTTGTGGGCGAATAGCCCCAGCAAGGCCAAGCCCGCCAGGGCGAGCGCGCCTACCGCGACGCCGGCTTGGATCTTCGACTTGCGAACGGCCTGGGCGTGCTCGCGCAACAGTTTGTCTTCCGGCTTGGTCTCACGCGGGCCCGCGCTTCCGTCCTGAATGGCCAGTTGAATCACCTCAGCGGTGTGCAAGGCGCGGCGCTCGGTCGTCTGCGTGATCTGCTCGCGGCAACTGAAACCGTCGGCAATAATGATGTCGCCCGGGTCCAACTGCTTCACGGCGGGAATCAGGGCGTGCTCGCCGATTTGGACGGAAACATCGTACTTATCGGCTTCGAAGCCGAACGAGCCCGCCATCCCACAGCAGCCATCGGTGAGAACGCGCGCGTCCAGCCCCATCTGCGCGAACAATTTGCGCTCGTGCTCGGCGCCCTTAATGATCGCCTTGTGATGACAATGGCCGTGCATCACGCCTTTGCGGTGCAGCAGTGGGGGACGATAGTCGGCGTGCTCCACCAGAAATTCGCTCAGCAGAAACGTGTTCTGCATGATCTTGTGGGTTTCGTCGCGCTGGGGAAACATCTCGTGAATCTCGTCGCGTAAAACCGCCCAGCAACTCGGTTCCAGAACGATAACCGGAATGCCTTGGCTGACGTAGGGCATCAGCACCTTCATCACGTTCTTCAAGTAGCGCTTCGCCATGTCGAGGAAACCGTAGTCATACAGCGGGCGGCCGCAGCAGACATGCTGCATGGGGACTTCGACCTGATAGCCGGCGTGCTCCAGCACCTCGACAGCGGCACGGGCAGTGGGTGGAAAGAAAAAGTTGTTGAAGGTGTCGGGGAAGAGCACCACGCGCTTTTCGCTGCGGCGCCCAACGGAACGCCCGGCGAACCACGACTGAAAGCTTTCCGGAGCAAACTCGGGAACTGAGCGGTGCTGCGACATGCCGGCAGCGGCCTTCATCACCTCGCGCACGCCCGGCGTGGATGCGGCCAGGTTGACCAACCCCGGCAATTTCAATGACGACACCAGGCTTGCCCACTTGTCGATCCATCCGAAGGCGTAGGCATGGCGCGGCCGGATGCGGCCCGCCCAGTAATGCGAGAGGAACTCGGCCTTGTAGGTTGCCATATCGACGTTGACCGGACAATCGCCTTTGCAGCCCTTGCAGGAAAGGCACAGGTCGAGCGCTTGCTTCACGTTCTCATCACGCCAGCCCTTGTTGATCACGTCGCCCTGCAGCATCTCCCAGAGCAGGTGTGCGCGCCCGCGCGTGCTGTGGCGTTCTTCGTGAGTGACCATGTAGCTGGGACACATGGTCTGATTTTCGGCGACGTCGGAGCTGTGCCGCCGACACTTGCCGACGCCGACGCAGCGCAGCGTGGCATGCGCGAAGCGGCCGTCGTCATTAGGAAACTGGAAGTGCGTCTTCGGCTGCCAGGGATCATAACCGGCCCCCAGCCTCAAATCGGAGTCAAGAGGGTTGGCATCGATGATCTTGCCCGGGTTCATCTTCCAGTCGGGGTCCCAGAGCGACTTGAACTCGCGGAAGGCGTTCATGATTTCGTTGCCGAACATGATGGGCAGCAGCTCGCCGCGCGCCTGTCCGTCGCCGTGCTCGCCGGAGAGCGAGCCGCCGTAGCTGGTGACCAACTCGGCGGCCTGTTCAAGGAAGGAGCGGAAATGTCGAATGCCCTGCTTGCTAGTGAGATCGAAGGTGATGCGACAGTGGATGCAGCCC
>Ga0335073_10001079_pt1 | contig 36157 bp, 30 predicted proteins | sample Lox_Sample_22_FD_207093 | JGI IMG/M metagenome (GOLD analysis project Ga0335073, IMG submission 207093) | Soil microbial communities from Loxahatchee National Wildlife Refuge, Florida, United States - Lox_Sample_2.2 | ecosystem: Environmental > Terrestrial > Soil > Wetlands | place: USA... | reverse complement strand
AGATACAGGCATTCGCGTCGGTGCCGGCGACGTTGCTGATGTAGCCGCCGTCGTGTTCCTGCCACGCGACCAGGCGGATGGCCGCCTTGTCCGTCAGCGGCAGGTTGACGAAGCCTTCGACCACATCGCCGCGTCCGCCGCCGTCGATCTGGTTGCCCTGAACGTTGTATCCGGCCGCGAATTTGCTCGGATCCGGCTTGTTGGTGATCATGCGCACCGTGCCGGCCTCGGAGCTCGCGCCGAAGAGCGTGCCCTGCGGCCCTTCCAGCACCTCGACGCGGTTCATGTCGTACATGTGAAGGGGCAGGGCTCCGGTGATGGTCGTCACCGGCTGCTCATCGAGGTACACGCCGACGCTCGGCTCGGAGCCGGAGTGGTTGCCATCGCCACCGCTCACCACGCCGCGGATGTAGATGATGGCGGAGCCCGGACCGCCGTTGTCGCCCTCGCCCTGGCTGCGCACGTAAGTCACGGCCGGAGCGAGCTCGACGTAGTCGTCGATATTGACGATGCCCAGCTGGGTCAGCTTCTTGCTGTCGAACGCTTCGACGCTGATCGGCACGTTCTGCAGATTCTCCTGGACCTTCTCCGCGGTGACCACGACCGTCTGCAGCGTATCCGCGCCCGTTGCCGCCGCCAGCACCGGCGCCTGTTGCGCCCGGGCCGCGGGCATGGAGGCGATGATCGCGGAAGCCAGGGGCACGCCCGCGCGGACGATGGTGCGGAGGGCCTTCGCCCGCTCACGTGATAATTTTCGACGTCGACTGCGAGTCATCGATAACTCCCCTTGTCCTGAACTGTTGTAATACTGTAAAACCGGTTCCCGCGCGCTCAGTGGCAGGCCGGAACCCCCGGATAGTCGGTGAGAACATCACCCAACGCCTGCTTGAGCGGATCGAGCCACGGCTCGTAATGACGCCAGTGCTCGACCGCATCCCGAAAAATCGGTTGCCGGACCTGCTCGGAGCTCGCCGTGCGCACCGCCCGCTCGTTCTCGTAAAATCGCAGACACGCCGGCTCGAACGGCAGCGCGCAGTGCTCGAGCAGCCGCCGCACCTCGGTCTCAGGGTCCGCGACCAGCGTCTCGTAGATTACTCGCCCGACCCTGCCGGGCAGCACCTCGTCGAAATGCGCCATGAGCTCGACGTAGTCGCGATAGTAGCGCCCGAGGTCATCCAGCCCGTAGGTGAACCACTGGCCGCGGGCGAAGTGCTGCTTGAAGCAGGAGAAGCAGCATCCGAGCGGGTGGCGGCGCGCGTCAATGATCACCGCGCTGGGCAGAATGAGATGGATCAGGCCGACGTACATGCAGTTATTCGGCATCTTGTCGATGAATAACGGCGCGTCCGTCTTGCGCATGACGCGGGTTTCCGCAAGGTACCGCTCGCCGAGGGCTCGCAGCTCGTCACGGCTGAACCCGGCGAGCCTCTTCAGAAACGCCCCCTCCTCCTCCCGCTTGGGACCCGCGAGCTCGCGGGCGATCCGCGGCAGTTGCGGCAGCTCCATCGTTCCCTCGACAAGGGGATGGCTCGCGAGAATCTGCTCGATGAGCGTGGAGCCCGCGCGCGGCAGCCCCACGATGAAAATGGGATCCCGGGCGTCGGCTCCGGCGCCGGCGCGCCCGTCGAAGAACTCTCTGGTGAGCAGCTGCTTCGAGCGCAGCACGAAGCGCGAGTTCTCATCCGGGTCGTACCCATGCTGGCTGCGGCGCAGGGCATTGCCCGCCGCATAGTGGGTGAACGACTCCTCGTATGAGGCCGCGTCCTCGAGAGCCTTGCCGAGCGCGAACTCGAAGTGCAGTCGGTCCTCGTCGGACAGGTCCCCGCGGGAGAGCGCCTGGCGCATGGCGAGCACGTCGCCGTCGCTGAAGCGGAAGGTCTTCAGATTCGCGAGACTCCACCAGGCCTCGCCGAGAGTCGGCTCCATCGACAGCGCCCGCCGGTACAACGCGATGCTCTCCGGCACCTTCCCGGTGGTGCGTAGCGCATGGCCGTAGCTCATCCACAGCTTGGGCTGCTGCGGGTACTCCCGCAGCACGGATTCGTACGCCGAGATCGCCTGGCCGTAATCGCCCAGATTGGCCGAGACGGCCGCATGCAGGCTTCGGTACCCCGGGTCGTGGGGCTCCTTGGCGAGCAGCCGTGCGCACTGCGCGAGCGCCTCGGCACTCCTTCCCTGCCTATTGAGCACGGTCGCGTAGTTGTGCCGTGCCGCATCGAAGGACGGCGCCAGCTCGAGACAGCGCTCCAGAAGCCGCAGCGCATCGGAATAACGGAGCAGGCGCGCCGCCACCTCCGCGAGCATGCGCAGGGCCGCCACATCATTGGGCTGCTTCGCGAGATGCGCCCGCAGGAGGGCCTCGGCTTCCGGAATCCGGTTGTCGCAGAGAGCCCCTGCGGCCCCGAGCAGCCGTGGATCGCGTGTCGCCGCCTTGATGTAGTGCGCGTACGCCCGATCGGCCGCCTCGGCGTCACCGCGTATTCGCAATTGGTCGGCGAGAGCGAGCCAGGCATCGGGCAGATTCGGCCGCTGTGATACCGCTCGAGTCAGCGCATCTATCGAGCCATCGACGTCGCCGGCCATGGCGCGCGCCCGTCCCAGGATCACCAGGGCCTGCGGTTGCTGCGGAACGACTTTCAGGATCTCGCAGGCTTGCTCGGCGGCGACCGCCGGCTTCACGGCGAGCAGACGGGACGCGTGCGCCAACGCGACTTCGAGTGTCCCGACAGGCTCAGCGCGGGTGCTCAAGATGCCCCTAATCTGCCCGAACCCACATCTTTATTTCAAGATGTAATCGATAAAATAACGTTGCGCGCGCGCGACGTCGCTATTGTACAACCGTGTAGTCGCGCGGCTACGCCCGAGCCCGATCGCAGCGGGCCGCAAGCGGCAGGAACTTTGAAGTCGGATCGGCGTATTATCCCCGCCTTGCCGGAGGAGACGCCGCCATCGACCGGAAAAGAATCTCAGGCACAGCGGGCAATCTCGGCTTATGGGTCGCAGCGCTACTAGTGCTGGGCGAGCTGTCCGGCTGTGGCCGCGCGCAGCTGCAGCCGGCAGGCCCCATCAGCGACGCCGAGCGCAAGATCCTCCTCGATTCCGTGGTGATCATGCTCGCGATCGTCGTCCCGACGATCGTCGCGACGCTGGGCGTTGCGTGGTGGTATCGCGGCTCCAACGCGCGCGCGCGCCGGCTGCCGGACTTCGTGTACTCAGGCCGCGTCGAGCTCATCGTCTGGTCGATCCCCGCGCTGGTCGTCATCTTTCTCGGCGGCATCGCCTGGATCAGCTCCCACGACCTCGACCCGGCGCAGCCGCTCCCCTCCAAAGCTCCCCCGGTCGATGTCCAGGTAGTCTCGCTCGATTGGAAATGGCTCTTCATTTATCCCAAGCTCGGCATCGCGAGCATCAACAGGCTCGTCGTTCCAGCGGGCGTGCCGTTGCATCTCACCGTGACCTCGGCGTCCGTATGGAACGCGTTCTGGATTCCGCAACTCGGCAGCATGCTCTACTGCATGAACGGTATGGCGGGGACCCTCTATCTGGAGGCTGATCGGCCCGGCACTTATCGCGGCGAGTCCGCGATGGTCAGCGGCGACGGTTTCGCCGACATGCATTTCGACACCGACGCGGTGACTCAGGACCAATTCGACGCATGGGTTGCATCGACGCGCAGCTCCGGTCCCGCGCTGGATGACGCAGCTTACCGCGGGCTCCTGCAGCAGAGCGTCCCGCCACATCCCTTCACCTATGGCTCCGTGCGGCCGGGCCTCTTCGCCGACATCGTGATGCAGCGGCTGCCGCCGGGCTATGGTCCGACCGATGCCGTATCCGACGTCCACCCGACGGGACTCAAATGACTCTTTTCGGCAAGCTCACCTGGCAGGCGATTCCCTGGAGCGAGCCGCTGCCGCTCTTCTCCGGTCTGGGAGTCTTCGTCATCATCCTGGCCGTCGTCGCCTGGGTGTGGGCCAAGGGGTACGTGCCGTACCTGTGGCGCGAGTGGATCACCAGCGTCGACCACAAGCGCATCGGCGTCATGTACTGCATCCTCGCCGGGGTGATGCTGCTGCGCGGGTTCATCGACGCGATCATGATGCGCACGCAGCAGGTGATGGCCTACAACGCACCCGGGTTCCTGCCGCCGTCGCACTTCGCGCAGGTGTTCTCGGCGCACGGCACCATCATGATCTTCTTCGTGGCCATGCCCTTCGTCATCGGCCTGATGAACGTCATCGTGCCGCTGCAGCTCGGCGTGCGCGATGTGGCCTTCCCGACGCTCAACTCCGTGAGCTTCTGGCTCACCGCCGCGGGGGCGCTGCTGGTCAATCTGTCGCTGGTCGTCGGCGAGTTCGACCGCACCGGCTGGCTTCCCTACCCGCCGCTCTCGGAGCTCGCCTACTCGCCGGGGGTCGGCGTCGACTACTACTGCTGGTCGCTGCAGATCTCAGGCATCGGCACGCTCATGACGGGGATCAACTTCGTCACCACGATCCTCAAGTTGCGCGCTCCCGGCATGCACTACACCCGCATGCCGATGTTCTGCTGGACGGCACTCGCCTCCAACCTCCTCATCGTCGCGGCCTTCCCCGTCCTCACCGCGACTCTCGCCATGCTGCTCCTCGACCGCTACGTCGGCTTTCATTTCTTCACCGACACCGGCGGTGGCAACTCGATGATGTTCATGAACCTCATCTGGGCCTGGGGACACCCCGAGGTCTACATCCTGGTGCTGCCCGCCTTCGGCGTCTTCTCGGAGGTCGTCTCGACATTCTCGAACAAGCCGCTCTTCGGCTACCGCTCGATGATCTACGCCACCATGGCGATCTGCATCATTTCCTTCATGGTCTGGCTGCATCACTTCTTCACCATGGGCGCGGGGGCGGACGTCAACAGCATCTTCGGCATCGCCTCGATGATCATTGCCGTGCCCACCGGGGTGAAGATCTTCAACTGGCTCTTCACCATGTACGGCGGCTCTCTGCGCTTCCGCACGCCGATGCTCTGGGCCATCGGGTTCATGGTGACCTTCACGATCGGCGGCATGACGGGGGTGCTGCTCGCCATGCCGACGGCGGACTTTCAACTCCACAACAGCGTCTTCCTGGTCGCGCATTTCCACAACGTCATCATCGGCGCCGTGATATTCGGGGCGTTCGCCGGATACGTTTATTGGTTCCCCAAGGCGTTCGGCTTCACGCTCGATGAGGGGTGGGGCAAATGGGCCTTCTGGCTGTGGCTGATCGGCTTCTGGGTGGCGTGGGCTCCCGGCTACGTCGTGGGCCTAGAGGGCATGACGCGGCGACTGCAGCATTACGACGTCGCAGAGTGGCGCCCGTGGCTGATCGTCGCCGAGGTGGGCGTCTTCATCATCCTCCTCGGCATCATCGCCCAGATCGGGCAAATCGTGGTCTCGGTGCGCACTCGCGAACAGCGGCGCGACGTCACAGGCGACCCATGGGACGGACGCAACCTCGAGTGGGCGACTGCCTCTCCGCCGCCTGCCTTCAATTTCGCGGTGTTGCCGGACGTCACTGACCAGGAGCCGTACTGGGACATGAAGGCGCGCGCTCGCGAGATCGGGCAGCTCACGAGCCCGGAACCCAAGTACGAGCCGATCCATATGCCGCGCAACAGTCCGACGGGATTCGTCACCGCGTTCCTCGCCGTGGTCACGGGATTCGCGCTCATCTGGCACATCTGGTGGCTGGTGCTGCTCGGGCTCATCGGCGCCTACGCCACGTTCGTCGTCTTCGCGTGGCGTGACCATGACGAGGAGCTGATCCCCGTCGAGGAAGTAGCCCGTCTCGATCGCGCCAACCGTGCGGCGCGCAGCGCGGCGCTGCAGCACCGGCAGCTACGACGGGAATCGCAACGGGAGTCCGCCGAATGAGCGCCCCGAGCACCGCACTGCGCGCCGGGCGCGACCCCTATCATATCGGCCACGGGCCGACCGCGGACGTGCCGGAGTACACCGGCCACGGCGCCGGCGGCCCCTCCCCGAAGCGCATCGTCGTCGGCTACGGATTCTGGATCTTCATCCTCTCCGACGTCATCCTCTTCTCCTGTTTCTTCGCCACCTACACCGTGCTGATCGACGCGCGTAACGGCGGCCCCGGGCCGCAGCAGCTCTTCGACCTGCACAACACCGCAATCGAGACCGCCTGTCTGCTCCTCTCGAGCTTCACCTGCGGGATGGCGAGCCTCGCGGTCGCGCGGCGCAACCTTCTCTGGTCGGAGATCACGCTGGCGATCACGGGACTGCTCGGGCTCACCTTCATCGGGCTCGAGGTTCATGAATTCCTCGGTCTCGCCGCACAGGGGGCGGGTCCCACCCGCAGCGCCTTCCTGACTTCCTTCTTCGCGCTCGTCGGCTGTCACGGCGCCCACGTGACCGCAGGGCTCCTCTGGCTCGGCACGATGATGGCGCAGTTCCCGGCCAAGGGCTTCAAGGAGAGCATCCGCCACCGGTACCTCTGCTTCTCGCTCTTCTGGCACGCGCTCGACATCATCTGGATCGGCATTTTCACCGTCGTCTATCTCATCGGGACCACAACGCCATGAGCTCAGATCCCGGACGATTCGAGGAATTCGACCTCGGCTCGCACGTCGGCGAGGACCGCGTCGTCGGTGAGGCACCCTCCGAGGCGCAGCCCCCTACCCTGCTCTCGGAGCTGCGCGGCTACCTGATCGGTCTCGCGCTGGCCGTCCTCCTCACGGCCGCTTCGTTCTGGGCGCTCGACGAGCACCTCATCTATGGGCCGGGCATCGTCATGGCGCTCATCGTGTTGGGTCTGGCGCAGGTGGGCGTGCATCTCGTCTTCTTCCTGCACCTCACCACCGCCCCGGACAATACCAACAATGCGCTCGCCCTGGCCTTCGGCGTGCTCATCGTCTCGCTGATCTTCTTCGGCTCGATCTGGGTCATGGCCCACATGAACCACAATATGATGCCGGCGCGGGCGCTGCTCGAAATGCGCGGCGGCTGATCAGCCCGCGGGCGGATCGTCGAGGGCGAGCAGCGCGAAGGTGGCGAGCCAGTGCTCGCCCATGTAATCCCCGGTCACACGGTCGAGGGCGCTCGTCAGATGCGAATCGATTGCCGCTTGCGCCCGCACGCGCAGCGGGTCCGCGGGCGGCAGGTCCGCCACGATGCGCCGCCAGCACCAGGCGCGGGAGAGATTCAAGCCATCGAGATGGGCGATCTTGCCGTCGGTGCGATCGCTGACCGTCGCCGGCGTGAAGAGTGTCGCCGGCTCACCGCGCGCGGCCTGCGGCAGGAAAGCGGTGAGCCAGGCAACGAAGTCCTCCTTCGGCATGACATCGGCCATGAGGACGGCTTCGATCAGCGCCGGCGACAGGAACTCATCCTGCGACGGCTCCCAGGCGGGGCAGCCGCGGTCCGCCCGGTACCATCTGAGCGCCGCGGCGGCGCAGAGCCCGGCGAAGCCGGAGTTGCGGGCCGCGACCGCGTACTCGCGCGCCAGCAACAGCGCGAACGCGGTGTTGGAATGCACGCCGGCGCGCATGGGATACGTGGCGAGCGGCAGATACGCCTCGAAGCGGCGCACGAACTCCTTGGCGAGCGGTGCCAGGGTCGCGGCCCAGCGCCGCCCGTCCGCGCTCTCGTGCTGCAGCAATTCCGCCTGGAGCATGAGCGCCCACGCCCACCCATAGGGCCGCTCGAAGCCGCGCGTCGCCGGCTCCGCGAGATAGCGCAGCTCGCCGGCGACTTTCTCGTCGCTGAATTGCGCCTCGAGCAGTGCGCGGATCGGGCCGGCCTGCGGCAGCTGCGGGAAGCGGCGCTGCAGCCGGGCGAGAAGCCAATGGCCGTGCACGCAGGAGTGCCAGTCGAAGCTGCCGCAGAAGATCGGATGCAGCTCGCGCGGGCTCCTGATGTCCTGCGGGCCGGTGAGGACATGATCGAGCTTGTTGGGATACTCGCGCGTGACGTGTCGCAGGGCGATGGCGGCGAAATGCGCGGCGATTTCCGCGGTGAGCGTCTGTGACACGGGCTACCTCGCTCAGAATCGAAAGACCAGCAGGTACATGAGCACGATGTTGCAGAGAAGCAGCGGGATCGCCGTCGGGATCTGCACCCGGATGACGCCGTTGCGGTCGGGGAGCTCCAGCAGCGCCGCCGGCACGATGTTGTAGTTGGCTGCCATCGGCGTAGCGAGCGTGCCGCAATATCCGGCGAGCATGCCGACGGCACCCATGATGGCAGGATCGCCACCAAAACGGTGCACGATGAGCGGCACGCCGATGGCCGCCGTCATGACGGGGAACGCAGCGAAGGCATTGCCCATTACCATCGTGAACAGCGCCATGCCGATACAGTATGCGACCACGGCCGCGAACGGATGGCCGAGCGGGAGCCACGTGGTGGCGAGGTGCCCGACCGCCGCCCCGACGCCCGAAATCGCAAACACCGCGCCGAGCGCGGCCAGGAGCTGCGGCAGGATGATCGCCCAACCGATGGCGTCGGAGAGGCGCCGGCCCTCCTCCACCGGCGCGAGCGCCGGCGGTCGGAATCGCAGCACGGCGACGACCAGCGCGAGGACGATGCCGAGGGCGAGCGCAATCAGGGTCACCTGTTTGGGGTCTGCGAGGGGCGCACCGTGAATGCTGACCTTCCCAAGCGTCAACGTTCCGGCGATGGCGATGACGGGAATGACCAGGGCCGGAGCGAACACGGCGTTCCCCTCGATCGTGGCACTCACCTCGCGCTCCGCGACCGAAGTGGTCTTGGGCGATCCCAGCCCCATGGCAGCGGCGCCCAGGGCGGTCAGCGCCAGCACCAGTATCCCATTGGCCAGGTCTCCCAACTCCGAGCCGAAGAGAAAGCTCACGGCGAGCAGACCCCAGAAGGCCGCATTGCCGAAGCGCTTGCGGTTGGCACGATCGCCGCCGCTGCGCACGGCGATGCCGGCGAACATGGCGCCCGCGAGCCAGTAAACCTGTTCCAACCCGATCAGGGCGGTCTCTCCGCCGCCAGGCGCTTGAGCCGCGCATCGAGCCGCCAGAGGCGGAAGCCGTGGATGGCGAATGCAGTCACTGCCGTCGGAATAGCCCATAAGGACAGCCGTAACGGCGCAATGTCGAAGCCGCTCTGCTGGAGAAACCCCTTGATGAGGAGGATGGAGCTGACCGCGATGAAGATGTCCTCACCGAAGAATGCCCCGACGTTGTCCGCGGAGGCAGCATAGGCGCGAATGAGATGGCGGGTGCGCGCGGAGACCGGTCCGAGCTCGACCTCCGCGGCGGCCTCGGCCATGGGCGCAATCAGCGGACGCACGGTCTGCGCCTGGCCGCAGAGCGTTGTCAGTCCCAGCGCCACGGTGATCTGCCGCAGTGCGAGATAGGCGATGAGGAGCCGCCCAACGGTGGCGACGCGCACTCGCACGATCAGCAGGCGCGCGCGCTCCTGCAGGCCTTCGCGCTCGAGAAGCCCGATCACCGGCAATATCAGCCACACGATCGACACGTAGCGACTGTCGTTATAGGCCTTGCCGAGGGCGGCGATGATGTGCAGCGGCGAGAGGCCGGCGGCAATTCCCGTCGTGAGGGCGGCCGCCACGATGGCGATCAGCGGGTTGACGCCGGCGGCGAAGCCGATTACGAGGACGACGATCCCGAGCAACGGCCAGAGGCTCATTGCGGCACGGTACCGTGCGGCCGTGATTCTGACCAGCCGCTACGCAACCGGCTGCTCCGCCGTGAAGGTGACCGGCGGCGGCAGCTCCCGCTCCCCGGCCGGCGCGGCGGCGCGTGGCCTACTTCGGACCGTTTTGGGCGGCAATCGCAGAGCGGATGCGCGACAGCGCGCTCTTGAGCGGCTGCAAATCCTTGGTACAAGTTTCCCACAGTACGGTCGGGTAGGTATCGTGGTAGTCGTGCCGGATGACATTGCCGATTCCGGCAATGGCGCGCCAGGGGATCTCACCTTCCACATCCTTTGCGGCCTTTGGCAGACGGCGGCTCGCCTCCGAAATGATCTCGAGATTTCGCTCGACGAGTTGCCGAACTCGCCGATCCCGTCGAAATTTCTCAAAGTCGTAACCGGCCGTATCCGCCTCGATGTTGGCGATCGCCTCGAGCATGTGATCAACGTATATGCCGGGGTCCCTGTTCATCAGAAGACGGCGCGCGCTTCGCGGATGACCCGATCACGAACGGCAGGGTCAAGGCCCTCGCGTGTCACCACATCGACCGTCCGACCCAGCCTGTCCTCGAGGAAATCCTTCACCGATACGAGGTCAACCAAGCTGAACCTGACATCCGCAGCGACGTCTATGAGTACATCGACGTCGCTGTCAGGTCGGGCTGTGCCCCGCGCGGTCGAACCGAAAAGCGCCAGCGCCGCGAGGCCCCGCTCCCGTAACGGCCTTTCGAGCGCCTTGAGCTCGGCATGGATGTTGTCGATCTGCGGCGGCTGACGCCGCGGCTGACTTGCGCTGTCAGTCTCCCGTCCGACCAGTAGTCGCAGCGCCTCACGAACCACCTCGCTCGCATTGCTATAGAGGCCCGAGTCCACCTTGCGCCGAATGTATTGCTCCAGCTCTGGGGTAAGAGACACATTCATAAGGGAAACCTCCGATGCTACATTGTAGCAATGTTTGCTATTTTTTGCTACCATACGCCAGCGTTGCCTGCCGGAACTCGAGCTGAAGAACTTTGGGCTGGTCACGAGGGCCCAAGGGAAGGGGCTGGGCTCATCGCTTCTGCGTACCGCGCTTCACGATGAATGGAGAGCGCAGCCGAGCAGAATCTGGCTGCGTACCGACAACTGGGATCATCCGGCCGCCCTACGTCTATACCAAGAAGCCGGCTTCAGGATCTACGCGGTTCGGGATGAAGCGCCTGGGAACCTCTGAGCAGAGATGCGGCCGCTCTCAGCGCAGAAGCTCCGCGTAGCGCGGCAGATCGATGTTGCCGCCGCTGATCAGGACCCCGACGCGCTCGCCCGGCTGATGAAACTGCTTCGACAGCGCGGCGGCGGCTCCCAGGCAGCCGGTCGGCTCCACGACGATCTTCATGCGCTCGGCGAAGAACCTCATGGCGTCGATCAGCATCGGATCGGTCACCGTGACGACGTCATGGACGAGCGCGCGGATGATCGGGAAATTGTGCTCGCCGAGGAACGTGGTAAGCGCACCATCGGCGATTGAGCGCGGCACCGGAATACGAATGACCCGGCCGGCGCGGAAAGACTGCTGGCCATCATTGCCCGCTTCCGGCTCGACCCCAATGACGCGGCAGCGCGGGCTCAGTGCGCTGGCAGCGAGTGCGCAGCCGGCGAGCAACCCGCCGCCGCCGAGGCAAACGAAGAGGACATCCAGCTCACCAACCCGCTGAAACAGCTCCCGGGCCGCGGTTCCCTGCCCGGCGATCACTTGCGGGTGGTCGTATGGCGAGATGATCGTCAGACCTCGTTCCGCCGCGAGCCCCGCACAGATCTCCTCGCGGCTTTCCTTGTAGCGGTCGTAAAAGATGACCTCGCCCCCGTATTCCCGCGTCGCGCTCACCTTCGACGCGGGTGCATCCTTCGGCATCACGATCGTCGTGGCCACGCCCTGCAGCCGTCCAGCGAACGCCACCGCCTGCGCGTGATTGCCTGACGAGTAGGCAACGACACCATGCCGCCGTTGATCCGCGGTCAGCGTCGCAATCGTGTTGTACGCACCGCGAAACTTGAACGCGCCGCCGCGCTGCAAATTCTCGCATTTGAAAAAGAGCTTGGCGTCGGCCCTGGCGTCCGCGGTCCTCGAGGTCATCACCGGCGTACGATGCGCGATCCCCTCGAGCCGCGCCGCTGCCGCTTCGACGTCCGCAAACGTAACCGGGAGGTCGCCTGACACCGCCGCAGCGGATTCAGTCACTGAATGCATTCATGCCACCTAGCAAGCGGACACTGGGGGTTGCTGTCACACCCTCTCCATCGCGAGCGCGATGCCCTGGCCGACGCCGATGCACATCGTGCAAAGCGCCCGTCGGCCTCCCGACCGCTGCAGCTGATACATCGCGGTCGTGGCGAGGCGCGCGCCGCTCATGCCGAGCGGATGCCCGAGCGCGATGGCGCCGCCCTGCGGATTGACGCGCGCGGCATCGTCGGCGATTCCCAGCTCCCGCAGAACCGCGAGCGCCTGGGCGGCGAACGCCTCATTGAGCTCGATCAGATCGAAATCGGTGATAGCAAGCCGCAACCGGTCGAGCAGTCGCCGCGTCGCCGGAATCGGCCCCAGGCCCATGACGCGGGGGGCAACGCCTGCCGCAGCGGCCCCCACGACGCGTGCGCGCGGTGTGAGTCCATAGCGCGCGACCGCTGCCTCACTGGCCAGCAGCAACGCACACGCGCCATCGTTGACGCCGGACGCATTTCCCGCGGTCACTGTCCCGCCGCGACGGAATGGCGTACCGAGCTTGGCCAGCGCCTCGAGGCTGGTGGCCCGCGGATGCTCGTCGCGCTCGACAATCGTGGGATCGCCTTTCCTTGCGGGAATGGACACCGGCACGATCTCCTGTGCCAGGTTGCCGTTGGCCTGCGCTGCCGCGGCGCGTTGTTGGCTGCGCAGCGCGAATGCGTCCTGGTCGGCACGGCTGACCCGGCAATCCTCGGCGACGTTCTCTGCTGTCTCCGGCATGGAGTCGATACCGTACTGCTCCTTGAGGATCGGATTGACGAAGCGCCACCCGATCGTGGTGTCGTGGAACTCCATGTCACGCGCGAAGGGCGTGTGCGCTTTGGAAACCACGAACGGCGCCCGGCTCATGCTCTCGACACCACCGGCAATCATCAGGTCCGCTTCGCCAGCCGCGATCGCGCGTGCCGCAATGGCAACGGCGTCCAGCCCTGAGCCGCACAGCCGATTGATGGTCGCGCCCGGCACCTCCTTCGGCAATCCGGCAAGCAGCAGAGCCATGCGCGCTACGTTGCGATTGTCCTCGCCCGCCTGATTGGCGCATCCGTAAACGACATCATCGAGCGCGCCCCAGTCGACCTTCGATTGCCGCGACAGCAGCGCACGGATCGGAATGGCGGCCAGATCATCGGTCCGCACTCCGGACAGAGTCCCGCCGTAGCGGCCAATCGGAGTGCGCACGGCATCGCATAGATAGGCGTTTTTCATGATGATTTAATCTGACACACGAATGTTCATGAAGCAATGCTTTTTGTGTCACGTCCCGAGCGGCCCGGCCGACCGGCCCGGCGGCTGCCCGTCGTCCGATTTTCCGTCACGCATCGCAGGGTACGCCTGCCAGCGCCACGCTCCTGCTAAACTTTCGCCTGCCGGAGGGCCACGATTCCGCCGGCAAGCCGATGGAGAACGATGGTGCCTACGTACGAATATCGCTGCGCAGCCAATGGCCGGGTGGTCGAGGTCCGGCACAAGATGGCCGAGAGGCTCGCGACCTGGGGTGAGCTCTGCGAGCGGGCCGAGATTTCCCGGGGAAAGACGGATCCGGCGGCGCCCGTCGAGAAGCTGATCTCGGCAGGCTTCATCAACGCCACTGCGAGCCCGAGCGAGCCGGCATGCGCGGCCCCCGGCTGCGGCAGTGGCTTCTGCGGCTCCGGCGCCTGCGGCATCGGTGATTAAAGCCCAGATTGCGCGCAGCCGCTTCGCGCGGCTTCTGCACGCCAGCGGCTGGTTCCCCCACGTTCCGCTTGCGCTCCTCGTCGGCGCGACGGGACTGCTGCAGATCCTCCTGACCTCGGGCTCCCTGAAGCGCCTGCTCGCCGCCAGGGTACATCCCATCGTCTCGCTGGCCGGCGGCCTGGGAATTCCCCAGATCCGCGGCGCGCCCCAGGAGGCCATCGGCGGGCTCCTGGTCATCGTCGGCTTCGGCCTCTTCTGGCGGTCCCGGCTCGCCTGGGTGATCGCCTTCCTGCTCGGGCTCGCCACCGTGGGCCTCGAGCTCTCGCCGGTCTCGACCGCCTCGAGACCGATCGAGGTCTTCAGCCTCGTGCTGTTGCTCCTCCTCTTCGTATCCCGGCAGAGCTTCACCCGAGTGACCCTCGCCACCGCCACCCTCTTTGCCCTGATGGGCGTCCTGGCGACATTGGGCTACGGCGTGGTCGGCTCTTATGTACTCGGGAGCGGCTTTAGTCCCAACATCACCAATTTCGTCGACGCGGTCTATTTCACCGTCGTCACCATGGCGACTGTCGGCTACGGCGACATCACCCCCCGAACGAGCGACGCCCGGATCTTCACGATCTCGCTCATCGTACTGGGTCTGGCGGTGTTCGCTACGGCTCTTCCCGCCATCGTCGCCCCGCTGATCGACAAGCGGATGATGAATTTCCTGCAGCCCAGGAGGAGAAAGATGAAACGCGCCTCTCATGTGATCGTGGTGGGCGACGGCCCGCTCGCCCGGGATGCAGCCCGGGCTCTGGCCGCGCGCGGACTGCAGACGACCGCGATCCTGTCGGAGAAGCCCGATGCGGAAGCGGCCCAGTCTGGGGACTTCGTCGTCGGGGACGGCAGCGATACGGAGACGCTTCGCCAGGTCGACGCTACCGAGGCACGCGCCATACTGGCGCTCAGTGAAGACGATTCCTACAACGCCTTCGTCGTGCTCGCCGCCAAGGAGTTGAATCCGAACGTGCGCACGGTCGCGGCGGTCAGCGACACCCGCAACACCGGCCGCGTCGCGCGCACCCGCCCCGATGTGATGCTGACGCTGCCGCAGCTCGGCGGCGAGCTGCTCGCCATGGCTCTGACCGGCGAGGAGATCAGGGCCGACGAGCTGATCAGCCAGCTGGTGAAGCTCGGCTAGTCATCACGGACACACGTCCACCCCGAATCATGAAGCGGTGCGAGCGGGTGGCAGGCACACGGACGTGGGCGGCGGCCTCGGGCTACACGGACTATCCCACCCGAGAGGTTACCGCGCCGGATGCGGCAACGGGAAGCGAGCGGGCCACGGCAACCGGCTGACTTGTCAGAGCACTACCCGGGTAGTATATGCATCGTATGAAGGCCAAGACATCTCTGCGGATAGATACATGACGTAGGGAGGTAGTCGTTCGCCCGAGAATCATCCTGATCGTCCATCACTCCGTCACCGGCGGGACGCGGCAGCTGGCGCAGGCCGCCGCGGCAGGAGCACGGCGCGAGCCGGGTGTGGAGGTGCGGTTGCAAGCCGCTTCCGCTGCCGGCCCGCAGGCGTTGCTCGAAGCCGATGGATATCTCTTTGCCTGCCCGGAGAATCTCGCCGCGATGTCCGGGCTGATGAAGGATTTCTTCGATCGCACCTACTACCCGGTGCTGGATCGTATCCAGGGCCGCGCCTATGCCACGCTCATCTGCGCCGGCAGCGACGGAACCAACGCCGCCCGCCAGATAGAGAGGATCGCGACCGGTTGGCGTCTGCGATGCATCGCCCCACCGCTCATCGTCTGCGTTCACGCGCAGACGCCGCAGGAGATCCTGAAACCCAAGGTCATCGGGCCCGCCGACCTCGCCCGCTGCGAGGAGCTCGGCGAAACTCTCGCGGCCGGCGTTGCCCTCGGAATATTCTGAGCGTCCGAGCGGCGCAGCCGGCCCGCTGCGGGTGCTGTGCTAGCATCGAGCGGCCATGAACGAGAGCCGAGGCGAACCCACCAGCTCTTCTCCTGATCCGGGCATCCAGCCCGGCACCGCCGTCCGTCTCTCGAGGCATATCCTGCGCGTCACCGCGCCCAACCCAGGCGCGATGACCGGTCCCGGCACCAACAGTTATCTCGTCGGCGCGGGCGAGCAATGGGCGGTGATAGATCCCGGTCCCGCGGATGACCGGCATGTCCAGGCTCTCATCGACGCCGCTCCCGGAGCCATCCGTCAGATCCTGGTCACGCACACCCACAAGGATCACTCGCCCGGCGCCGCGCCGCTGAAGGCGGCCACCGGAGCCCCCCTCCTCGGCCGAACGACGACCCACCGCCACTGGCAGGACCCCACGTTTGCGGCCGACCGCGAGCTGCACCACGATGACCGCGTGACAGTCGCCAGCGGCGCGACACTCCGTGTCATCCACACACCCGGCCATGCCAGCAACCATCTCTGCTTCCTCCTGGAAGAAGAACGGATCCTCTTCACGGGCGATCACATCATTCAGGGCTCGACCGTAGTCATCGACCCTCCCGACGGCGACATGACCGCCTACATCAGCTCGCTCGAGTCCCTCCTGCGCGAGTCCCTGGACCACCTGGCCCCCGGGCACGGCACCCTGATCCCCCAGCCCCAGGCCGCAATCCAAGCCCTGATCCAGCACCGCCTGCGCCGCGAAGCCAAAGTGCTGGCCTCCCTCCCGCGCCAACACCCCGCCGATATCCCTACCCTGGTCCGTAGCGTCTACTGCGACGTTCCCCCGCAACTGCATCCTATCGCCGAGCGCTCCCTCCTCGCTCACCTTCTCAAACTGGAAACCGAAGCCCGAGCCCGCCGCATTGCCGACAGCTGGATAGCGCCAAACTGACAGAGAGGAGCGCCTCACAAAATTGATCCTGGCCGGAAGCTGATCGCCAGGATGGCGATCCGCTAGCCTCCAAGGATGGATTCACGGCGTTCCGGCCAGGGTCAATTTTGCGAGACGCTCCGAAGCCCGCTATGTAATCGACGCTCCGAAGCCCCCCTATGTAATTCCCCGGCTACGTAATCCACCGCCACCCCAGAATCTCCGGCATATCCTCCCCCACCTCCCGGATGTACGAGGTGTGCTCGATCAGCTTCTCCCGCATCGCCTGCTTGATATACCCCGCCCGTGATCCGAGCTGCGGCAACCGATCGATCGTATCCGACACCAGATGAAACCGGTCGAGGTCGTTCAGCACCGCCATGTCGAACGGCGTCGTGATCGTCCCCTCCTCCTTGTAGCCGCGCACGTGCAGGTTGTCATGATTGGCGCGCCGATACGTCAGCCGGTGGATCAGCCAGGGATAGCCGTGAAAAGCGAAGATGATCGGCTTGTCGCGCGTGAAGAGCGCATCGAAGTCCCGCTCGCTCAACCCGTGCGGGTGCTCGGTCTCCGGCACCAGCTTCATCAGATCGACCACATTGATCGTGCGGATCTTGAGCTCCGGCACGAATTCACGCAGCAGCTTCACCGCCGCCAGTGTCTCGAGCGTCGGCACGTCCCCCGCACACGCCATGATGACATCCGGCTCGCTGCCGCGGTCCGTGCTGGCCCATTCCCAGATGCCGATGCCCGCGGTGCAGTGCTTCACCGCCTGATCCATGGTGAGCCACTGCGGTGCCGGATGCTTGCCCGCGACCACGACGTTTACATAGTGCCGGCTGCGCAGGCAGTGATCCATCACCGACAGCAGGCAGTTGGCATCGGGAGGCAGGTAGACCCGGATGATGGCCGGCTTCTTGTTCATGACAACGTCGATGAATCCCGGGTCCTGGTGCGTGAAGCCGTTGTGGTCCTGCCGCCACACGTGCGAGGACAGCAGGTAGTTCAACGAGGCGATCGGCCGCCGCCACGGAATCTCCCGCGTCACCTTCAGCCACTTGGCGTGCTGATTGAACATCGAGTCCACGATGTGCACGAACGCCTCGTAGGAGTTGAACACGCCGTGGCGGCCGGTGAGCAGATACCCTTCGAGCCAGCCCTGGCATTGATGCTCGCTCAGCACCTCCATCACACTTCCCTGCGGCGCCAGATGATCGTCCCCCGGGATGCGCTCGGCCATCCACTGCCGCTCCGTCGTCTCGAACACGGCATTCAAGCGATTGGAGTTGGTCTCATCCGGGCCGAAGAGCCGGAAGATGCGCGGATGCTGATTGAGCTTTATGACATCCCGCAGGAAGCGTCCAAGCACACGAGTATCTTCCGCGTCGACGGCGCCGGGCTGCGGCACTTCGACCGCGTACTGCCGAAAATCGGGACACGCGAGATCCCTGAGAAGAAGCCCGCCATTGGCGTTCGGGTTCGCGCCCATCCGCCGCGCACCCTCCGGCGCAAGCTCCGCGAGGTCCCGGCGCAGCGTGCCGCCGGCATCGAACAGCTCCTCTGGGCGGTAGCTTCGCATCCACTGCTCGAGCAGCTGCAGGTGCCCCGGGTTGGTGCGCACCTCCGCGAGCGGCACCTGATGCGCGCGAAACGTGCCCTCCACCTGCTCGCCATCGACGACCTTCGGTCCCGTCCAGCCCTTGGGCGTGCGCAGCACGATCATCGGCCACCGCGGCCGCTCCTCGAGCCCCTCCGATCGTGCCGTGGCCTGGATGCGCCGGATCTCCGCGATCACCGTGTCCAGCGTCGAGGCCATGAGCGGGTGCATGCGCGCCGGCTCGTCACCCTCGACGAAATACGGCTGGTAGCCGCAGCCGCGCAGGTAATCCGTGAGGTCCTCCTTGCCGATGCGCGCCAGCACCGTGGGATTGGCGATCTTGTAGCCGTTCAGGTGCAGGATCGGCAGCACCGCGCCGTCGGTGGCCGGATTCAGGAACTTGTTGCCGTGCCAGCCCGCCGCGAGCGGCCCGGTCTCGGCTTCCCCATCGCCGATGACGCAGGCGACGATGAGCGCCGGGTTGTCGAACACCGCGCCGAAGGCATGGCTCAGCGAGTAGCCGAGCTCGCCGCCCTCGTGGATGGAGCCCGGCGTCTCCGGAGCCACGTGGCTCGGAATCCCGCCGGGGAAGGAGAACTGCCTGAAGAGCTTGCGCAACCCTTCCTCGTCGCGCGTGATGTTGGGATAGCGCTCGGTGTAGCTTCCCTCGAGATAAGTGTTGGCGACGAGCGCGGGTCCGCCGTGTCCCGGGCCCGCGACGTAGATCAGCTCGAGCTCGTACTGGCGGATGATCCGGTTGAGATGCACGTAGATGAAGTTCTGCCCGGGCGTCGTGCCCCAGTGCCCGAGCAGCCGCGGCTTGATGTTGCGCGGCTCGAGCGGCCGGCGCAGCAGCGGGTTGTCGTAAAGATAGATCTGGCCGACGGAGAGATAGTTGGCGGCCCGCCAGTAGGCGTCCATCCGCCGCAGCAACTCCGGGGAAAGGGGTTCCGTCATCGCGCACCTCCGGGGCAGCGTCGCGAGGGTCGCGCGCCTGACCCATATGGTAGCGGCTAACGCCGCTCGCCACCTCAGTGCTTGATGCCGCCCTGCTTGATGCTCTGCTTGAGCGTGTCGGCCACTTCCCGGGGAAAGACGCCGGTGACCAGCAGGCGGTACTCCGCGTCGTCCATTATTTCGACACGGTTACGCCCGTGTGACTTCGCCTGGTAGAGGGCTTCGTCGGCGAGCTGCAGCGCGCCACCCGGTGTGCGTCTGATGTCGGGCGCGACGACCGCGACGCCTATGCTGACGGTCAGCACCATGCCGGCACGCGATGCCCGGTGCTCGACGGCCAGCGCTTCCACGGCCTTGCGAATCCGCTCCGCGGTGCCGGCGGCACGGTTGGCGTCCGTGTCGTAGAGGATGGCCGTGAACTCCTCGCCGCCGTAGCGCGCGACGAGGTCGAGCGGCCGGCGCACGCAGCCCTGGATCGCCTGCGCGACCTTGCGCAGCGCCGCATCGCCGGCCTGATGTCCGTAGCGGTCGTTGTAGGGTTTGAAATGATCGACATCGAGCAGCATGATGGCCAGCTCCCGCCCGTCCTCGGACGCCTGGCGCCACAGCCGCGGCAGGTACTCGTCGAACACCCGCCGGTTCTTGGTCCAGGTGAGCACATCGTGCTGCGCGAGCTCGGCGACGAGCTGGCTCTCCAAGAACGCGTGTCGCGAGCGCTTCTCGATCTGTTGCGCGGCGACGGCGAAGGCGACGAACGAGGTCACGGCGAACGCGCCGCTATGGAAGGCGATGGTCGGCGGCAGATGAAATGCAAAGGCCGCGGCCAACATCGATGCTCCCGACAGTACCACGACGAAGAGCGCCGACCGGTAGCGCAGTCCCATGAAGTAGAAGGGGCCGAGGAGAAGCAGTGGCAGCAGCATCAGGACATCGAGCTGTCCGTGCGCGGCCACCCGCACGAGCTGCGCCGCGATGACGCTGTTTCTCACCGGAATCAGGATCTGCGCCCACGGCAGATAGTGACGCTCGTAGCCACGGCCCCACGCCAGCCAGAAGAGGATGAGCGAACAGGCACTCACACCGAGGAAAACGAGAGGTGAGGACGTGACCGCCCAGCGGCCGCTGATCAGAACCTCGAGACCGCGCAGCACGATGAGCAGCATCGCCAGCGTGCAGGAGAGCCGCACCAGGGTGTGGTTGTCGCGCAGAAAGACGCGCAGGTAATCGGCCTCCATTGCCGGGGCAAAGCGCGCAGCCGGACGGGCCTTACGCAGCTCAGCCGCGTAGGGCGAGTCGTACAGCCCCTCTAGGCTCGGCGGCGACGTCGTCATCCTTGCGACAATATGCCCGTTCGGCTCCGGCCGATGTGATCGGCTGCAAGATCTGAGCCTCGGGCGCAGCCGCAGCCTCTGCCGGGTGGCCAGCCCCAGCAGAATCAATGAACTGAAGACTATTCCAGCCCTAGGGCTTCAGCTGCCCGCGGATCTCCCCGGCTGGGTGAGCGGCACTGTGCACGTTGACGTAGAGATCACCCGCCTGGAATTCCTTGTATTGGTGCGGGGTGAGCTTCGAGCCGGGCGGGACCACCCAGGTCCCATGCGGTCCGGCCGTCAAGGGGATGATTACCGGGCCGGACGTGCCCGGCGCCCCCTCATGAATATGCGCCATGGTGCCCTTGACACCGCGAGTGTGGATCGTGCCGCTCACCGAGCCGTCGGCGGCGACTTCGATCACTCCGGCGCCGCGGGCCATGGTCTTCACCGGGGGTACCTCGTGACTGCCCCTCAATCGGACGTGCACCGTCGTCGCGCTCGCCAGTCCCACTCCGCTCGCAAGCAGCACGGCCACACCGATAGCCGCGGCACGTCGTAACGTGGAAGTCATGATTCGCCTCTCGTTGATGGCTCTTGACGGCAAACATATCACTGCGGGCCTGTGCGCGTCATCCGCACTCAACTCGGCGCCGCGGCCACCGGTCGCAGCGTGAGCCCGACCACCACCGGCATCGCGAGCAGTACCAGCGGCAGCTGTACCAGCGCCCCCGCGATGATGGCGATGGCGAGCGGCTGCAGCATCTGATCGCCGGAGCCGCTGATCGCCGCGCCGAGCGGCACGAGCGCCAGGATCATGGCGAGCGTGCTCATGGTGATCGGGCGCAAGCGGTTGCGCGCGGCCTCCTGCAGCGCCTGCCGGGGCGGCCGGCTGCGCTCGAGCTCGCGATACTCCGAGACCAGGAAGATCGCCATCTCGGTCGAGATGCCGATGATCATCACCATGCCCATCATCGCCGTGATGTTGAGCTCGATTCCCGTGAGCCAGAGGCCGATGAAAACCGCGCCGGTCGAGAGGAGCGAGCTCAGGATGATGATGACCGGCAGCCAGAAGCTCTCATACAGGAAAAGCAGCAGGATGAACTCCGCGACCAGCGCCGCTCCGAACACCCGGATCATGCCGTGCACGGCCTCCTGCTGCTGCTGGTACTGGCCGCCCAGCGTGTAATAGACCCCCTGAGGCAACAGCCCGGGAGCCGCCAGCGCCTTGCGCACCGCCGCGATCGTCGAGCCGAGGTCGTGACTGCCGGTCAGCTCCGCGGTCACCGCCACCACCTGCGCGAGATTGTCGCGCGTGAGCTCCGGCTGGCCGGCGACGAAGGTCACCGTGGCCACCGTTGCCAGTCGCAGGATCTTGCCGGTTCCGGAGCGGATGGGCAGGTCATCGAGCTCATCCCGATAGATTTTCCGCTGCGGCGGATCGAGCCACAGTCGCACCCCGACATCCTGGACCGTGCCGAGGTACTGGGTGACGACCGAGCCATAGAGATACTGGTTTACCTGGCTCGCGACATCCGCAGGCGTCAGCCCTTCCATGGCCGCCGCGGCCGGATCGACGTGAATGTCGAGCGCATCGCCCGCGGGCACGACGCCGTTGTTGACCGAGGAAGGCTCGATGCCGGGCACCTTCGAGATGGCAGCCGCCACTTTCGTCGCGACGTCCCCGAGCACCGCGGGATCCTGGGCACTCAACGAGACCACCACCGGCTGCGGCCGCCCGACCATGTCGCCGATCATGTCGCTCATCAGGAGATGAGTGTCGACATTGATGCCCGGCACCAGGGAGGACACTTTGCCGTTGATCTCATCCATCACGTCCCAAATCGTCGGACGCCTGGCGGGATCGATCAGCCGGATGAAGAAGTCGCCCTGATACGCCTCGGCGAGGTCCCCGCCCAGACCGGCGCCGGTCCGGCGCGAGTACGTGTAGACATACGGGTCCTTCCTGAGGATGGCCTCGACCTCGGACAGCTCGCGGTTGGTCTCCACCAGCGAGGTACCTGGCGCCGTGTAGTAATCGAGCACGAAGCCGCCCTCGTCCATCCTCGGCAGGAAGCCGCTGCCGACGCGCAGGTAGGCGAAGAGCCCGACCGCGAGCAGCACCGCGACTGCGGGAGCGAGCAGGATCGGGCGCGCGAAGAGTCTGCCGAGCAGGCCTCCGTGAATGCGCTCGAGCCAGGTCTCCCTGCCGTGCGAGGGATCGTGGAAGCTGCCGAAATCGATGATGCCCCGCGCCAGCAGCGGCACGGTGAAGGCGGTCAGAATGAAGGAGATGACGAGCGCCGAGGCCATCGTCAGCGACAGGAACTTGAAGAATGCCCCGGTGATGCCCGAGAGAAAGGCGAGCGGCGCGAAGACGATGATGGTCGCGAGGCTCGAGCCGAAAAGCGGGCTCAGGAACTCCCTCGCCGCCGTGAGCACCGTCGCGTGGGGATTCTCGATGCCAGGCACGCCCGCGCGGCGTGCGATGTGCTCGATCATCACGATGACGTCGTCGATCAGGAGGCCGATGGCCGCCGCGATGCCGCCCAGCGTCATGATGTTGAAGGTCATGCCCAGGAGGGAGAGCAGCAGCACCGTGATCAGCACCGAGAGCGGCACCACCAGCATCGCCACCAGTGTCACCCGCCAGTTGCGCAGGAACGCGAGCAGCACCAGCGCCGCGAACCCCAGGCCTATCGCGATTGCCTCCTCGAGCGCGGAGATCGAGGAGCTGACGAGCTGTGTCTGGTCGTACCACTTGTACAGCTCGATCGAGCCCGGTTGGCTCTTCATGAAGGCATCGAGCCGCTGCCGCACCTCCCTGGCCAGGGAGAGCGAGTCGGCGCTGTCCTGCTGGTAAACGTCGAAAGTGACTGCGGGCTTGCCATTGTCGTCCACCAGCATCCACTGCGGCACGGTGCCCATGGTCACCTTGGCGATGTCACCGAGGCGCACGATACCGTCGGACCCGGTATGCAGCGCGACACTGCGCACCGAGTCGATCGACGTGAAGGCATTGTCGTTGATGGCGAGGTAGAGCAGATCGTTGTCCTCGAGCCTGCCCACCGCCTGGATGCTGTTGGTCGACGAGAGGGCGTTCGCGACGTCGGCCAGAGTCAGGCCATAGGCGCGCAGCCGATTCGGATCGACGGAGACTTGCACCTCCGGAGTCTGGCCCCCGAGGACGCCCACGCGCCTGATGCCCGGAATGCCGGTGAGGAGCGGCACGATCTGGTATTGCGCGAGCTGACGCAGGTCCGACGGCGAGACGCTTTTCGAGATGAGCGCGTACGAGACGAACGGCATGATGACGTTCGGGCTCATCTGGATGATGTCATAGCTCGTGCCCTGAGGCAGGGACGGCAGCTCCTGGGCGAAGGCCGCATCCACGGCGAGCAACGCCTGGTTCATGTCATAGCCCCAGGGGAAGTTCACGAACACTTCCGCCGATCCGCGCGAGGTGGTCGACGTCACCTCCTGCGCCCCGGGCACTGCGCGTGCCACCTGCTCGAGCGGCTCGGTGATTTCCACCAGCATCTGCCGCGCCGGCCTGCTGCCCGCATCGATCTCGACCCGGATGCGCGGGAAGCTGGTAACCGGAAAGAGCCCGACGGGAAGCGAAATCGCCGCGAAGACACCGGCGAGCGCCAATGCGAAGGCGATGGTAAGCAGGGAGCGGCGGTGCCGCTCGATCCACTCGACGAAGCTCATTTGCGGCCGGCCGTGCCCTGGGCCGGTGGACTGTCGGCCAGCCGGACCTTCATGCCGTCATCGAGCTGATAGTTGCCGCTCAGCACGAGGGGCGCGCGAGCGTCGAGCTTCCCCGAGATGACGTCCCGGGCGCCGTGGGCAACCAACACCTGCACCGGCACCTTGTGGGCGACTCCGTTGACCGCCTGCACGACATACGGCTCGCCGCCGTCATTGACCAGAATCGCCGCGTGCGGCACGAGGTAGCCGCTCTGCTCACCGGTCGTAATGGCGGCCTGGGCCATCTCTCCCGGCAGGAAGCCGGCCGGCGGGAGGGAAATCTCGACCGGCACGAGGCCGGTATCCGCCTCCGCCACCGCGCCGCAGACCAACACTTTCGCGGACACGGGCCGGGCTCCCCCGATGAGCCTGACGGCGGCGGTGTCGTTCGCGTGGATTGCCGCGGCCTGCGCCGGCACCACGCCCACGTTGAGGACGAGACTCTGCGGCGCAGCCAGGTCGAGCAGCGCCGTGCCCTCCGCCACGATGGCCCCAGGGGTCGTCGACAAGGTGGTCACGATGGCCCGGAACGGGGCGCGAATGACATGTGGGCCACCGGCGCCAACCGCATCGAGCGCCTGCAGCGTCGATCGCGCGTCGGACTCGGACTTCTCTGCATCGGCGAGCTGCTGCACGGTCGCGAGATGTCCCGCCACGAGCTTGCGGGTGCTCGCCACCAGGCGCTCGGCGACGGCGAGCGCCGATCTGGCCTGCGTGTAGGAAGCGGCCGTCGCCGGGCTCGGTGCGAGCCGGATGAGTGGCGCACCCGCAGGCACTTTCTCCCCCAGCCGCACGTCAATCTCGGCCACGACAGCCGCCGCCGGGGCCATGATGGTCTCGTCACCGGCCGCCGAGGGCTCCACCGTACCGTAGCCGATGACGATGTGCGGCAGGCTTCCCTGTTTCAGGGGCGTCAAGGTCACCAACACGCTGGAGTTGGAATCGGAGGCATCGTCGGCGCCGGCGGGCCCGAGCCCAAGGGCGGCGCTCGCCGCGAAGCAGGCAACCCAGGCGAGCAGTCGACGGCTCATGGCTTCCTCGAATTCAAAGGCGGAACGATCCGGGCCTGTGGCAACCCCAGGCCCAGCTCGACGATCAGGGTGATCTCTGTCTCCCCGAGCGAGCGCTCGAGCGCGAGCGCCTCGATCCTGCGCTCGAGCGCGGTGGTCTCGAAGTCGGCCAGGGAGCGCTGCTCCATGTTGCCTTGCGCGTAGGCCTTCTGCGCCGAGTCCGACATCATCTCCGCTGCGGCGGCAGCGGTCCCGGCGCTGCGCACGTCCGCAGTCAGCCGACGGACCTGCGCGTCGAGTCCGGTCACGGTCCCGAAGGCGTCGTCGAGCCGAGACTGGTACTGCTCATGCAGCAAGAGACGCGTCGCACGCGTCTGGGCCACCTGACCCTGGTTGCGATCGAAGATCGGCAGGTCGAAGGTGGCGGTCGGACCCGCGGAGCGAACATTGGTCGTATCCTGTCCCCACTGACCGCCGAGCACGAGGGCGGGAAACTGACTGATGATTGCCGCGCGCACGTCCTCGTCCGCGGAGCGGTAGCCGAGTTGCAGCGCGACGAGGTCGGGACGACGGTCCGGGAGGCCGACCAGCAGCGGTGCCAGGTTGGCCGGCAATGGCGGCAGCGACGGTGCAGCGATAGCGAATCGCATCTTCGGCTCGAGCCCGAGCAACGCATCGAGCGCCTGCCAGTTCTGCATCTCGGTGAGACCGAGGGAAGCGACGGCCTGCTCTGCACCGGCCTTGGCCGTCAGGAGCGGGGCGAGCGCCGTAAGATCGAGGTTGCCCGCCTGCGTGGCGGTCCGCACGTCTTTGACTTCCTGATCGAGCAGACCGAGCTCGCGGCGGCTGAGATCGAGCGAGCGCTCGCCATAGTAAAGATCGAGTGCGAGGAGCCTGGCCGCCTGCGCGACCTGCCACTGCTGCCACAGGAGGTCGGCATTCACCTGCTGAGCCTGGAATTTCGCCGACTTCTTGCGAGTGTGATACGTGAGAATGGACTTGACGTCCTGCGTGAGCGACGCCGTCCACGCGGGCGCGAAGCCGCCGGCTCCCCCGAGCAGCTCCCCATAGTCGACGCTGGCAGAAGGGTTCGGCAGCAACGAGCTCTGCAGCAGATTCGCCTGGGCGACCTCCGTCTGCCCCTGCTCGGAGCGCAGCCCCGGGTCGTTGAGCACGGCGAGCAGGCCGATGTCGTCGATAGCCAGCGGCCGATCGATGGCAATCCGGCGCGGCGGCTCGCTTGGCCGCGTGGCCGGAACCTCCGTGCGCAGGCTGGCGAGGCTGCCGGCAAGATCGGGCCCGCGCGCCAGCGGCAGCGGATGGTAGAGCGCGCAGCCGCTGAGCAGAAGGCCACACGACAGCACCGTCGCGAGGCGCGAACAGGCGCGGCTCGGCATCGATTGCTTTTGCGTCCCGTGAATCGGTTGCATCACTTGTCGCGAGGATGGCAGGCAATACTGACCAAGTCCTGACGGTTTTCCCGTCAGCTCTTCGTCAGGCTTGCCGCGATAATATGGCGTCGGACGCGCCGTTCGCGCCGGAGCCGAAGCGGAATGAGGGTGTTGCTGGTCGAAGATCACCGCGCCATGCGGGAGATGATCGCGGATCATCTCAAGGAGCGCGGCTTTGCCGTCGATGCCGTGGGTCGCGGTGACCACGCGCTCGCGGCTGCCGGGGTCGCACCCATGGACGCGGTCATTCTCGACCTTGGCCTGCCTGATATGGACGGCTTGGACGTACTGAGCTCGCTCCGAGCCTCACGTCCGGACCTTCCCGCGATCATCCTGACGGCGCGCGACAGCGTTGATGACCGGCTGCTCGGGCTGAACTCCGGCGCCGACGATTACATCATCAAGCCCTTCAATCTCCTCGAGCTCGAGGCGCGGCTGCGCGCGGTGTTGCGCCGGGCCGGCAACATCCGCGGCACGACTTACTCCCTGGGTGGCGTCACGTTCGACACGGTGACCCGGGAGGCGGCGGCCTTCGGCAAGTCCCTCGAGCTCACGCGCCGCGAGGCGGCGCTGCTCGAGGAGCTGATCCGCGTCCCCGGACAGGTGATCACCAAGGACCGCCTGGAGGAGCGTCTGTACGCACTCGAGGATGCAGGCAGCGCGAACGCGCTCGAGGCGGCGGTGTCGCGCCTGCGGCGCAAGCTCGCGGCGGCGCGCGCCGCCCTGCAGATCGAGACCAAATGGGGGATCGGCTATCGCCTGATCGCCGGGCCGGCCGAAGGCGGTCCGGATTGAGCCGCCCCCACAGCCTGAGACTGCGGCTACTGGGCGCGATGGTGGCGGTATTCGCTCTCGGGGTCGGAGCGGCGATCCTCTCCTATCGCACCGAGGTCTACAACATCACGAGGGATCTGCGCACGCGCACGCTCGAGAACCAGGCGCGCGAGCTGTTGCAAGCGGTGCGGGTAGGCGAGGACGGTAGCCTCCAGGTGCATCCACCCGACGACTGGCGGCAGGTGTATTCGAGCCGGTCGCAGCACTTCGTGTTCACGGTCTTCGATGCCGCGCACCATCCCGTCGCCTGGTCAGCCAATCTCCAGGCGCCGCTGCCGTATATTCCGGTCGACTCCCGCGGCAGCCTGGGGCCAGTGGAATTCATCGGCGCGGGCCGCGCCCGCCGCGCCATCGTGGCGGCTCGTGGCCCGCGGGGCTCGATCATCATCGTCGGCCGCGGCGATCGGGATCGTGACGAGCTCGTCGACAGCCTGTTCGAGGAGGGCTCCGAGCAGCTCACGGTCGTCGCGCCGTTCGCCCTGCTCGGACTCGTTCTCATCTGGCTGATCAGCGGCTGGAGCCTGCGGCCGATCGCGCGCGCCTCACACGAGGCGGCAAGGGTCGGGCCGCGGCGGCCGGACATGCGCATTTCCCCGCGTGGGCTGCCCCGAGAGATCCAACCTCTGGTGGAGGCCGTCAACGGCGCCCTCGACCGACTGTCGCGCGCCTACGCTACGGAGCAGAGGATCACCGCGGATGCCGCGCACGAGCTGCGCACGCCCCTCGCGGTTCTCAATCTGCGACTGCAGCGCGCGCAGCTCACCGGCGACACCGATTGGTGCGCCGTCGAGCGAGAGCTCGCCCAGATGGGTCGGCTGGTCGATCAGCTGCTCGATCTCGCCCGCAAGGAATCGCTCGTGCGGGAGCGGCGCGCCGAGGACCTTCCCGTGATCAATCTGTCACGCGTCGTACGCGAAACCGCGGCGGCGGTGTTGCCTCTCATGGAAGCGGCCGGCCGCGAGCTCGACATCGATGCGCCCGACTCGGTCCAGGTCCGCGGCAACAGCGATGACCTGCGCGACATGGTGCGCAATCTTCTCGAGAATGCGGTACTGCATGGCCGCGGGCGGGTGAGCGCGCGCATCGCCATCCCGGAGAGAGACTCCGATGCGGTCACGATCGAAGTGGCCGACGAAGGCCCTGGGGTTCCGGCCGGCCAGGAGGAAGCGGTGTTTCAGCGCTTCCGGCGCCTCAATGTCGATACGCCGGGCTCCGGCCTCGGGCTCGCGATCGTGCGTCACGTCGCCCGCGCCCATGGCGGCGATGCGCGTTTCCTACCCGGCGTCGGGCGCGTCGTAGTGCATCTCCCCCAGTCAGGCAACCAGCTTGGCGATCGTGCAGGCGAGCGCCACGCTCGCGATCAGCGTGCCGATCAGCCACTTCAGCTGTAACGCTTTCCGCCCGCGGCAGGCACAGGGAGGTGCCCCGCCGCCGCAGGTGGCGGACGTTGAGCCAAAAACCACGCCTTTTGGCTCAACGGCGCTGGGCCGGGCAGGAGCCCGGATCCAACGCTACAAACTAATGCTGCGGCAGCTCGCCGTTGCCAGCCCTGAGCAGACGGTCGACTTCCGCCTCGGCGGCCAGCCAGTCCTCTTCCTCATTGCCGGCCGCGAAGCCGCGCCGCTCGGCGCGGAGGTACGCCGCCTCGGCGATCATGGCTCGTCTGGCTTCCTCGGAGACCGTGACGCGAGGGGCGGCGCCCGCCGCGGGGGCGGCAGGCTTCACCGGCTCTGCCCGCCGGCGCGGCGCGGCTTTTTCGGCGGGCTGCGGTGATTCGGTGCGAGTGGACCCAGTGGTGCGGCGAGTGGCCATGAATACTCCTTGATGGTGTGTGCGCTTCGAGCGCGCGAAGAGCTTGCAGGCTGCCCGTGTGCCATGCAAGCCGAGCCCGGAGCGCGACCGCAGGTGTCCGCTCGAGTGTCCGCTGTCCGCCGGACGGACGCGCGGGCACACCGATCTGCCGCCGCCGGCGCGGCGAAATCACCATCACTATCAATAGCTTGGATCTGCGCTGCCGCGCTGGCATACGACCTGCAAAGACAGGTCCGAGAAGCTCATGAGCATCACCAATCTCAAACCTCCGGCCGCAGCGGCCACCGCGCCCACTCCGATTCGTGACACGTCGGCGCAGGACGTCGCGCGTCAAACATCGCAGCCGGCGTGGCATCGGCGGAAGATCGTCCACATTACCGGCGGCGCCATCGGATTGGTCGTGATCCTCGCCTGGCTGCTACACGGCTGGGCGCAGTCCGGACATGTCGTCTCCAGTCAGAGCCTGGAGATCGCCACGGTGACTCGGGGCGATTTCGTGCAGGACGTGGCCGGGCGGGGAACGGTGATCGCCGCGGTCAGCCCGACCCTCTCCTCCACCGCCCCCGGCACGGTCACGTATCTCGTACATGCCGGCGACCGGGTCACCCAGGGGGAGGTTCTGGCACGCCTTGCCAGCCCCGAGCTCGAGAACGAGTACGAGCGGGAGCGCGCCACCCTCGCAAGCATGGACGCCGCGCTCGCGCAGCAGCGGGTCGAGCTGCAGCAGGAGCTGCTCGAGAACCGCCAGCAGGCGGACCTCGCCGCGGTCACGATGAGCCAGCAGCTGCGGGAGCTGCAGCGTCTGCAGGCGGCATGGGCCCTGCACGTGATTAGCGAGCAGCGCTACGAGGGCGCCTATGACACCTACTCCATCGCGCGTCTCAACTACGAGAACGCGAACCGGAATGCGCGCCTCGAGCGCCAGCGCATCCTGCTCGAGCTGCGCACGCGCCAGCTCGCACGCGATGCGCAGTCTCTTCTCGTCCAAGGCCTGCAGCACCGACTCGACGCGCTGACCGTCCGCTCGCCCGTGAACGGCATGGTGGCCGACCTCGCCCAGCCAGATCAGTCGCACGTCGGCAGCAGCATGCCGCTCGTGACGGTGATCGATCTCTCGGCGCTCGCCATTCAGTTCCAGGTGGCGGAGTCGTTCGCGAACGGAATCGAGCCGGGGCTGCCGACGGATATCACCCTCGACGGGCAGACCGTGCATGGTGTGGTCACTGAGGTGTCGCCAGACGTGCGTGACGGCTGGGTGACCGGGCGCGCCAAATTCGTCGGCGCGCAGCCGGTGGGCCTGCGGCAGAACGAGCAGGCTGCCGTGCGCATCGTGATGGGTGACCACAAGAATGTCCTGATGGTCGATCGGGGAGCCTTCCTCGATCCGGCCACTCGCGACGTGTACGTCGTCCAGGGCGACGAGGCGATCCGCAGGCGAGTCACGCTCGGCGCCGCCTCGATATCCGAGATCCAGGTCGTGCGCGGCCTCGACGCCGGCGATCGGGTGGTGATCTCCGACCCCCAGGACTTCAACGATGCACGCCGGCTGCGGCTCGCGCGCTGACCCGAATGACCCGAAACATGACCGCCAAGAGGCTCCCATGCTGAAGATGCAAGATGTCAGTAAGGTCTATCGCACCGACCTCATCGAGACGCACGCGCTGCGCAACTTCTCGCTGGAGGTGAAGTCGGGACAGTTCGTCGCGGTGAGCGGTCCCTCCGGTTCCGGCAAGACGACCTTTCTCAATGTCGCCGGCCTCCTCGAGACCTTCGACACCGGGATTTACGAGCTCAATGGCCAGGACGTGGCCCGCCTCTCGGACGATGCGCGCTCGCGCATGCGCAATGAGAAGATCGGCTTCATCTTCCAAAGCTTCAACCTCATACCCGACCTCGACATCTACGACAACGTCGATGTCCCGCTGCGGTACCGGCGCATGAAGGCGGCGGAGCGCAATCGACGCATCACCAAGGCCCTGGAGCTCGTTGGACTCGCCTCGCGCATGAAGCACATGCCCTCGCAGCTCTCCGGCGGCCAACAGCAGCGCGTCGCCATCGCCCGCGCCATTGCCGGCGACCCGGCGCTGATCCTCGCCGACGAGCCCACCGGCAACCTCGATTCCCTCATGGCGCGCCAGGTGGTGGACCTGCTCGAGCAGATCAATGAGATGGGTACCACCATCGTGCTCGTCACCCACGACCCCGAGCTCGCCAGACGGGCACAGCGGAACGTTCACGTCGTCGACGGTGTGGTGATCGATTCCGCGCCCTATGAGCGGCGCATTCCGACTGAGGAAGCGCATGGCGGCGTCAGCCGCTCGGCCGGCTGATCCCGAGGAGAGCCCGTGCTTCGCTACTATCTGCGTCTTGCCTTCAACAGCCTGCGCCGCACGCCGGGGCTGACCGCGCTCATGGTCTGCGCGATCGCCCTCGGCATCGCCGCCTGCATCGTCACCCTCACGGTGTATCACGCCATGTCGGGCAATCCGATCTGGTGGAAGAACAACGTGCTGTATGCAGTGACGATGGACTCCTGGGATCCGGGCACGCCCTACGACTCGAAGCACCCCACGCTGCCGCCGCCCCAATTGACCTACAAGGATGCGATCTACCTCGCGAGCTCGAATATCCCGAAGCGCAAGGTCATCATGACGCAGTTGACCGGGATGCTGAATGGCGCGCCGGGTCAGGCCGTGCCACTGCGAGTGATGACCCGGGCCACGACCCGGGATTTCTTCGCCATGTTCGACGTTCCCTTCGAGTACGGCGGCGGCTGGCGCGGCAGCGATCGCGACGCCCTGCCGGAAATCGTGCTCTCCAAGCAGGTAAACGCTGAGCTCTTCGGCGGCGCCGATAGTGTCGGGCGATCCATCTCCTGGAACGGCAACCGATTTCGGGTGGTGGGTGTCCTGCGCAAGTGGCAGCCATTGCCCAGATTCTACGACGTAGTCAACAGCGCCTTTCCCCCGCCGGAGGGCACGGACCAGGTATTCGTGCCGTTCGCGTGGATGACCGCCCTGCAGGCGCTGCCGACGGGCAACATGACCTGCCACGGCTCGGGAGGGGTGGACAACTATCAGCAGTTCCTCGGCTCGGAGTGTCTGTGGATCGAAATGTGGGCGGAGCTGCCGACCGCCGCCGGTCGCGAGCGCTTTCGCGCCTTCATGGACGCCTACTGGGCCGCGCAGCGCAAGACGGGCCGATTCCAGCGCCCGCTCAACAATCGCCTGACCGACGTCGGCCAGTGGTTGCAGGACAACGGAGTCGTGACCAGCGACAGCCGGATACTGCTGCGCGTCGCGTTCGCCTTTCTCGCGGTGTGCCTCATCAACACGGTCGGCATTCTGCTGACGAAGTTCCTGCGCGCTGCCCCCATCATAGGTGTCCGGCGCGCCCTGGGAGCGAACCGGCGCCATATCTTCATGCAACACATCGTCGAGGTCGCCGTGGTCTCCGTCGCGGGCGGACTGCTCGGCCTCGCAGTGGGCGCCGCCGGGCTCGCGGGAGTACGGGCGATCCATGCGCAGGACAACACTTACGCGATGCTCGCGCACTTCGATCCTCTCGGGGTGGCCTGGGCGCTGGCCCTCGCCGCGGCGTCGACGCTCGCTGCAGGTTTATACCCCGCCTGGAGCGTCGGCAGATTGCCGCCGGCCGGATACTTGAAGAGCCGCTGACATCATGAATCTGAATCTCCGACCCATTCTCTCGGCGCTGGCCCGCAATCGCACGGGCGCCGTCCTGATCGCCCTGGAAATCGCCATCGCGCTGGCGGTAATGGTCAATGCCACCTGGATCGTCGCCCAGCGCGTTCAGCAGATCGAGGAGCCGAGCGGATTCGACGCGCGCGACATGTTCGCGATCGGAGTCTCGGCCCTCTCGAGCCATTCCGATCTCGGTGCCGCTCAGCGCGAGGATCTCGCCTACCTGCGCAGCCTCCCGGGCGTCGTGGCCGCCTCGGCGACATCCTCGGTTCCCTTGAGTCCTTACGGTCAGGGCACTTCGCTGTCGCCGCTCCCGGGCTCGAATGCGCCCATGACCTGGACGCGGATGATGGAGGCGGACGAGGCGACTCTCGAGACTCTCGGGGTGCGGATCATCGCCGGCCGGAACTTCGGCGCGGCGGACATCCGGCCGCTGACGAAAGGCTTCTTCCAAGCGTATCCGGAGGTCATCATCACACAATCGCTCGCCGACAAACTCTTCCCGGGCGGCAACGCGCTGGGCAAGCCCGTATACTCCGGCGACAACACTCCGATGACGGTCGTCGGCATCACGAGCAACTTCATCCCTTCCGTCGCCGACACACCCGCCTACGATGCGCTCCTGGTGCCACAGGCTCCCGGAGACTTCGGAATCTACTTCTGCCTCGTTCGGACGCGGCCCGGCATGACCGCGACGCTGCTGCAGACCGCCGAGCGGCATCTTGCGACCTCGAATCTCGATAGGGTCATCTTCTCGGCACAGACCCTCCCCTACTACCGCGCGCGCCTCGATGCCTCGAGCCGCGACATGGCCATCTTCCTCGCCGTGGTCACCGCGCTCATTCTCTCCGTCACCTGCCTCGGGATCTTCGGCCTGACGACGTTCAACGTCAGCACCCGCACGAAGCAGATCGGAACCTTGCGCGCCGTCGGCGCCCGCAAGCGCGACATCGTCGCGCACTACCTGGTCGAGAACGCGATCGTGCTCGTCACGGGCGGGGCGGTCGGCTGCGTGCTGGCGCTCGGCGTGGGTCAGTGGCTTTCCGATCAGTATCAACTCCCCCGCCTGGATCTTCACTTCCTGGTCATCGGGGTCGTCGGCCTGGCCGTGATCGGCCAGCTTGCCGCCTGGCATCCGGCCCGCCGTGCCGCGGCCGTTCCGCCTTCGGTGGCGACTCGCACGATCTGACGGCGCGCTAACGGGGAGGACCTCGCGTGCTCGGCTACTATCTTCGCCTCGCCTGCAAGAGCTTCCGCCGCACACCCGGTCTCACGGCGCTGATGGTAGGGGCCATCGCCTTCGGAATTGCCGCGTGCATCGTGACGCTGACGGTGTATCACACCATGTCCGGCAACCCGATCTGGTGGAAGAACGACGTGCTCTATGCGGCGACCATGGATTCGTGGGATCCGAAGAGCCCTTTTGACAGCTCGCACCCAAAGCTGCCCCCGGACCAGCTGACCTATCGGGACGCGACGTATCTCTTCGGCTCGGACATTCCGCGGCGCAAGGCCCTCTTCACTCTCGTGGGCGGCGCATTGAGCGGTGCACCGGGCCAGCCCATCGCGCTCTCGGTGAACACCGAGGCCACGACCCGCGACTTCTTCCGCATGTTCGACGTCCCATTCGAGTACGGCGGCCCATGGTCCAGCGAAGCTGACCGGGGACCGGAGCCGGTCATCGTGTTGAGCCGAGCCGAGAACGACAGGCTCTTCGGCGGCGCCGACAGCGTCGGGCGCACGATCCTGTGGAACAACCTGAGCTTTCGCATCGTCGGGGTCCTGGATACCTGGTATCCAAGGCCGAAGTTTTACAACCTGACCGGCGGCGGGAGCGGCGATTTCGGCATACCCGAAGCACCATTCGTGCCCTTCCGGTGGAGCACGGTCCTGCATCGCGGGCCGGCCGGTGCCATGGACTGCTGGGATTCCGGGCCCGGCAGCAGCTACGAGCAGTTGCTGGCCTCGACCTGCGTCTGGATCACCATGTGGGTGGAGCTGCCCGGTCGCGCGCAGCGCGAGCGCTTTCTGGAATTCATGAACGCCTATTGGGCGCAGCAGCGCAAGCAGGGCCGGTTCCAGCGGCCGCTCAACAATCACCTCTGGAGGGTGAGCCAGTGGCTCGGCATCCACGACGTCGTCAGCGGCGACAGCCGCCTGCTGCTCGATCTCGCCTTTGCGTTTCTCGCCGTCTGCCTCATCAACACCATCGGAGTGCTGCTCGCCAAATTCCTGCGCGGGGCGGCCGTGAGCGGTGTGCGGCGGGCGCTCGGCGCAAGCCGCAGGCAGATCTTCGAGCAGCACCTGGTAGAGGTCGCGCTGCTGGCGCTGGCGGGGTCGGGCCTCGGGCTGCTGCTCGGCGCGCTGGGACTGCAAGGCGTCCACGCCATGTACGCCAAGGGCTACAGCGATTACGGCGCCGCGGCCCATTTCGATCCACGTGGCGTCCTCTGGGCGCTGGCGCTGGCTGCCGTGACCACTGTGGCTGCGGGCCTCTACCCCGCCTGGCGCATCGGCCGAGTATCTCCCGCGGTGTATCTCAAGAGCCAGTGAGGCCCGCCGGGATCGGTGCTGACCCATGAATCTCGAAATCCGCCCGCTACTCTCCGCGTTGGGTCGCAACTCCACGGGTGCGGTCCTGGTCGCGCTGCAGGTCGCGATCACCCTGGCCGTGCTGGTGAATGCGGCCTGGATCGTCAGCCAGCATATCCGGCAGATCGAGCAGCCCACCGGCCTCGACACGCGCGATACCTTCGCCATCGAGATTTCCAGCCTGTCCAACCGATTCAACATCGCACAGGCCGAGAGCGAGGATCTCGCCTACCTGCGCTCACTGCCCGGCGTGGCATCGGCGACGGCGAGCATTGGGATCCCTTTGACCGGATACGGTTCGGAAAATGGCGCGCTCTGGCCGGATCCCGCGCGGCACGGCACGCAGGTGCAGACCAACGTTCTGGATGCGGACTGGCAAACCCTGAGCACATTGGGGGTCGCCCTGCTCGCCGGCCGCAATTTCAGATCGACGGAGATCCAGCCGTTGTCGGACGGCAAACCGGCTCAGCCCCTCTCGGAGATCATCCTGACCCAAGCGCTGGCGCAGGCGCTGTTTCCGCGAAGCGATGCCCTCGGGAAGACGGTCTATAACAGTAGAGGCAATCCGCTCACCATCATAGGGATCACGCACAACTTCATGGGCGCAGTCTGCGAGTGCGGCGTACCGTTCTATCACACAGCCCTGTTGCCCGAGATGCCCGGGGCCGGCGGCTTTTATGCTTATCTCGTCCGCGCC